>Ga0070735_10003642_pt1 | contig 13397 bp, 10 predicted proteins | sample Coa_R1_FD_66443 | JGI IMG/M metagenome (GOLD analysis project Ga0070735, IMG submission 66443) | Surface soil microbial communities from Centralia Pennsylvania, which are recovering from an underground coalmine fire - Coalmine... | ecosystem: Environmental > Terrestrial > Soil > Unclassified ...
CCGTCGATCATGACGTGGCCCGCGGTGCGGTCCATCTTCTCGACCTTTAGCGGCAACGGACAGGTGAAATTCTGCCGCGCGTAGTCGTAGCCGAGTCCAATCGCCTTCATGTTGCTGTCGACCAGCTGCGGCTTTTTCGCGTATGTCTGGGCGAGCAGCTCCCGGATTCGCTCCAGATCGAGATCCAGCAGCGCCGCCAGAACGCCCGCATAGCAGATGTTCTTCATCAGAATGCGCGTGCGCACACCGTTGAAGTTCTCATTGCACAGGCGCGCCAGCGGCACGCCGATAACAGTGATGTCCTCGCGCTTCAGCAGCGCGGGGCGCGGCCAGGTGGAGTCATAGATCAGATAGCCGCCGGGCGCGATATCCTTCACATCGCGAGCGTAGGTCTCGGCGTTCATGGCAACCATGATGTCCACGCGGCCCGAGCGCGCGACGTGTCCGTCCCGGGTCACGCGAATCTCATACCACGTCGGCAACCCCTGAATGTTGGAGGGGAAATAGTTCTTCCCCATCACCGGTATGCCGCTGCGGAAGATCGACTTCATCAGCAGCGTATTGGCGCTGGCGGAGCCGGTCCCGTTGACGGTGGCGATCTTGATGACAAAATCATTGACGCGAGCGACGGAGTTGGATGAAGGAGCCATGCGGTTTCCTGCGAAGATGGGCTCAGGCGATCTTGGGCTGTTGCGCGCACAGCACCTGTGATTCGTCCTCGGCTTGCGGCCAGCGGACGTAGGCTTTCTGCATATCCCACGCTGCCGTCGGGCAACGCTCGGCGCACAGTCCGCAGTGCACGCACAGATCCTCGTCCTTGACCATGACTCGTCCGGTCTGAGGCAGCGCCGCGGAAACGAGCAACGGCTGAGTGAGATTCAACGCCGGCGCCTTCAGGCGCGAGCGCAGATCGGGCTCGGTGCCGTTCCGAGTGATGGTGAGACAGTCCACGGGGCAGATGTCGATGCAGGCATCGCACTCGATGCACAGCTTCGCCGTGAACACCGTCTGCACGTCGCAGTTCAGGCAGCGCTGCACTTCCTGAGTGACCTGTTCGACGGTGAAGCCGAGCTCCACCTCGATGTTGAGTTTCTTGAAGCGCTCCTTCAGCGACACGTGTGGCATCAGCCGCCGCTCCACGGGCGCATAGTCGTTGGAATACGACCACTCGTGCATGCCCATCTTGCGGCTCTGCAGGTTCATGCCCGGTGCCAGCCGGTCACTCACCGAGGCACCCTCGCAATGCCTGTGAATGGAGATGGCCGCCTGATGGCCATGCTCCACGGCCCAGATGATGTTTTTCGGACCAAACGCGGCATCGCCACCGAAGAACACTCCGGGGCGGGTTGACTGGAAGGTCACCTTGTCGACCGCGGGCACGTCCCACTTGTCGAACTCGATGCCGAGGTCGCGCTCGATCCAGGGAAAGGCGTTCTCCTGGCCGATGGCCAGAATGACATCATCCGCCGGAATGAACTCCTCCCCGACGATGCGCTCGGCCGTAATGCGGCCGCTCGCATCCACCTCATACTCCATCTGATCGAACCTCATCCCCGTCAGCCTGCCGTTTTCGACGACGAAGGCCTTCGGCGAGCGGTTGATCACGATCTGCACGCTCTCCTCTTCCGCGTCCTCCAACTCCCAGGCGGAGGCTTTGAAGAATTCGCGCGGCTTGCGCGCCATCACTTTGACCGTCCTGGCGCCCAGGCGCAGGCTGGTGCGGCAGCAGTCCATCGCGGTGTTGCCGACGCCGATGATGAGCACGCGCTCGCCGATCTTCTCGATGTGCTTGAACGCGACCGACTCGAGCCAGGCGATGCCGATGTGGATGTTGGCGGCGCCCTCTTGCCGTCCAGGCAGCTTCAGCTCCTTGCCCTTGGGCGCGCCGGAGCCGACAAACACCGCATCGAACCCGCCGCTCGCCAGCAGCTCGCGCATGCTCTTGATGGGATGGTTGAGCTTCAGGTCCACGCCCATGCCCGTGATCATGCCGATCTCTTCGTCGAGCACGCTATGGGGCAGGCGGAAGGACGGGATGTTGGTCCGCATCAGTCCGCCGGGAGTATCGAACTGCTCGAAGATGGTGACCTGGTAGCCCAGAGGCATGAGGTCATTGGCCACCGTCAGCGAGGCACAGCCGGCACCGATACAGGCGATGCGCCGGCCGTTCTTCGCCTTGGGAATCTTCGGCAGAAGCGCGGCGACATCATCGCGGTGATCGGCGGCGACGCGCTTGAGGCGACAGATCGCGACCGGTTTGTCCTCCACGCGACCGCGGCGGCAGGCCGGCTCGCAGGGCCGATCGCACACACGACCCAGGATTCCCGGGAAGACGTTGGAATGCCTGTTCACCATGTAGGCATCGGTGAACCGGCCTTGTGCGATCAGTCGGATGTATTCAGGGACATCTGTGTGAGCCGGGCAGGCCCACTGGCAATCCACGACACGATGGTAGTAGTCGGGATGCGAGGTATCGGTTGGTTCCATTCAAAGCCGCGACCGGCGCGGAGCCCCCATGTGACGCAGGGGCAGTGAGTATAGAGGCGCGCAGCTTCGAATGGGTTAATTCGGCGGCCGTTCCTGGAACACTTTTGTGCGGCGCAGGCAAGATCCGCAACTTTACATAACGTGGAGCCGCCGAACCCGGCCGGTGTCCTGGCCGGGTTCGGTACCCATTGTGCGGCGGCGCAGCAGGTCGTCGTCGCTCTGCAGGATGGTGGCCACTCGCAATAAGAGGACACCCACCGCGGTAAGCCCGCGAGAAAGCACCCTCCAGTGCCGATGCAGCCGTTCGTGGCTGCGTTCCGGCGTATTGATATATTAGATCTGAAGCTTAGCCTCTAATACTAGACCAACGTCTCTGTGCCCCTCGGCGTTGACCGCCAGGCGGGGGTCTGTATGGGCGCGCAACAGGTGAGCCATTAACGTCCGCAGCCGGGCCGGGCTCAGCGGCTTGTGCAAGATCGGCAGACCGCCCGAAATTCTCGAAGCGTAGTTTGATCGACTCGTCGATGAGCGGGTACACGCGCGGGGCGAACGACCATCCTCGCGCACGAAACTCGCGGCGGGCAGCATCGGACAGCTGATCGCGGCACAGCCCATGAAAGCCGTTGGCATATTGCGGTACTGGACGCGGACCTTCTCAGCCCCAATCAGCGTCGCGCGATCCGCGGATGGCACGGCAACTCCTTGTGGGTCGGACGGATGCGACATGTCGCATGCCGGGCAAATAAGTAATTCCAATTCGCCCCGCGGGTGCGAGAATTCAACACGGACGTGCGGCGGGGTAGGACCAAGGTCCACTTGGCGCAAGCGTCCCACTTCCGCAGACTGACTAGCTCAAGCCCGCCAAAATCATGCCCCTGAAAGTACTTGTCATCGACGATCATCCTCTCGTGCAGCAGGGTGTCTGCGCAGCGCTCGCCTCGTTGACGGATGAGGTTAGTGTCATGGCGGCGGGCGATGCGCAGGAAGGCATGGAGAGGGCGGCCGCCAACCCCGACCTCGACCTCGTGCTGCTCGATCTGGCGCTGCCGGGAATGAGCGGATTCAACCTGATCGGCAAGCTGCACGAGCGCCTGCCCTCGCTGCCGGTGGTGGTGTTGTCCGCTCACGAGGAGCCGGAGACCGTCCGGCAGGCCATCAACGCGGGCGCCATGGGTTTCGTGCCGAAGTCCGCCGCCACCCGGGTGCTGCTGGAGGTTCTGCAGCAGGTGCTCGAGGGCAACGTGAGCGTGCCGCTGGCATTTCAGTCCACGGTCAGTCCACGGGCGGCCTGCCAGGATCCCTGGCCGCTGCAAGCGCGACCGAAGCAGCGCTGACGGGTGAGCCGGATGTGGCTTTGCTCACCTTGCGCCAGCTCGAGGTGCTGTCTCGCGTCTGCCAGGGCAAAACCAACAAACAGATCGCGACCGACTTGGGATTGTCGGAAAAGACCGTCAAGGCCCATGTAACGGGCATCTTCAAGGTCCTCGGAGTCGTGAACCGGACCCAGGCCGTGCTCGTCGCGCGCCGCGTGGGCATGCTCACTGCCTAAAAAGGCTAAGACCGCTCAGCTGGCGCGCCGTGGCCGCTCCTGCGTCTCCTCCAGACGCAGCAGATTCGCGATCAGGGTGCGCAAACGCGCGGGATTCAGCGGCTTGCGCAGGATGGGAAATCCCTCGATCTGGGGCTCGCCGCCCGCCGTATCGCCTGTCAGCAGCAGCGCCGGAATCTGCGTGTTGAACTCGGTGCGCAGCATCTCGACGTCCGTGCAGGATTCCGGGGAGCGATAGTCCGAGATGATGAGATCGGGAACCCGGCGCACGGCAGCCAACCGCCCCTGCATTTCGGCGCCCGATCGGGCGCTGATGACCTCGCAATTCCACTTGCCCAGCAGTGCCTCCATGGCCTGGCAAACCGCCGGCTGCGCATCGATGACCAGGATGAGCATCCCGGTCAGATCGAAGGCTGAGGTGAATTCGACCGCCGTGTTCGCCGAGCAATCGACCGCACGGCCCCGCGGCACGCTGACACCGAACACCGAGCCCTTTCCCGGCGTGGAGCGCAGCTGCAAGGTGTGCCCGAGGAGCATCGCCAGGCGATCCACGATCGCCAGCCCCAATCCCAGGCCCTTGTGCTCAGCTCCCACGCCGGCTTGCAGCTGCACGAACTCCCGAAACACCTCAGTCTGATCAGCCGGCGCAATGCCCCGGCCGGTATCCCACACTTCGATGCGCACCTGCTCGCCGACACGCCGGCAACCCAGCAGCAGTCCCCCATGGTCCGTGTAGCGCACTGCGTTGGAGACGAGGTTGCGCACGATGCGCTCCAGAAGGGACGGATCGCTGCGCACGCAGATCGAGGTCTTCATAACACTCAATGTCAGCTCGCGCTGCGCGGCGACCGGCCCGAATTCGATGCGCAGGCGGTCGAACATGGAGGCGAGACGGAATGTTTCGATGCGCGGTCGCACGGCGCCGGAGTCCAACCGGGAGATATCCAGGAGGGCATCGAACAGCTCCTCCATCGCATCAAGCGAGCGGCGGATGTTGCTCACCAGCTGGCGCTCGTGCGTGGCGATGGCAGACTCCTGCAGCGCCTGGACGAACAGTCCCAGGGCGTGCAGAGGCTGGCGCAGATCATGGCTCGCGACGGCCAGAAATCGTGACTTGGCCGCATTGGCCCTTTCCGCCGCCTCCTTCTCGTCACGCAGCTCCACCACCAGATCCAGGTTCTGCAGGCGCACGTTCAGGGAGTCCAGAAATCCACGGCAGACCCTGGAGGCGAAGTGCGCGGCCAACGGCAGCAATAACAGGGTGCAAATGCCGACGGCCACGTGCAACCGGTCAGCGTCCAGCAGGAATGGGAAGGCCGAGAGGAGAAAGCTGGGGACGGCGTAGGCCAGGAAAGCGGCCATCATGGGAGCGGCCAGGTAGCTGGATGTGAAGCCGAGACCCGTCGTGGCCAGCAGCACGAACAGCTGGTGCGACAGGCTCCCCGGCACGTGCAGCACCATGCCGCCGATGCCCCACACCAGGCCCGAAAGGCCTGCCATGAGGACCGCGAGCTGGCCCCAGCGCGCGATGTCGCTGTCGTAGGGACTGACGTGCTTGAACGCCTGCCAGATGAGAAAACGCGCGACGGACAGGACGTATACAGTCGCGAGCCAGGCAATCAGCACATCCGCGCGCAATTTCTCGTACAGCATCGCCGCCACGATGCTGGCGATGAGGGCGGAGCCGATGAAGGCGCTGGGCATGTTCCGGTACTGCGCACGAATCCGCTCCGACCGGATCAGCGCGGTGCGCTCGGTCGGTGACAGTCCCCGAAACTCGACATCCCGTGTCCGCATGAGGCCCGATCGTATCAGCAGCCGCTCCGGGGCTACAGGGCAACGCCTATACTGGTCGCAATATGACAGACCCTGTCCCCACCCAGATCAAGGTTCGCCGCCAGTCGCGGCTGCTGGAAGTGAGCTTCGCCGATGGCAGCCGGTTCGAGCTGCCGTTTGAATTCCTCAGAGTCCATTCGCCCTCCGCGGAAGTGAAAGGTCACGGCCCCGGGCAGGAAGTCCTGGTGCTCGGCAAGGAAGACGTCGGCCTGCGTGCCATCGAGCCGGTCGGGCAATACGCCGTGAAACTCGTGTTTGACGACGGCCATGACACCGGACTGTTCACCTGGAAGTACCTGCACGAGCTCGGTAGCAACCGCGAGACTCTGTGGGCGCGCTATCTCCAGCGTCGTGCACGGTCAGGCAAAACCGGCGACTCAACAGGCTGACCGGCTCCTGTTCACCGCCGGCGCAGCCGGGCTGGGCGCCCCCGCAAAAACCACGCTTTTTGCGGGCGATCAAGCTCGATGTCCGCTGCGATCGCCGGGAGCGATCGCAGCCAATGAACTACGGCGTTCGCGGCGCAGGTTTGCAATCAGCGCGCGCAGGCGGGAGGGGTTCAGCGGCTTGTGCAGGATGTGCAGACCGCTTTCCTCGGCCTCGCGCAGCTGCTCGACATCGGTATCACCTGTCATCAGCAGTGCCGGCACCTGTGCGTTGAATTCCTCGCGCAGGCGCGCGATGACCTCAATGCCCGTCTGCGTGCCCAGGAGGCGATAGTCGCAGACAATCAGATCGGGGAGCCGTTGGATGGCGACAAGCTTGCCGAGCATGTCCGCGCCTGAATCGGCAATAACGACCTCGCAGCGCCATTTTCCCAGCAGCGTGCGCATGCTCTCGCGCACATCGGCCTCATCGTCGATCACCAGGATCAGTGAGTTGGAGACGTCGCGATCAACAACGATCTGCCCGTCGGCCTCGCTCTGCACGACCTCATCCGCGCAACCACGCGGCACGCTGACTGCAAAGACCGAGCCGCGCCCCGGCTCGGAGCGCAGCTCCAGTGGATGATTCAGGAGCCTGAGCAGCCGCTCGACGATGGCGAGCCCCAGCCCCAGGCCTTTGCGCCGGTCCCGGTGCGGATTGTGCAGCTGGCGGAATTCCTGAAAGATCTCCCGGTGCTTGTCCTGGGGGATGCCGATACCGCGGTCCCAGACTTCGATGCGTATGACAGTGCCGCGCGGCCGCACTCCGATCAGGATGCGCCCGCGCTCGCTGTAGCGAACTGCGTTGGAGACCAGATTGCGCACAACCCGTTCCAGCAGCACCGGATCGCTGCGAACGCAGGCCCGCGTGCGCAGCAGTCGAATTGACAAGCCTTTCTGCGAGGCCGCGGCCGCGAATTCACCTCGAACCCGCTCGAGCAACGAGGCCACGCGAATGGTGGCCAGGCGCGGCTGCACGATGCCCGCATCGAGCCGGGAGACATCCAGCAGCGAGTTGAAAAGATCCTCCATGGCATCCACTGAACGGCGGATGTTGCTCACTACGCTCTGCGAGTCCACGGGCAATGCCTGCTCGTGCAGCGCATCCACGAAAAAACTCAGTGCCTGCATCGGCTGACGCAAGTCGTGGCCCGCGGCGGCCAAAAATCGTGACTTCGCGACGTTGGCCTCCTCTGCAGCCTCTCTGGCTGCCTCGGCCGCCGCTTTCTGGTCACGCAACTCATGAATGAGCTCTATATTCTCGAAGCGCAGCTCGATTGCCCGCGCGATGGTGCGCGAGATGCCGTACGTGAAATGAGTAGCAGCGGCGATAAAGACGAACAACATCGCGCCCAGAGTCAGGTGCACCGAGTCACCTTCGAGCAGGAACGGTACCGCCGACAACACGACGCTGGGGAACAGGTATGCCAGGACGGCCGCGAAGGAGGGCGCGGACACATACACAGCGCCCGCTCCCATCCCGAACTGAGTGATGAGCAGGAGAAACTGTGCGGCCGGACTATCCGGCGCATACAGGAGAATTCCGCCCAATCCCCAGGTCAGCCCATTGACACCCGATCCGAGGAACGCAAGCCCGCGCCAACGAACAGCGGCGATATACAACGGGCGGCCCTGGTGCTCATACGCTGCAGGCAGGCTGGCACGCAGCGGGTCGCCGACCATGAATACCCGCCACATCAGCAAACGCGCGGCGGCGATGAGGTAGACGGCGCCTAGCCACCACAGCAGGCGCTCAGCGGAAACGGTCTCCCGCAGGGCAACGCACAGCAGCACTGAGATGATGGCGTTGACCGCGATCGCAGTCGGAATATTGCGGAATTGGCTACGCACCAGCTCCGCGGCGACCAGCTCAGCCCGTCCCGGGCGCGCGGCTGGCGAGCTCGCGAGATGCACAGAAGACGCAGTTTCCGCAGTCCCCATGAAGTGATGCTAGCAGCTGTAGTCCGCGGCGGTCCTGCGTGCCGCAGGACGCATAAAAAAAGGGCCAAGCGACTCGCGCTCGGCCCTCCTTTGTTATCAAGACCCCCTAGACGGCTGCGATTCTGCGCAGCGATGAATGAAAAAAGCAACATCTTTCGGCACGCTCGGACGACAGTCGTGGCGTAGCCGAGCAACGCCTCATCCCCCGGCTGGCTTAGAATGGGTAGGCCGCAGGAAGATGCAAGCCATGACAGACGACAAAGCCACCGATTTCGGATTCGAGCGGGTCCCCTGGGGTGAGAAAGCCCGGCGGGTGCGAGGGGTCTTCGACTCCGTCGCCGGCAACTACGACCTGATGAATGATCTGATGTCCGGAGGCGCCCACAGGCTGTGGAAGCGCTTTACGCTGTCCCTGGCCAACCTCCGTCCCGGGCAGAGCGCGCTCGATGTCGCAGGCGGAACCGGTGATCTGGCGGCCGGTTTGGCGAGGCAGGTCGGCCCGCGCGGTCAGGTCATCCTCACCGACATCAACGCCGCCATGCTCGAGCGCGGACGCGATCGGCTCACCGATGCGGGGCTGACAGGCAACGTTCGCTACATCCAGGCCAACGCCGAAATGTTGCCTTTTCGCGACGGAATTTTCGACTGTGTGACCATCGGATTCGGCCTGCGGAACGTTACCGACAAGGCGGCGGCGCTGGCCTCCATGCGCCGGGTGTTGAAGCCCGGTGGCCAGCTGCTCGTCCTGGAGTTCTCGCAGCCAACCACGGCGGGACTCAGGTCGCTGTACGACACCTACTCGTTCCGGCTCCTGCCTCTGCTTGGCAAGCTCGTAGCCCGCGACGAGGCCAGCTACCGATATCTCGCGGAGTCCATCCGGATGCATCCGGCGCAGGATAAACTGCTGGAAATGATGCAATCTGCCGGCCTCGAAGGCTGCCGCTACCACAACCTGACTGGCGGCATCGTGGCAGTTCATCGCGGCTATAAATCCTGACCGGCAAGTTGATGCTCACCGCAACGATCCAAAATGTGTTGAACCGGGGGCTGCCCCGCTCACCCCGGGCGCAGCAGCTGTGCGCCCAACTGGCAGGTCGAAAGATCTGTGTTGAGCTGGGAGGAGTCACCCGGGTCCTCATCGAATCCGACGGGACCTCCCTCAAGGTGGCTCGTGCTCCGCAAGGCGCGACCGCCGATGCGACCATCGCCGGGGGACCTTTCGGACTTCTGGCCCTGGCCGGCTCCGCCCCCGAAGCCGTGATCCAGCGAGGCGACGTCCGGATCGAGGGCGATGCGGAGCTGGCGGAGCGATTCCAGGAGCTGGCGCGCCTGCTGCAGCCTGACCTGGAAGAGGAACTATCTGTGATCGTGGGCGACGTTCCCGCTCACCAGATCGGACGCCTGGCCCGCACAGTATTCGGCTGGACACGACGCACGGCGGCCACTACCGCACGCAATGTCGCTGAATATCTCGGCCACGAGCGCCGCGACCTGGTGCCTCGGAGCGAGGCCGAGGCGTTCCTGACAGGAGTCGACCAGGCGCGCGAAGCCGTGGACCGGCTCGCGGCGCGCGTGGATATCCTGGCCCGCCAGCGGGACCCGAATCACCCGTGAAGCTCCGGGTTATTGCGCGGCTCATCCAGATTCAACGGGTGTTGCTCAAGAACGGACTCGATGAGTTCGTTCGGGCCACGCACCTGTACCGCCCCCTGCGCTTTCTGTTCTATCTCTCACCTGACATGTGGTTCGCCCGGCGGCGCGGGGCCACACCGGGTGAGCGATTGCGGCTGGCGTTGCAGGAGCTCGGCCCGATCTTCGTGAAGTTCGGACAGGCGGTGTCCACGCGGCGCGATCTCATTCCGGAGGACATCGGCAATGAGCTCGCGAAACTGCAGGACCGGGTTCCGCCCTTCGACGGCGCCATCGCCCGCGCCACCATCGAAGCGGCACACCGTCGGCCGGTGTCGGAGACGTTTGCCTCCTTCGACGAAACGCCTTTGGCTGCCGCCTCCATTGCTCAGGTCCACGCGGCCACACTCAAGGACGGCACCGAGGTCGTCGTGAAGGTGCTGCGACCCGGCATGCGCGAGATGATTCAACGCGACCTCGAGGTGCTCTATGCACTGGCGGGGCTGGCGCAGCGATACTGGAGCGAGAGCCGGCGCTTGCGGCCGCTCGAGGTGGTCGCCGAGTACGAGAAGACCGTTCTCGATGAGTTGGATCTGATGCGCGAGGCGGCGAACGCCTCGCAGCTGAAGCGCAATTTCGCAGGCTCCGATCTGCTGTATGTGCCGGAAGTCTATTGGGACTACTGCCGCATCAACGTGATGGTGCTGGAGCGCATTCGCGGCGTGCCCATCAACGATCTGCAACGGCTGCGCGCCATGGGCACCGATATCGCGCGGCTCGCCGAGAACGGCGTGCGGATATTCTTCACGCAGGTGTTCCGCCATAACTTCTTCCATGCGGACATGCACCCCGGCAATATTTTCGTGCTGGCCGAGGATCCGGCGCGACCCCGCTATGCGGCCGTGGACTTCGGCATCGTCGGCACCCTGGATCCGGGTGACCAACACTACCTCGCCGAGAATTTTCTCGCCGTGTTCGATCGCGACTACCGGCGGGTCGCGCTGCTGCACGTGGAATCCGGCTGGGTACCGCCGGACACGCGCGTTGACGAGATGGAATCGGCCATCCGTACCGTCTGCGAGCCCGTGTTCGACCGTCCTTTGCAGGACATTTCATTTGGCAACATCCTGCTGCGTCTCTTCGAGATTTCGCGCCGCTTCAACATGCCGGTGCAGCCGCAACTGATCCTGCTGCAGAAGACGCTGCTGAACATCGAGGGGCTGGGCCGGGACCTGTATCCGCAGCTCGACATCTGGAAGACCGCGAGCCCCATTCTGCGCGAGTGGATGCGCGAGCGCGTCAGTGTCCGTCAGGTCTTCAAGGCCCTGCGAACCCAGATGCCGGAGCTCGTGGAGGCCGCGCGCGCGCTGCCATCCCTGCTGAAGGCAGCGGTTCACCGGGCCCAAGGCGGTGTGCTGCGCATGCAGGTGGACTCGACCGCCATCGAGGAGATTCGCACCGAGCTGCGCCGTGCCGGCCGGCGGCGCGATGCGCTCACCCTGGGTGCCGCATTGCTGTTCAGTGGCATGGTCTGGCTGGCCGCCAGCCGGGGAGGCGACTGGCCGGGTTGGGTGTTGTCCGGCGCAGCCGTGGTGTGGCTGCTCATCGCGGCGCGGGTTCGTTAGCCTATTGATTTGGGGGCCTGTCCGATGGGCCCTGTCCAATGGGCCTCTCGAATGGACGATGGCGCTGCAGCTGCGCCAGCTGATAGCCTTCCGCGCCTCAGATCGGACGGACCCACCTCCCTCCATGCAACGCCCCTCTCTGACCGAAGGCTCGATCAGCCTCGGCATGCTCAAGTTCGCGCTGCCGATCCTGTACGCGAATGTACTGCAGTCCCTCAACGGCTCGGTCAACTCGATCTGGGTCGGCCGCTTCCTGGGCGAGGCGGCCCTGACTGCCACCTCCAATGCCAATACCGTGATGTTCCTGCTGATCGGCGCAGCCTTCGGCATCGCCCTGGCCGCGACGATTCTCGTCGGGCAGGCCATCGGCGCGAACAACATCCCGCAGAGCAAGCGCATCGTCGGCACCAGCGCGACCTTCTTCGTCGCGATCTCGGTGGCCATGGCCGTTGCCGGGCTGACTCTGTGCAAGCCCCTGCTGAACGCCATGCGCACGCCCGCCGACTCGCTGCCGCTGGCCGTGGCCTACATGCGAGTGATCTTCCTGGCGCTGCCGTGCCTGTACATGTACGCCTTCGTCATGTCGGTGTTGCGCGGCGCGGGAGATTCCAAGACACCGTTTTATTTCATGCTGCTGTCGGTCGGGATCGACATCGCGCTGAATCCGTTGTTCATCTTCGGGCTGGGACCCCTCCCTCGCCTGGGCATTGCCGGATCCGCCCTGGCCACCTTCGTGGCACAGGCCGTCAGCCTGACTGCCCTGATCGTCCATCTGTATCGGCGCAATCATCTGCTGGTGCTGCACAAGAGCGAGCTCGCCCTGTTGCGGATCGATTGGTCGGTGGCCGGCACGCTCGTGAAGAAAGGCCTTCCGATGAGTGCCCAGATGCTGGTCATGTCCACCAGCGGCGTGTTGATGATCGCCATCGTGAACCGATTCGGCGTGGACACCGCGGCTGCCTTCGGGGCGGCGCTACAGCTGTGGAACTACATTCAGATGCCGGCATTCGCGGTCGGCATGGCTGTGTCGGCCATGGCCGCGCAAAACGTCGGCGCGAAGAAATGGGATCGTGTCCATTCGATCGCGCGCGTCGGCGTGCTCTACAGCATGCTGTTGACCGGGACCGTCGTTGTGCTGCTCGAGGTTCTGGACACGCGCGCCTTCGCGCTGTTCATTCCGATGGCCTCCGAGGCTATGCGGGCAGCCACCCATATCAACCGCATCGTCACCGGTTCCTTCATCTTCTTCGGCATTTCGCTGGTGCTGTTCGGCGTCGTGCGGGCGACGGGAGCGGTGATGGCGCCGTTGATCTGCCTGACCATTTCGCTGCTGCTGGTCAGATATCCGCTGGCTGAAATATTTCTCGATCGATGGGGCGCGGATGCCGTGTGGTGGAGTTTCCCACTGTCCTCGGCGCTGGCGGTGGTGATGGCCGTTCTATACTACAAATACGGCGGATGGCGCTCGGCTCGCATGGAGAGCCGACCCGCCGCGGCAGTGCAATCCGCCGAAGGCGCATGAACTCCTAACCTCGTCATGACCGCAGGGCAGGATCGGTGAGACGCTACGCTGCCATGCCATTTCACACTACGCCGCTGTTGCTGGTGGCGGCGTTTACCGCGTGCCTGTTGCTCGCCGCAAAGGCGGGCCTGGTAGGGATACCCCTCGGGCTGATCATCATTTCCTGGTTCTTCAAATACTGCTTCATCGTTCTGGATGCCGTTGCCGCGGGCGAGGATGCGTTGCCTGTCCTGTCCGTCGAGATGGTCAACCCGCTCGATGAGCAGCGGCCGTTGGCGATTGCCGTGCTGGTGGTGGCGGAGTGTTCGCTTGCGCTTACCCTGGGGCATCACGCAGGGCGTGCGGCGTGGTGGGGGCTTGTTGGGGCGCTGCTCTTTGCGTTG
>Ga0070735_10003644_pt1 | contig 13393 bp, 9 predicted proteins | sample Coa_R1_FD_66443 | JGI IMG/M metagenome (GOLD analysis project Ga0070735, IMG submission 66443) | Surface soil microbial communities from Centralia Pennsylvania, which are recovering from an underground coalmine fire - Coalmine... | ecosystem: Environmental > Terrestrial > Soil > Unclassified ...
ATCATGCCGGTGCACAACTACACGGAGAAGGCGAAGGATTTCTTTGCACAGCGGCCACAGTCGAGGATTCTGGCCCTGAATGAATGGATCAAGGACTATTCCGCTAAAAACAATCTCGTCTATGTCGACTATTTCTCCGCCCTGGTCGACGACAAGGGCATGATGAAGAAGGAACTGGCCGATGACGGGCTGCATCCTAACGCCGCGGGATACAAGATTGCAGCGCCGCTGGCCGAGGCCGGTATCGAGAAAGCCCTGAAGTAAGCCGGCGTCGCCGTTAATTGATGCGGCTTGCCGGCCATCCCAAGCATCTATAATCAAGACTGAGTTTCCGATCGCTTTTGCCTTCCGGAATACCTGAGGCTTTGGCGGCGTGGGAGAGAGTTGGTGGGCAAGTCGCCCGTGCCACACTCTCCCGAAGGTGCTGGTGGAAACGCCGGTGCCTCCCGCACTCCTTTGAGAGTGCATTGGAAAGGAAACGGCCCGCCGGATCTCTCCTGCCCGCTCGTCCCCTTTCCAGCACTTAGCAATTGGCACTTGGCATTTAGCCGCTCTGGTTTCTCTGCGATTTCAGCAACCAGAAACGGCCAGGTGCTAATTGCCAAGTGCTAATGGCTGCTCTTCACGACAAATTCGGACGCGCCATCACCGACCTGCGGATCTCCATCACCGACCGCTGCAACTACAAGTGCGTGTATTGCCGGACGGGAAACGAAGGCGCGCTCTACGGGGACCTGCCGTTCGAAGACTACTTGCGGATGGCGCGGGTCCTGGTCGGCATGGGGATCACCAAGGTCCGACTGACTGGCGGTGAACCCTTGTTGCGCAAGGGCGTCGTGGACTTCGTAAGTGAGTTGGCAAAGCTTCGGTCGCGCGAACAACAGCATTCCGAGCCACTCGACATCGCACTCACCACCAATGGGCATCTGCTTGCAGACCTGGCAAAGCCGTTGAAAGATGCCGGCCTGAGTCGAGTGACAGTCTCGATGGATGCAGTCGATCCCGACCGTTTCACGCGCATCACACGAGTACCCGGCGGATACGATCACGTGCTCGCTGGAATTCGTGCGGCGCGGCGCGTGGGGTTGTGGCCTCTTAAAGTAAATTGCGTTCTGATGCGCGGATTCAATGAAGACCAGATCATCCCCTTCGGAATGTTTGCCCGCGAAGAGGGCGTCACCGTGCGCTTCATCGAATTCATGCCGTTGGAAGAGGGACGAACGTGGGAACCCACAACCGTCGTGCCTCTCGAGGAAATCCTGGCGCGCATGGCTGAGTACCGGCCGCTGGTCGAGATCCCGCATGGGCGCTCTGAAACAGCAAGGCGCTATCGCTTCGAAGACGGCGTGGGCGAAATTGGGATCATCGCCCCGGTGTCGCATCCTTTCTGCGGACATTGCAGCCGCATCCGCATCACCAGCGACGGCAAGATTCGCACATGCCTCTTTTCCGTATGGGACCACGACCTGCACGCCCAAATGCGCCGCGGCGCAAGCGACGAAGAACTGTCTAAGTTCATCCGCGGGGTTGTGGCCAAGAAGGAAGAACGGCACCACATCGGCGAGGCTGACTTCGTGCCAGCGTCACGGACCATGGTTCACATCGGGGGATAAGCGGGTCACCAATCACGTTGAGGACGCAGAGTGCACAGAATAATTTGCATGAACCTTCGAAAGCTCGAACTCATGGGCACTTTGTCTTGCATTTTACTTTTTTTGGCAGCCGTCTCTATGCGCGCCCAAACTTCTACCTATCTCGGGTTCGATCGCAACGATTACCCCGGCGACGCGAATCTGAAAACCCTCCGGCAGACGTTTTCCTACACCGGATATTGGCTCAACAACCCTCCGGCAGCGAGAGCGAATTCCTGGGCAGGACATCGGGCTGCTGTCCAAGCTGCGGGATTCGGATTTCTGGTGCTCTTCAACGGGCGGCTCTATGCTGAGCTGAAATCTGTAAGCAACGCAAAGTTGGTCGGCAGGTCGGATGCGCAGGCTGCCGCTGCAGCCGCCAGTCACGAGGGATTTCCGCGCCGGACGATCATCTTTCTGGACCAAGAGCAGGGTGGGCGGATGCTGCCCGAACAGAAAGCTTACATCTACGCATGGGTTGACGAAATCATCGCGAGCGGGTTCCGCGCCGGAGTGTATTGTTCAGGCATTCCGGCGCAGGATGACGGGAACATTGTGACGGCCGAAGATATCCGCCATAGTGCAGGAGCACGGAAGATCACCTATTGGGCGATCAATGATGCCTGCCCCCCGGCCCCCGGATGTAGTTTTCCCCAGCACCCACCGAGTCCAACACAAAGCGGCGTGAGTTTTGCGGAGGTGTGGCAGTTTGCGCAGACGCCGCAGCGAACAGACGTGGCTGGCCGCTGCACGAATTACACTCGCGATAGAAATTGCTATGCGCCAGGAACCTCTGCGGGCCAGGGGCTTCACCTTGACTTGAACACAGCCGCTTCGCCTGATCCGTCCCACGGTCGAACCCGCTAGGACAATCGGTCATGCGACCTCGTTTCTCTGGACGCAAAAGAACTGCGACCATAACCACTGCCATGCCCTAAACGCAGTTAGACTTCAGGCGTGCGATAAAATAGACACAGCCTATATGTCTGACCGTACCTTCACCTTGGACGAAGCTCAGTTGCTAGTGCCTGTTCTCGAATCGCTACTACGCGTCGCGATCAAGGCCAGGGAGATGATGGAAGAACTCGATGCCGAGCAGCAAGCCTTGCATCACCGCATCTTCCTGAATGGCGGCATGTTTCTCGATGTTGTCGCTCTAGCCCGCCGCAAAGCCGAACGGGTGAAAACTGAACAGCACCTCAAAGATGCGCTCGCCGAAATCGATTCCATCGGAGTACAGGTCAAAGACCTCGACATTGGGCTGCTCGATTTTCCCTGCGTGGTGGAAGGACAGACCATCCTGCTTTGCTGGAAACTCGGAGAGAAGTCGATTACCCACTGGCATGGTGTCCAGGAAGGCTTTGCCGGTCGCAAGCCTATTGACCAGCGAATCGCGCAGGCCAAAAGAGTGAACTAGCCTGCGAGCCGGGTGCCTATCCAACACATTCCAAATAGTCTTTTCCATCCCAGCAACATCCGTTGAACTTTCGTGTTTACAGGAATGGAACTAATAAGGCTGAAACCAGCTTTTTGCGGCACAATGTATCTGGTTTATAGCGTTCTCCATCCGTTTCAGCCTCGGACGTTTAAGGAAGGTTAAACCACATGAAGCGATCCGTCGTTCGCTGGATGATCTTAAGTGTGATTGTCATGGCGTTTTCTGCCGCGTCTTTTGGGCAAGTCGCCGTGGGGATTTCGGTCCGCATTGGACCCCCCGCGCTGCCGGTGTACGCTCAGCCGATTTGTCCAGGTCCTGGCTATCTCTGGACACCCGGCTACTGGGCCTGGAACGATGATGGCGGATACTACTGGGTGCCCGGAACGTGGGTTGTTGCGCCCGTCGGGATGCTTTGGACCCCCGGCTATTGGGGATGGGGCGGCGGATTCTACGCGTGGCATCCCGGCTACTGGGGGCCGCACGTGGGCTTCTACGGAGGCATTAATTACGGTTTTGGCTACGTCGGCGTGGGATTTGTCGGGGGCGAATGGCGCGGAGGCGGGTTTTACTACAACCGTAGTGTCACTAACGTCAGCGTAACCAATGTGACCAATGTCTACAACAAGACGGTCGTGGTGAACAACACTACGGTGAACAACGTCAGTTACAACGGCGGAACCGGCGGTGTGCAAGCTCATCCGTCGGCGCAGGAAGAATCGTATGCCCACGAGGCGCACACCGCCCCGTTGGCCGCCCAAACGCAACATGCACAGCTGGCTGCTCAGAACCGGCAGAACTTTGCGTCAGTGAACCAAGGACGTCCCGCAATCGCTGCAACCGCGAAACCTGGCGATTTCAGCAACCATTCCGTAGTGGCGGCGCGTGCGGCTGGTGCTGCCTACCATCCTCCCGCGATGTCTCCTAAAGAAGCGCGAGTGGCTTCCCCTGCAACAAGTCATCCCGCGACCACAAATGCCAGTCGGGGTAACAACGAGGGATTTCGCCCCTTCACGCCTCCGGCCAAGAATAATTCCGGCAACGCGGGGAATAACAACAACGTCAATCGCGGCAACAGCCAGAACAACGAGGGATTTCATTCGTTCACGCCGCCGGCGAACAACAACCACGGAAACACGAATCAGAACAACCAAAGCCGGTACAACGAGAGCCGTCCGCAAAGCCAGCCAGCGCCGCATCAGAGCGCTCCTCATTCGAGTCCGCCGCCGCAGCAACACCATCAGGCTCCTCCGCCGAAGGAAGAGCATCGAGGCAAAGGTTAGTAAAGTTTTGTAACCCTGCGGAACATAAGTCTTGGGAAGAGCCGGACAAGAATCCGGCTCTTCTTTTCTTTGCAAGCTACTACCGTGGGAGCGTTCTGACGGGGCGGCGGCCCTTAGCGCGGATGGTACACGTCCGCGGTTCAGGTACTCGAGTGCCAGCCTGCGATAAATGTTTCTCTGCTACAATTTTTGCATCCGACTGAGAAGATCTGAAGCCGGGCGCGCCAAAAGGTATTAGACCGACATGTCATTGAAGAGATCCAGATTGCGTTTTATTGGTGCGTTCGCTGTGCTCGCGGCGTTGGCCTTGGCGGCAAGTTGCACCGGCTTTTTCGTGAGTCCCACCCTGACAGGTGTTTCTGTCGGACCCCAGTCTCTCAGCATCAATGTGAATCAGACCTGGCAGATGTCGGCGACAGGTACGTATAACGATGGATCGCAGAAGGCTCTGACATCAGGAGTCTCCTGGTCTTCCAGCGACCCCACTATGGTATCGGTTGGGCAAACTTCTGGAATCGTAACCGGCGTGCAGACAGGCTCGGCCACGATTACAGCATCTGCTGGAAGTTGTTCGGCCTGTTCGGGAACCTCAACGGTGACAGTTGTGCTGACGGGCGTCACGTCGATTGTAGTCACTCCGAGCTCCCAAAGTCTCAAGATCAGCGGCAATACGGTCTATTTCATCGCAAAAGCGAACGGCACCACGGATATCAGTAGCACAGCGACGTGGAACATTCTCGACTCCACCGGGACCGACCAGACATCGAATTTCTCCCTTGGCTACGTCTCGCCAACCGGCGAGGGCATTTCGAGTAGTTCTGCGACAGCCGGTGCCTATACGGTCCAAGCCACCTACAACGGGTTTGTGGGGAAGGCGACGCTGAACGTCACACAGTAGTTCTTCTCATTAACCGGCCACATCTCGATCGTTCTCAGGCAGGTACGTGCAACATGACTGCCGAGAATCAGATTCTTTCCGCTGCGGAGATATCCGCTTAAGCCATATGGAAGCAACCTACTCGCAATGTGATTCTGGTCACATTCCGCGAGTTCCCTTCGTGCCACCATCAACCTCTGCCTGAGGAGGATTGGCGATTCGTCCAGAAGCCGTCTCACTAAAATCGATCACCCAACGCGACGAGCAGGAATTGCGTGCCGCGCGCTTTGCCATGCGCTTGTCGCTAGGCGTCGGCGTTCTGATGTTGTTGGGCAAGTCCACGGCGTACTACGTAACGGGCTCCGCCGCCATTCTCTCGGATTTCGCCGAGTCCGTGGTGCATGTTATTGCTGTCGCGTTCGCCGCCTTCAGTTTGCGGCTGAGCATGAAGCCTGCAGTTCCCAATTTCCTTTACGGCTACGAGCGCATCACTTTTTTCTCTGCCGGGTTCGAAGGCGCGATGATCGTCATCGCGGCGATCTGGATTCTGGTCGAAGCCATCGAGAAATGGATCGCTGGATTGCCGCTCGAGCATCTGGGGTCCGGGGCGTTGCTGCTGCTCGGAGCTGGCTTGCTGAATGGATGGCTGGGCTGGTACTTGCTGCGCATCGGCAAACGCAGCCACTCGTTGATCCTCGAAGCTGACGGCAAGCATGTGCTTACCGACTGCTACACAAGCTTTGGAGTGGTTGCGGGACTTGGTCTCGTGATGCTCACAGGTTGGAAGCCCTTCGACCCGCTGGTCGCTATTGCCATCGCGATTAATATTCTTTGGTCCGGAGGACGTCTTGCCTGGCGCTCGGCCGTCGGCCTGCTCGATTACTCAGATCCGGCCACCGGTCGGCGTATCCGCGAAAAGCTGGATGCGATCTGCAGTGAACTGCGAATGAACTATCACGGAGTGCGCTATCGCACGACGGGCTACCGCGAGATCATCGAGGTGCACCTGCTTTTCCCGCTCAACACGCCCGTTGGAGAAGCACACCGTCTTGCTACCCTGCTTGAGGAGAGACTGCCTCGCGAACTGGGCAAGCCAGCCGAGGTCATTACTCATCTGGAGTCACTGGAAGACCACGAAGACGTGCACTCGACCGAACACTACACCGGCAGGCCAGAATGAATTGACAATCGTTGATTGCTGAATGAAAGCCTGGAGGCCGAGCCCCGTTCAGTCAACAATCAGAAATCAAAAATAGTTCTTCCTACTCCTTCATCATCGCGTCGATCGTCGAGTACAGCTGATTGTTATCTTTTACTTCCACGTACGGATGGCTGGGATTACGACTGCTGACAATGTAGACCGTAGGAGTGTGATCGAGCTTGATGGCCTGTCCCAGATCGCGATCCGCATTCACTTGTGCGGCGAGTTTCCCGTTCGGATCGATGATGAAGGGCAGTTCCACTTTGTGCGCGGTAGCAAACTTCTCGGCATACGACCGCAGGTTCTGCACGTTAATTTCGAGCTGATTTTGAAAAACGTAGTCGCGGAACTCATTCCCCAGTTCCTTCGAGTGCGTATCAAAATAGCGTGCCATCACCGCCGCTTGATACGACCACGGATGCATGGGTAGAGGGAAGTCGTGGCGTATAACCGGAATCTTGTAGGTCTTCGAGGCCTGTTCAACCAACGGCGCCGTACGGCGACACATAGGGCACTCCAGGTCCTCGAACACCACGATCGCAACCTGCGCGCCCTTCGGAGGCCGGAGCACTGAATCAACGGTCTCCTGGGCGGCACCAGTGCCAGCGGCAGCGAGCATCGATGCAATCAAAACGAGGACAAAACGAGTCAAGATTCTGGTTCTCATAAGTAATTTTCTTGGAGTGAGTTTCTCGCCAATCCCCACTGTGTCAGATGCAGGAACCCTATCATGGAGTAACCTGTCAGGTCCGTCAGCGTCCTCAGAATGGCTGCATCTATGGTAACCGAGAGTGCATGCTGATGTCTCGCCTAGCGAGTGTCCCGACGGTCCATAGCCAGTCAACCTTCGTGCACGGAACTATGTGGCGCTCCGCGCTATAGTAAGAGGTGAATCCCGCAAACGTGCGACTGTCTTTTCCATTCCGTACTGAATGGCTGCTACTCGTCTTGGGCGCTGCCCTGATGCTCACGGCCTGCAGCCGTGGACGTCACCGCGTATTAGAGGTGGCCTACGTATCTGCGCCGCAGGCAGCTCTGCGTGACCAGGTTGCCGCCATCTACAATCGCGTCGGGAACGTCAAGAACGGAGAGCGCGTCGAAATCATCGACCGCGAGAAGCGGTTCGCCCGGGTGCGTACGGGTAGTGGCATCGAAGGCTGGGTCGAGCAGAGATACCTTGTGGATCAGAAGACCTTCGACGGTCTTCAGAAACTGACGCAGGACAATCTGGCTGATCCGATTCAGGCGCCTGGCGTTCTGCGGAATGAAACCAATCTGCATATAACGCCTGGCCGTGAGACCGAACACCTCTACCAGTTAGCTTCTGGGGCCAAGGTGGCGATCCTGAAGCGCGCGACTGCTGAGAAGCAAATCGCATCCGTTCCTGTTGCCAGGCCGATCGCAGCCAAGCCCAGCACCCCCAGCGGACCTTCACTCGAAGATTGGTGGCTGGTGCGCGACGATCAGAATCGCGTCGGATGGGTACTGGCACGCATGATAGATGTCGATGTTCCGCTGGAAATTGCGCAATATGCGGAGGGCCAACGGTTCGTGGCTTTCTTCGCCCTCGACCAAGTACCGGACGGGGACAAAAAAGTTCCTCAGTACCTATGCCTTCTGACCGAACCCCACGACGGCCAACCTTACGATTACGATCAGGTACGCGTCTTCACCTGGAACGTTCGAAAACACCGTTACGAAACCGCCTATCGCGAGCACGGACTGGCGGGTGTTTTGCCGGTTACTGTCACCCAAGAGGCATTCGACAAAGAGGGAACCCTCCCCGTGTTCATCCTTCGCGTCAAGGACGACGCCGGCAACGTTGCCGAGCGCAAATACAAGCTGAATACTCCAATTGTCCGGCGAGTTTTGGCTCCCGGAGAAACCCCTTCTCGCCCTTCCAAAAGACGCCGCTAGAGTGTGCGCACGTTGCCGTTCGCTATATAAATCCATATAGTACGCGGTTATTTTCTACGCTTTTGCGTATAACGCTCATCGATCAATCTTCCAAACAGTTGAAAAGACAACCGGTTGTGAGCTGTCCTGTTTTGGATCACCAGTTGCAAACCATGATGTTTTAACTGTAGCTGTTGAAAGCGGATACCTTAGGTTGAAAGCCTGAGGGGAACAAAGCCCACGAAGAGGGGCGAGCGGTTCAAAGGGTTGACGGGTCACCAGCTCTCAAGACAATTTTTGCAATGCTGAGATTGCTCAGCCGGTTCGAAAATTCCCGGGTTGCGCGTTGAATCCCAGGAGAGCAGTTTCTGCGCATCCGGTCTCGGAACAAGGAAAATTCTAAGGAGGAAGGGAATGCGATTCAGCAGATCCTTTAAGCTTATTGCGGTGGTTGCAGCGCTGGCGTTTGTGGCGTCGAGCGTTGTCTTGTTTGCCCAGGAAACGACGGGCGGTCTACAAGGAACAGTGAAAGATGCCAGCGGCGCGGTCATCGGCGGCGCGCACGTAGTCGTCCGTGGCACGACCATGGCTGGCGAAAAAGCGCTCGACAGCGAGTCGACCGGCTACTACCGGTTCGCCAACTTGCCCCCCGGCGTGTATTCGGTTGAAGTGACCGCCAAGGGGTTCAAGACCGTGAAGCGCGACGGGATCGCGCTTGAAACCGGTCACCTTCCCACGGTTGACATCACGATGGAAATTGGCGCCGCGTCTGAAGTCGTCGAAGTCAGCGGACAGGCTCCGGTCATCGATGTCACCACGAATACCAACCAAACGAACATTTCGCAGGCAGACCTTGACAATACGCCCCACGGCTATTCGTTCCAGTCGGTAATTCAGTTTGCGCCTATGGCCCGCAACGAGCCTCTGGCCGGCAGCATGACTGGAATGGGAGGAACCGGTGGTTCATCTCCGGGAAGTACCTCAAGCGGTGCGGCAAGCGGATACATGATCGGCGGCGCGGCTGACTCGGAGAGTACCTACCTCGTAGAAGGCCAGGACACCGAAAACATCTCGATGGGCTTCTCCAATGCGAACGTTCCGTTCCAGTTCATTCAGGAAGTCCAAGTGAAGACTTCCGGAATTGAAGCCGAGCATGGCGGCGCTCTCGGTGGCGTCGTTAACGTGATCATGAAGAAAGGTAGCAATGCCTACCACGGATCGGCGTTCGGCACCTATGAATCGAACTCGATGGATGGTTCGCCCATCGCGAACCTACGCTATGACCCTTTCGCCCTGGGTCCCACGGCGCCGTTTTTGGACAACAACTCGCAGACCTACCAGCCGAAGACGGACCACTTCCGCTATGTTCAGCCCGGCTTCAGCATCGGCGGTCCGATCATGAAAGACCGCATTTGGTTCTTCCTGGGCGTGGCTCCGCTGTATCGGAGCACGGGTAGGACTGTGAACTTCGGCCCGAGCATTTGTAACAGTCTCTCTCCAGGGGATCCCAGCGCTGTTTGTCCGAATGCCGCATTGGGAAATCAGTACTTCACCCAGGACAGCCAGCAGTACTACGGCACTGCCCGAATCGATGCCACGTTGACACAGAAGATTCGCGTGTTCGGATCGTGGCTGTATCAATATGGCCGCGAGACTGGCGCGAACCTGCCGAATGCAGATCCAATCAACTCGCAGGCACCGTACCTGATTAACACCTCGATCCTTGGTACAACACTTCAAGGCTATTCCCACGGATTGGGATTTTCGTCCCCCAACTCCTCGTATAGCACTGGGGCCGACATCACCTTGACTCCGAAGATCGTCTCGACGACGCGCTTCGGATATTACTTCAACAACTACCACGATTTCGGCTGGCCAACTTCAGGCTCCGATATCAACTGGGGCACAAGCGGACTGGGCGTATCGCCTAACTGCAATACCCCCGGTTGCACGCCCACCGGCAGTCTCCCGACTGCTTTACAACAGGGCTCCGGCGCCTTCACAACGCCGTACACCGGCAACTTCACCCAGTTCAACGCTAGTAAGCACTATCAGCTCGATGAGAACGTGGCTTTCTTCAAGAGCGGCTGGTGGGGTACCCACAACATCAAGGTCGGGTATCAGTACAATCGCATGAGCAACGTCATCGACCAGAACGGCAATGTGCCCAACGTGGCGCTGTACCTCGGTGCTGGCCAAAGTCACAACGGCAGTACTTCAGTGGGCGGTGCCAACTGCGCAACCCTGCAGGCCGAATGGGGAGCTTGCGCTGGAGAGTACGGTTATGCTGTAATAACCGACTTTGCCACGATTCTGAAACAGCCAGCAATCGACAATAACCATGCTTTCTTTGTGCAGGATGCGTGGACCGTTGGTCATGGTCTAACGCTGAACCTCGGCATTCGCATCGAGAAGGAAGACCTTCCGGTTCCGAATGGCGTGGTTCCCACCGGCTTCCAGTCCCCGAACGCCATTCACTTCTCTTGGGGTGACAAGATCGAGCCACGCCTGGGAGCTGCATGGGGATCGCGGGATGGCAAGCTCAAAATCTTTGGCAGCTATGGCGTCATCAACGATGTCATGAAGCTGTTAGTAGCCCAGACCTCGTGGGGCGCCCAGGGTTATAACAGCTGTACCTATCCACTGGGTCCGAACGCTAGTGGCGGATTTAATATTTCCGACATCACCGCTACCTTCGTGAATGGCCGCGCCTGTCCGAATGGCCCGTCTAACACGGGAGCCAACTTCACCGGCGGAGTTGTCCCGCCAGTGTTTACAGATAAGGGAACCGGCACTCAGTTGATTGAGAACGTCGATTACCGTCCGTGGGAGCCGATCGCGCCGGGAGTCAAGCCCTATCGCCAGCATGAATACGTGGCGGGCGTTGACTACCAACTCAACCGCAGCTGGGCACTGGAAGCTCGCTACGATCGTCGTCGTCTGGACCATGCCATCGAAGATGCATCTTTGGCTGATCCGAGCAACTTCGAGATGTACACGATCGTCAACCCTGGGCAAGGCGTGAACAAAACGATCGATGGCTACGCGAACTACCTGAAGAGTATTGGACAGGCGTACGGTGTCCCGGGGGTGACTTTTGACTCTACAGGCACGTTCGGAACCTGCCCGACCTGCCCGAACAACCCCGAGGCAATTCGTAACTACGATGGCTTGGAAGTTCGGGTCACCAAGTCGACGAGCAAGGGCTGGGCTGGGATGTTCAGCTATACCTGGAGCAGCCTCTGGGGCAACTACACCGGCCTGACCACCACCGACCAGATCGACGGTGGTACGACCGGACGCGCTTCACCGGACACGACTCGCTCCTTCGACGAGCCGTTCTACTACTTCACGTACCAAGGCAAATCCAATTCTGGACCGTTGCCGACAGACCGTCCCAACGCAATTAAAGGCAACGTCTATTACACGCTTCCCTGGAAGGGCATGACCAGCACACTCGGCCTCTTCCAGGTTGCCTACCAGGGCAGCCCGGTGACAACGTCATCTGAGGTTGGTATCGGATACACCAGCCCGATCGAAGACACTTACGTCTTTGGTCGCGGCAAGTACGCCAATATCACTCAGGATCCGAACACGGGAGCCTTGACGTTCGGCAATCCGTACAACCGCCGCACGCCATGGTACACGCAGACCGACGCGAACTTTGCTCATATGTTCAAGGTCAACAAGAACAATGAACACCAGACGCTTCAGTTCACGGCGACGATTCAGAACCTGCTCAACCAGCGGGCCGTGGTTTCGTACTGGCAGACCTTTGCCTCGTACTGGAACCCGTCTGGTTTGTATCCGGTTAACTCAGCCGTGCAAGGCGGGACGCCACAGACCGTGTTCGGCGGCGCGGCTTTCTACCAGGCGGCTGAAACTGGATACAATCTGCCGCAATCGGCTGCGGCTGCCCCGTTCGTGCTCCACTCGGGCTACGGCCAACCGAATCTCTGGCAGCGTCCGCGTGCACTGCGCCTGGGCGTCCAGTTCAACTTCTAACCTTCAATCGTTTCACACAGGGAGCCGGATTTCCGGCTCCCTTCTTTTTTGCCCTGCCTATAAAGTTCCTGACGGATGCTTCCGTGCGTCAAAGCGACTTTCTCCCTGCCCCTGGAGCGGTTGGTTTTTATCCACAGGCTGTGGGGACAGAGTGTGACATGTGACCTTGCGCTCGAAAACGAAAAGAGCGGATCATACCCATGGGCGGTACCAATAGGAGATGACGGCCTAACGCTCGGCGCTAGCGATCGCAAGTTTGGGACGCAAGTCTTTGCGGCTCAAGATTTTACCCGCAAGCTATTGCAGCCCTAGGATTACTTTGCGATTTCCCCCTAAGTGGATGATTTCAATACACCGAGGGGGAGGGGGGTATACCGGTTCGTTCCGGTGTGGCGCGGGCACTCATGCCCGCGAAGCGCTACCACTAGTAGAAGAATGCCGGTTGTGAACCTGTCTCAAAAAGGGTCCGGCCTAAAGTCACTCCGAGTGCCGCAACAATTAGCGCACCTCTTCAGCCGCTGGAGTGCTTGCTAGTCCGCGACTAAAGCCGGATTTCATCGGCACATTGAGACCGTCTCAGGACTAAGGTATCCGAGCCTTCGAGACCCGCCCTCCACCTATTTCCCAAAAATCACTGTGCTCGAGAAATGCGCTGCTGCTGCCATGTAGAACAGCAGCGGGACCGACAAGAAGAAGTTTGTCCTTGATGCCAGAAACGCCTGCCGCGCCAGTGCAGCTGCGTTCTCCGGAGGTGTTCCTGCCAGAGTCCCGCGAATAATCTTCTTATTGTTCGGCCAGATGATGCCCCAGACGTTGAACATCATCAAGATGCCGAATCCTCCGCCAATTCCAATGCAAAGAACGTGATTGTCGTCTCCGCCCACCGGAGTGTAATGCACAAACAACCATCCTGCTGCGTAGACGACAATTGTCGTGATCAGTCCCAGTACGTATCCATTCGGCTTCATCAGCTTGATGACGAAGTAGAGAATCCAAAACGCCACGAACCAGATGAGGAAGAACATGCCTTGGGTAGCACCTGTGCTCCCGCCATCACGCCGCGCA
>Ga0070735_10003645_pt1 | contig 13389 bp, 11 predicted proteins | sample Coa_R1_FD_66443 | JGI IMG/M metagenome (GOLD analysis project Ga0070735, IMG submission 66443) | Surface soil microbial communities from Centralia Pennsylvania, which are recovering from an underground coalmine fire - Coalmine... | ecosystem: Environmental > Terrestrial > Soil > Unclassified ...
CCCCCGCGAAAGCGCAGGGAACGATTGTCGCAGCTACTTCCACGTAACGGTAGGCATGATCTGCGTTCTGTCCACACGGTCCTTGTACCGGATCGCGAAGTGCAGAAGCGAGGTCAGCAGCGACTCCGACAGACAATGTGGAACCAGGCCCAGGTCCCTGAGTTGCGTGTTTTTGGCGTTGTAGTAATGGGTTTCTTTCTCGACACGCGGATTGCTGACGTGGTTCACCTCCACGTTCATCCCGGCGTCTTCTCCCGCCTTCTTAACCATCATGGCGAGGTCCAGTACGCTGAACTGCTCCGTGAATTGGTTAAAAACCCGGAATTCTCCTTCCCCAGCCGGATTGGCAACGGCGATCTCCATGCAGCGCACCGTGTCTCGGATGTCCAGGAAGCCGCGGGTCTGCCCCCCCGTGCCGTAAACGGTCAACGGGTGTCCAATGGCGGCCTGAACGCAAAACCGGTTGAGAGCTGTGCCAAAGACCTCGTCGTAGTCCAGGCGGTTGATCAGGAGGTCATCGATGGCGGTCTGATCGGTCAGCACACCGTACACGACGCCCTGGTTGAGGTCGGTCGCCCGCAATCCCCAAATTTTGCACGCAAACCGGATGTTGTGTGTGTCATGCACCTTGCTCAGGTGGTAGAACGAGCCGGGCTGCATCGGGTACGGAAGGCGGTCTTCCCGCCCGTTGTGACGAATGCTGATGTAGCCCTCTTCGATGTCAATGTTGGGCTGGCCGTACTCGCCCATCGTGCCCAGCTTGACTAAATGGATTGCTGGATTAAACTCCCGTATCGCAAACAACAGATTCAGGTTACCGACGACGTTGTTGACCTGTGTCATCACCGCGTGCTCGCGGTCGATCATGGAAAACGGCGCGGAGCGCTGCTCACCGAAGTGCAGGATTGCCTCCGGTTCGAAGCTCCGCATGAAGCTCCGCACGAATGGGTAATCGCAGATGTCGCCGACGAAGACGGGAATCTTTTTCCCTGTCAGTTCATGCCAGCGGTCCACCCGGTGACGAATTGGGGCGATCGGTGTCAGGGTGTCGATGCCGAGGGTCTGATCCCAGTGCCTCCGGATGAGGCTGTCGACAATGCCAACTTCATAGCCACGTTCGGACAGGTACAGGGCCGTAGCCCACCCGCAGTATCCATCTCCCCCGACGACCAGAACCTTCATCTATCTTCCTTTGCTGCATAGGTTTCCGAATGCCTGCCCTGCTTCAGACAGAGCACTCGTCCTGCATACTGATGAACCCGGGAAATCCCTTGCACTGCGCCCGCTCCACCGGCAGGCAGCCTGGAAAACTGCCCCGGAATGGAACGCTCAGGGGCTTCTCGTGCAATGGACGGATCAATGCCTTGTTCAGTTTACCTGTTGCAGCCGATCGATGAGCTTGCGGGCCAGGCTATCGCCCGATTCCGACCACAGAAGCCGGCTCGAAATTCCGCAGTTCTTCTGCACGAGATTCGTGAAGTCCACCAGACGCGCGACGTTCTGTTTGACCCGCTGCACCGCATCCTTGTCGAGGTCCAGTTCTTCGTACAGGAATGGCGTATCGAGGCCGAAGTCCACCCGGATGTGCCCATTCGTCTCGTAGGCATGGTCGTCGAACTCGGGACCAAACGCGACGATCCGCACGATGCGAGCATCATGACGCCACATTGTATCCAGCCCTCCGGCCTGCTCGGGGACCCACAGTTCCCAGATCAGCTCGAATTCCCAGGCATAGTCTTCATGCGCGTTTTCCATGGCTGCAGCGATGACGGCATGCGGAGAAGCTTCCTCCTCTTCCGTTTCATTGCGATAGACGCGCTGCCAGACCGGCGTCTCATTCCAGGAGATCGGATAGACGGTCGCGGCACTCACCCGGCCTGCGCCGCCCGCCGCCGCGAACTGCTCCATTACTTTTTCAAGCGCCGCCGGCAGTGCTTCCATCCGGAAATTGGGGTACCACAAACTGAGATACAGCTGATCCGCCATGCAGTTCCTGTTTGATCCTCTCGTTTCGAGACCCGGCTCGGGTCAGTGACTTCGACGCCCAATCCAGGATTTCCAACGCGGTGATTGTCGTGAGCGAGGACTGGCTGCACACCAAGCCCCATCCTGTCATCTTTGCACAATGTTGATCTGCGGACGACTATGTCAGTGCGCGAAGAACTCGCCCATGGTGGGAGCGGCCGCTGCGGCTCCGGGCGGGTTCGGAAGATTCAGAAGCATCATGATGGTGTGCAGCATGCTCTCATGCTCGTACAGGAAGGTGCTCTGCTGCGTGTAGCCGGCCTTGACCACCGGGCCCCAGAAGACTGCCGCGACGTGGCCTCCACCATTCGCCACATCGCCGGGGACCGACTCGTCAAAAACGACGATCAGGACGCCGTCGCCTCCAGCCTGAAACGACTTGTCGTTCATCAAGGGGGCGACGATGTTCGACTGCAACCAGGAATCGGCCTGCTGCGGGCTGCCGTTGTGAGCATCGTCGCTGACGTCCGGAACAATGAACGAGAATTCCGGCAGACTGCCGCTGGCCACATCCGCACTAAATTGTGAAAAGGGCATCAGGGCTGCGTTTGCGACCTGAGGATTGTTGGCAACATCCGACAGCATCGCAAAAGGGTCGTGCCGGATGACATAGTTTCCGGTATCGCCGCCGAGGTAGCCCTGCTTGATCCCCTCTGCATACACCTTGAACGACACGCCTGCACTCAGCATGCGACGCGCAATGTTGTCCACGTCCCACACCTTCGTCGAACCATCGTCGTTCGTCAGCGTCTGTCCGGTTGCCAACAAGAAGTAGTCGGAGATCGAACCGTGGATGTCGGCGTAGTAATTGGTCGCCAGCGCGCCGTTTTGAATCAGGCCGTTAAAGTTGGGCCAGACGCTGGTGTTTCCCACAACCGAGGCGTAGCTCTGGTTCTCCTCCGGAACCATGACAACGTGCCGGCTCTGCGGCATGGTTCCTGACGATGGCGCGTTGTTCTGTACCTTCTGCGATCCGCCGCCACCGCAACCCGGCAACAGGAAAAGGATTGAACACGCCAAAGAAGCCAGAGCGCTGCTTGCGAACTTGCCGGGCCGTCTGGAGAATTGTTGACTTATCCCGAGACGCATATACCTCGAATATTTTGGATGCAGCGGAATCGGAGTTCATTGGCGCGCAGTTCCCTCCGCCGCAAAGTCTTTGAACCGGTTGAGATTCGGCTCACACTGCCAAGGCACGATAATGGGAACATGGCCCTGGAACCCGCCATTCCGTCCCCGATCACGCCTGCGAGCTCGCTGGAATGGGACAAGTTTGTTGCCCTGCTGGGTCACTATGCTCAGTCCGCGATGGGTCGCGCGTGGACTGCCGCCCTGCTTCCCTCCTCAGATCGCTCGTGGATTGCCAAACAGCATGCGCTGGTGGCGGAGATGCGCATCCTCACTGCCGCCGGAGTCATTCCCGTTACGCGTTCCCTGTTCGATCCCTCGGACTTGCTCGCCAAAGCTCACATCGAAGGGGTCGCTCTTGAATCGGAAGAGCTCCGCGCTTTGATTGCTTTGGCGGAGGAGATTGCCGCGTGGACGGACCTCGTCCGTATGCCGCCGGAATCGGCAAGGGACAGAATTCCTCAGCTCGGAGCGCTTTCCCGCGATCTGCTGGTCACCAGCCTGCGCCCGCTCACCGAGGCTCTGCGCGAAAAAATCCTTCCGGACGGCACGCTCTCCGACGAGGCGTCGCCGGAACTCCGACGTATCCGCCGCGAGAGCGAACGGCAGAAGCGCGCGATTGAGGAAAGCCTGCGCTCCGCTCTGCGCCGCTTCTCCGAAGGAGGCAGCACCCAGGAAGATCTCATCACCATCCGGGGTGAGCGGTTTGTCATTCCCGTAAAGACCGAATGGAAACGCCGGGTGCAGGGTGTGGTGCATGGTGCGAGCTCCAGCGGCCAAACCGTTTACGTCGAACCACTCGAGACGATCGAACTGAACAACGAGCTCGTCCGCCTCCTTGACGAAGAGCAGGCCGAAATTCATCGGATTTTTCTGGCGATGACACGGCAGATTGCGCAGTTCTCCGGCGTCATCCTGAGCGGTGCCGCCGTTCTGGCCGAGGTCGATACGCTGCATGCGCGCGCCCGCTTTGGCCAGGAATACGACTGCGCTGCGCCCCGCTTTTCTGCCGAAGACATGCCGGAATTCCGCCTTCAGTCGGCGCGCCATCCATTGCTGGAACGGCGCCTGCGCAGCGAGGGAAGAACGGTGGTTCCCATTTCGCTGGAACTTGCTGGGGAGAACCGGCAGCTCATCATCAGCGGCCCGAACACCGGCGGCAAAACCGTCAGCCTGAAAACCGCGGGTTTGCTGGCGATCATGGCGCAGACCGGCCTTCCGGTTCCCGCAACTGAAGCCGTGATCCCGATCTTCGACGCTTTCCTCGCCGACATCGGCGATGCGCAGTCCATCGAACAGGACCTCTCGACCTTCTCCGCTCACGTGACGAACATCAATCGCATCGCGGAGCAGGCTACTCCGCGGTCGCTTGTGCTGCTCGATGAGCTGGGATCGGCCACCGACCCCGAAGAAGGCGCAGCCCTCGGCGTGGCTGTCGCTGAACACTTTCTTCGGGCCGGCGCGTGGTCCATAGTCTCCACGCACCTGACCTCGTTGAAGGTTTATGCGGAAAATGCCCCGGGCGCCGTCAATGCGGCGGTCGGATTTGACGAGCGCGCGCTCGCGCCAACCTACGAGCTGCGGCAGGGTGTACCCGGCACGTCGGCCGGCATCAACATCGCGCAGCGGCTCGGCCTTCGACCCACGATTGTGGCGGGAGCCCGCGCCCGGCTCAGCAGCCAAACACTGGACATTGCCCATTTCCTCGAGAGCCTGCACCAGCAGCTTTCCTCCCTGGAGGTTGAGCGAGGCCGCGTGCGCCGTCTGGAGCAGGAACTCGCGCAGGAACGCACCCGGCTGGCGTCCGAAGGCATGAAGGAATGGCGCGCCAAGGTCCGCGATCTGGAAAAGCAGCTCGAGTCGCTGCTGAAAGATTTCGAGTTTCAGGCGCGCGAGACCGTTCGTGCAATCGACGACAAAGCCGCCCAGCAGAAGCTCTCGAAGCAGGCCGAGCGCCGTATCGCCGGTCTGCGAAGGCAATTCTCGGAGAGCTTTAACACCGCCGTCGTCGCCCAGCACACCGGGGCCGATCGTGGCGACCAAAACGTAGCGCCGCATATCGTCCGCCACGTGGCATTGGGGGATACCGTCCGCCTGCGCAGCCTGGGAAAAACGGCCGTCGTGCAACGGCAGATCGACGATCAGAACTTCGAAGTGGCGGTTGGCCCGATGAAAATGCGGATTCCGCGGGATGACATCGCGGAGGTAGTCAGCTCCAGCCGCAAACAGAGCCCGATCGAGGCCGCCCGGAGGCACGGCATCACCGTTTCTGTGGCCGAACCGGATACGATGAGCAGCGAAATCAACGTGATCGCCCACACCGCCGATGAGGCCCAGGATGCGGTCGAAAAGTTCCTGGATCGTGCCTTCCTTGCCGGGCTGACCCGCATTCGCATCGTGCATGGGACGGGAATGGGCGTGCTGCGCCGTACTCTGCGTGCCTGGCTCCAGCAGCATCCGCAGGTCGCCTCGGTTACTGAAGCCGCTCAGAACGAAGGCGGCGCCGGAGCGACGATCGTCGAGTTGCGCGATTGACCGAGCAACCCTGCAGGGCGAATTGCGATCATCATCTCTTCGAGCGCCATGCCCGGGTGCGCTTGACGGGTCCTGCGAAAAGTAGCACTATCGGGCACGGAAAATGCGGCAGAGGCGACCATGATTCAGGTCATCACGGTGGAGCGGGAATACGCCAGCCATGGAGCGGAGTACGCGCATCGGCTGGCTGATCGGCTGGGTTGGCGACTGATCGACAGCTGCATCATTGAGGACGTGGCCCGGCAAGCCGGCGTCGCGCCCACACTGGTCAAGCGCTGCGACGAGCGCGTCGATCCGTGGTTCTATCGGTTTGGCAAGGCCATTTGGTTTGGATCCCTGGAGCGTCTGCCGGGCGATCCCGACGTTTTCGACAGCGAGCGCATGGTGGAATTTGTTCGCTCCTATCTGGTAGATCAGGCAGCAAAAGGGCGTTGTGTGGTGGTAGGCCGGGGCGCTGCCTGCATGCTTGCCAAAGCTCCGGGCGCCTTCCACGTTTTCGTGTATGCCTCGATGGCGCGCAAAATTCGCTGGATCGAGGAGCACTTTCCCGAACACGCCCGAGATGCAGAGCGCGAGATCGTCGCCACCGACCGGCGCCGCGCCGAATACATCCGCCGCTTCCATCAGCGCGAGTGGGACGATCGCCGCCTGTACCACCTCATGATGAATTCCTGCATGGGAATTGAAGCCATGATCGAGGCAACCCTCTCCGCCGCAGCGCTGCATGCATCGGCAACCGCCGCGCGTTCTGCGGTCAGATGATTGAGAATCGCAACCCGGTCAGACCGGAACTTTACCGGTCAGTGGATGGGTATGGCGCTGCTGCTTGTCCCATACCATCGCATCGAAGCGATGCGTTGCGCGAAACCCCAGACGCTCGTAAAGGGAAACGGCGTGGGTGTTCGACGCGGTGACGGTGAGCGTAAGCTCGCTGAAGTTTCTTGCCGCCAGATTCGCCGCACACTCGCGCATCAGCCACCTGCCCAAACCCCCTCCTCGATATTCCGGGGCAACGCAGATCTGGGTTACATGGCCCACATCTTCCCGAACGCGTGAGCACAGCAGCACTCCGATCAGATTATGATTCGACTGCACCGCAAGCGACCGGGACGACTCCGGATCGAAGTAGCCGCACCCCGGGAATCGGACGATGTTGTGCAGGAAGCGGTGCGATCCATGCGCTGTCCTGTATTGCTCGTTGATGTGGCTGTCCTGATGGCCTTCGTACGACGCCGCGATCAGGCGCGCCGCAGCGGGAAAATCGGCTTCGGACCAGCGGCGCATCTCCAAACCTGGGATAGGCGAGGGCTCGACTGTTGAGGCCAGAGCCTCGCGAATCGATTCGACCGGCCACTCCATGAAAATGCGCTCGTGGATCTCAAATCCAACCTCTTCGAAGACTCTCCAGTGGGAGCCATGCGGATGCAGCAGGAGTTGCGATTCGATCCGCGTAATGCCAGGCGAGTTCTGCAGCATTTCCAGCAGGCGCCGCAGCAGTTCGTCGCGGCATTCCGCCGCGGTCGTTGCGCCGTCGATGGCAAAAACATCGCCAATGACGGCCTTGTGACCCTCATACACGCAGAAGACATAGCCGGTGACGCGGCCATTCTCAACCGCCACGTACCCCGGCAGGACGCGCGAATCGAGATACTGCAGGAGCAGATCCGCCGACCCGCGATAATCCCAGTGAAGGCGCTCGCTCCACACCCGGCTCTCATCTTCCAGCAGCGGACGCAGACTTCCCGCAGAGAAATGCCGCAGGTCGAGAACCTCGAACTGTACCGCAGAACTCATCGATGACCGAGCCGTCCCCACTCTCCGCCTGAAGCGGGGAGATTTCCTTTAAAGCCACTGCAGTTCCAGCGCTATCTCGCGGCTGCTGATGCACTGTTTCGTGCTAAGACCCTGTAGACCACCAACCCTTGCCAGGGATAGTAAAAAAGCGGCTCGTACACCCTCCCTGCAAGTTTTTGACGCAACTGCCCAATCGATGAGTCAGGGACGATCAGGAGATGCTCTTCCTCCGGAATCCCATCCTTCAGGTTCCCGCCCAGGAACTCAGGCGCTTTCTCCGGAATCCTGGGATCGATGACTTCAAACTCGAGACGCTGATCGCGCTGCCAGCCCTGCTCCATTCTGTTGAAATCCGCAACGTTCAGGACGGGCTGACCATTCACCGCAACGACGTTTTCGCCCTGCAAAACCCGCAAACCGACCTCTTCCGCCCACGAGCCTTCCCTGACCTGATCAATCGTGACACCTTGCGGCCGCCCATCCGTGGTAATCACCGGATTTGTTACCGCGATGCCCACATCGTAATTCACCGCACGGCTGTTCCGGTAAAAGGAAATTCCGTACTGTACCTCTCTGCGCACGTTCCAGACAGCTACCGGTTCCGGCTGCTGGGTGATCTCGTTCAAAATGTGGACCAATGGGCGCGCCGAGAACGTCATATCGATCAGATTGATGTTCCTCTTGGTGTTCGAGAGGGCCCCCAGCCCGAACACCGGCCCGATGCCGAAGATGTAGAGCAGCAGCATGATCATCGGCGTCATGGTAGCGATGCGCAGCCGTTTCAGCCCAAAACGGGCCACCATGATCAGAATGAAGACGGCCGCTGCGATCCCGACCAGGCTCGCAGCCACGATGGCAATCCGTGGGGGAATAGCCTCCGGATTATGGAGGTGCAGCGGCATCAGCAGCACGAACATGGTCAGCACACCCGTGAGCACCGCGTGCAATACGAGCAGCCAGGTCTTCAATCCACGCGTTCGGATCCGATTTAGATAGTCGCCCGCCAGAATGGTGAGCGGCGGCAGCGCGGGCAGGATATAGCCCGGCAGCTTCGACTCGGAAAAGGAAAAGAAGACGATGGGCACGACCGCCCACAGCACCAGGAACTCAGGAAAGGCATCTCCCGCGCGCCCATGCCCTACGTACAGGAATCGTCCGCGGCGAACCTTCCACTCGTTGATCGAGCCCCCTACCGCATCGGCAAAGGCGGTGATAGCGATGACCGCCCAGGGAGTGAGTCCCAGCAGCACGACCGGCACGTAATACCAGAAGGGATGATAGTGCTCGAACCGGTTGGTGGCGAAACGTTCCAGATTGTGCTGCAGAAAGAAGATTTTCAAAAACGTGGGATTCCGGCGCTGGACCGCGATATACCAGGGCAGCACCATGCCAAAGTAGAGAACAATACCCGGCCACCACAGGCTTCGCCGGAATAAAGACCACTCGCGCCGCAGGATGGCAAAAATGCCAATGATCGTCAGTGCCATAAAGGGCGCGACAGGCCCCTTGGCCAGCGTGGCCGCTCCCACGAAAAAGTAAATGTCAAAGAGCCAAAACTTACTGTCGGTTTCGTACCATGCGTACCAGCCCAGCATGCCGATGCAGAAGGGCGCCGCCAGCTGCATGTCCGTCGAGGCGCCCCGCGCAAAGCTCAAAATGCCGGCGCACGAAGCGGTAATCAATGCCGCATCCAGCTGGCCTCCGTTCCGGAACCGCCGGATATGCAGGTAGATCAGCACCACCAGCATGAACGCGAAGCTCGCAGAGGGGAGACGCGCCGACCAGTCGTGGACGCCAAATTCCCGGAAGGAAAACATGGCTCGCCAGTAGTACAGCGCCGGCTTTTCCAGCCACGGATGGCCCCAGAGGACAGGCGTGATGTAGTCGCGGCGAGCCAGCATTTCGCGGGCCACCTGGGCATAGCGCGGCTCATCGGCGCCCACCAGGCCAACCCCGTCGCCTCCAAAGATGGGGACGAGGCCATAAAAGAGAAAGAACGCTGTCAGGATGAACAGCGTTCCCGCTTCTGCCAGCTCTTCGAGTGCTGGAAATCGGTCCCAAAGCTGCCGCAGTCTCGCCGGCAACAAAGAACGCCACCGCGACTGGCCGGATTCCACACTCTCCTGCGACTGGTTGGGGCTATCGTTCACGTCCGAGTCAGCGTAACAGATTTAGATGCCGTCATTTGCTTCGTCGTCCCGCCGGCGCTCGCCGGTCATCAGTTCGCGTCGCATCGTTTCCAGAATCTTCTCTGTCGCCGCACCCAGCGGACCGTCGAGCGTGCAGCCTCCCGCATGCCGATGTCCCCCGCCCCCAAAATCCGCAGCGATCCGTGCCACGTCCAGGTTGCCCTTGCTGCGAAGCGACAGCCGCACGCGCCGATCCGGCAACTCGCGCAACAGCACGGCCGCTTCCACACCGGCAACGCCAATCGCGTAGTTCACGATTCCTTCGCAATCCTCTTCCGCCGCCCCGGTTTTCTGCATGTCGGCATGGGTGACCCACAGCCAGGCCAGCCGACCATCCCGCCGCAGGTTTGAAAGCGCCGCACCCAGCAGCATCATCTTCGAAAGCGGGTTTGAAAAGTAAACCTCGCGGGCAATCTGCGCCGGATCGGCACCCCGCGCCACCAAATCCCGCGCCAGCTCAAAGGCGTGCACATCCGTGCCTTCGTAGCAAAAAGAGCCGGTGTCCGTGAGAACGCCCGCATAGAGGCAAGTAGCCATCTCCGCCGTCACCGAGACGTCAGCCGCTCGCGCCAGCCGATAAATCATCTCGGCCACAGCACAGGCATCGACATCAATCCAGTTCACGTCGGCAAAAGGCTTGCCGCTGACGTGGTGATCGATGTTCACCAGCAGCCGCCCTTCCAGGCCGGCGACCCGGGTCCGGGCAATGCCGTCACATTCCAGCAGGATCACCGCGTCGTACTCGCCCTGCAGCCGGCTGGTCTGCCGAATGTTGCTCGCGCACGGCAGCCCGCGGTAGATCAGCGGGACAGGATCGGCGGAGATCAATTCGACCTGCTTGCCTTTTTGCGCGAGAACCATGCCGCAGGCCAGCATCGCCCCAACGGCGTCGCCATCCGGGCGGGCGTGGGCACACACCGCGAACCGCTGTCCACGCTGCAGAACCTCGAGCACCGCGCGGAGATCCCCGGCGCCCCCCTGTCCCTGCGACGCATCCTGCTCGATCGGGATGTTCTGCCCAGTCGCCATTGAAACCTTATGCTTCCCGCTGTTTAGCTTCTCTGCTCCGTCCCCGGCATCCTGACGCCCGTCCGCCTCTTTCGCCCCAGCAGCTCGTCAATGCGCGCCTTCATCTTTTCGGACCGGTCGATCAGGAAGGTCAGCTCGGGGACGTAGCGGACGCCCATCCGCTCCGCCAACTCATGGCGGATGTACCCACGCGCCGCCATCAGACCCTCCAGCGTGTCGGCTTCTTCCGTGGGTCCACCGTCGACCGCCACATAGATCAGCGCCGACTTTCCACCAGGATTCAGCACCACCTGGCTGACATAGGCAAAGCTGATGCGCGGGTCCGACAATTCTCCTTCGATCATCGCGCCGATTTCGTCGCGCAGAGTTTCCGCCACACGCTCCTGGTGGTACTTTCGTCCCCGCTGCTCAGGCATCCTGCTCCTCCTGCTGCTCTGTCCTGTAAGAGCGCAGAAATGGAATAAACGGTTGAGGATATCAGAATGCGCGCCCGGATTCCTGGCGGTCCGGCTGGTCACGAGGAACCGCGACATCCGCAAAAAACAAAGGGCATCCGAAGACGCCCTTTGTCCTGGCCATCTCCGCCTCGGCCCAGTTTCGGGAACGCGGGCGGCTGGTTCTTTGTCGACGCTCTGTCGCTCTCCACTATGTGGCGTAAAGCTGGCCGGCGATGAACGGAGTGATTTCTGGATAAGATTTTGTCTGGCCGGACTAACGGCGATCCGCGAGCAGAGAAGGCTGTGCGTGCGTACCCGTGTGCAGCACAGCAATTTTTGGGGCCGGCTGCTGGTACCAGGCTTTCGGCAGGCAAACGCCCCCCAGAACTCCCAGCATCAGCGCGGCAATGTAAACAGCTAAATGTTCACGCTTCATGCGCGTCCCAACCTCACTTTTATGGTTTTACCCGAGTTGTAGCAAGGGGAGTACACCCAGGAGGGGGACAGCTGTTGGTACTTCCGGGTGCAGGGACTATAGCACGAAGCGGCAACGAGAAAGCAAGACAAAAAACGGTTGAGAACGCTATTGTTACCAGAGGAAACAGCGGTGGTTATCGGAGTAATGGAGGATTGGTAACGGCACCTGCACAATTCGGGTTGAGCAGGGTTCAGAGGAACATGGGTACCCAGCTGGCGCCCGCTGGCGGGAATTCAGCGCCTCAATTCTTTACGGTCATTGCACTGGAATCTACCGCCTTCTTCCCGGTTACCCCTTCCAGTCCGGCGAGGATACCGCGGTAGTCATTCTTATCGCACTGCATGGCGAAACCGCCCTTCTTGTCTCCTTCCGCCCAGGTGAGCCCGACGTAGTGCTTCTTTGATTTCGAGAGCGCGAGCAGTGCTCCAATGCCTAATGACACCACGGCGACACCGATCGCTGCACCCACCCGTCTGTGCACATCCTGTCCATAGCTGATTTCTGTAATCGAAGCGGCGGAAATAGAGATCAGATCCTGTCCACCCTGTGCGAATCGGACCTTGTCTCCTTCAAGAAACAGCCTGATCTTTGAACCCGTTTTTACATTGGACAATGAACCGCCGTCATAGACCACGCCGTAGCCTGATTCGGAAGCGAACGCAGTGACAGGGACGATGACACACAAAATACCAGCAAGAATGCTGTGCAACAGCCCTTTCATTTCCAGCTCCTGGTAATTGTGCGAATGTTAACGCCTGTTCAGCCAGTCGCAGCACATATTCAGGAGAACTCAGGTTACTTTAGCCACCCACCCGCAGCACCAGCACCGTCTCGTCATCGAAACGCTCCCGCTTGCCCTGAAAGCGCCCCACGTCAGTCAGGATGCTTTCCGCCAGCCGCGACGCCGTTTTGTGCTGGTGTTTCCGCACGCACCCGATGAGGCGCTCGGTGCCGAACATCTCGCCGTTCATGTTCTGCGCATCCACGATGCCGTCGCTGAAGAAGATGACGGTATCGCCTGGCTGCGTTGCGATGCTCACCTCATCCCAGTTCGCGCTCGGGAACATGCCGAGCGGGAAGCCCTCGATCCGGATCGTCTCAATCTGCTCCCCGCGGCAGAAGAGAGGCTGCACGGAACCCGCATTCGCGAGTTGCAGCGTCAGGCTCTCGTCGTTCCACAGAGCAAACAGCATGGTGACGTACTGCGAATCGAGCCGCCTCTCCTGCAGAGAGTCGTTCAATGCCCGCAGCATGCGCGCCGGAGGAAGCTTCCGGGCGGCTTCCGACCGCATGATCCCGCTCACCAGGGCCGCGTAAAGAGCAGCCGGAGCGGCCTTCCCGCTTACGTCGCCGAGCGCCACCGCGGTGCGATGCGGCTCGTATTGCAGAAAGTCGTACAGATCGCCGCCAATGGTTCGCGCCGGCAGGAAACGCGCCGCAAACTCAGCGCGCTTATGCTGGGGCTTCTTCGGGGGAAGGAGCCGTAGCTGGACCTCTCGCGCCATCGCCAGATCGCGCTCCAGACGCTGCTCCTGCTGAGCCACCCGCTGGTAGAGCTGCGCATTTTCGAGCGCGATGGCCACCTGCCCGGCCAGAGTGGTCAGAGCCCGTTCATGGTCCTCGTTGAAAAAGTTCGGCCGCGTGTGTTCGATATCCAATACGCCGACGCTCCGGCCTTTGTAGATCAGCGGCACCACCATTTCCGAACGCGTTTCCTGGTTGACCATGCGGTAGCGGGGATCCTTGCGCACATCGCCCACGTTAATGACGCGCT
>Ga0070735_10003646_pt1 | contig 13388 bp, 8 predicted proteins | sample Coa_R1_FD_66443 | JGI IMG/M metagenome (GOLD analysis project Ga0070735, IMG submission 66443) | Surface soil microbial communities from Centralia Pennsylvania, which are recovering from an underground coalmine fire - Coalmine... | ecosystem: Environmental > Terrestrial > Soil > Unclassified ...
CGAGCTCGGCCGCGCCGGCGGTGCGCAGATCAACGTCGTAACCAAATCGGGTTCGGCTCAGTTCCACGGCGATCTTTACGAATTCGTGCGAAACGACGCGTTCGCCGCGAACAACTATCTGAACAATGCGACCAACGTCAACCTTGGACCGGACGGTAAAGCCCGCGTTCCAGCATTACGTTGGAACAACTTCGGCGGCACCATCGGTGGGCCCGTTTACATCCCCGGCCACTACAACAAGGACAAGAACAAGACCTTTTTCTTCTTTTCCGAGGAAGATCGCCGCATCCTGACCTACACAACTCCTTCACCGGCGGTCCTGCCGACCACCCAGGAAATACAAGGGATTTTCCCGCATGCCGTTTGCGTCTCCTATACGGGGAATACTTGCAATCAGACCGCGACGCAGATCACCAAGATCGATCCCGTGGCGCAGGAGTACCTCAAGGACATCTTTTCGAAGATCCAGCCGGGAGCGGCCGGCACGAACCTTTTGACCACTATTTATCAGAACACCTTCAATTTCCGGCAGGAGCTTTACAAGGGCGACCAGATCTTTAGCGAGAAGCTGCACGTTTCCGTGCGATACCTGACCGATAGCATCCCCACGAAGGAACCCGGCGGCTTGTTTACCGGCGCCGTTATTCCCGGTGTCGGCAATACGGAAACGAACTCTCCGGGGCACAACTGGGTAGCCCGCGCGACCTCGTCGTTTTCTCCGACCTGGATCAACGAAGGCGGCTACAATTTCACGTACGGCGCCATTATCAGCAACCCAACAGGATTGATGGCAGCGACGAATTCGCCTGACATCAAGCCGACGCTTCCCTTCCCAGTCACGCTCAATCAGGTTCCCGGACTATCATTCACAGGCGGAAGCGGATTCACAACGTTCGGCCCGTACCGCGACTTTAACCGCAATCACGAGGTCTTCGACAACATGACGAAGATCGTGCGGAGCCACACACTTAAGTTCGGCATGAGCTGGAATCATTATCAAAAGACTGAGAATGCCGGTGGCGGTAATCAGGGGAGTTTCTCGTTCACGAGTTCAAGCGCTCAATTACCGGCCGGCGGCGCAACGCTGTTCGAACAGTCGTTCGCAAATTTCCTGCAAGGGAACGCCGCAAGTTTCTCCCAGTCATCGGAAGATGTGACACCGAACATGCTGGCCCAGCAATGGGAACTCTACGCCCAGGACGATTGGCGCGTGAAACCGAACTTCACGCTGAGCTACGGCGTTCGCTATTCGATGTTCCGCCAACCGATCGACGGCAACAAGGAATTGACCACATTCGATCCCTCGCTATACAACCCCGCCAACGCCCCCCAGATGACGTCCACCGGGAACATTGTCCCCGGCACCGGCAATCCATTGAACGGCATCAGCATCAATGGCCAGACTTCGCCGTACGGACAGAAGGTCGCGCGGGAAAACGACAACAACTGGGCGCCGAGAATCGGCTTCGCGTGGGATCCGTTCAAGACCGGCAAGACCTCGGTCCGAGGAGGATACGGGGTATTTTACGATGCGGCTCTCTTCGGCACCTACGAACAGAACATTTTCCAGAATCCGCCTTTCATCAACAGCGTCAGCATTCCGAATACGCTGTTGAGCAACCCGCTTGCAGGGACGCCGTCCGTAAATGCGGCCCCCAAGGTACTGCGCGGTACTGCGGCTGACTGGAAGACCCCTTACATGCAACAGTGGAGCTTCGATCTGCAGCGGCAGGTCACCGGCACCTTCGTCGTCGAGACCGCTTACGTCGGCAGCAAAGGTACGCACCTGATCGGAATCGTGGACATCAACACGCTTCCCCCGGGGCAGGCGTACGCGTCAGGCCTCGTGCCCGCGGGAACAGTCTTCACTTCCGCGAACGAGCCACTGCTCAACCTTATCCGTCCCTATCGCGGCTATAACGCGATCGGCATGATCGAACCTTGGATGAATTCGAACTACAATTCACTCCAGATCTCGGGCACCAAGCGCTTCAGCGGCGCTTCGCAGGTCAGCTTTGCCTATACCTGGTCGAAGGCGCTCACCGACGCTCAGACCGACCGCTCCTCCGCGCCGCAGAACTCCTACAACATCGTTGGCGGCGAATACGGTCCGGCGCAGTTCGACCGCCGCCACGTCTTCAACGTGAACTTCGTATATGAGATTCCATTCATGAAGGCCCAGCACGGCTTTGTGGGCAAGACTCTGGGCGGATGGGAAATCTCAGGCATTGTGTATGCCATGACGGGATTGCCAAACACTGTTACCACTTCAGGCGTCGATCCGGCGGCGCTAGGCATCATCGGATCGAGTCCCGCCAGCCTGCGTCCCGACGTCGTCTGCAACCCCAACGTTGGCGGCGCCGGAACGCGCGCCCAGTGGTTTAACACCTCCTGTTTCCAGCCCGTACCGGCGGGTGTGGTTCGGCCCGGCAACGAAGGCCGTGGCGTTCTGTGGGGCCCCGGCTTCCAGCGCTGGGACATGTCGCTGTTCAAGAACATCTCTTTCCACCAAGAACGTGTTCGCTTCCAGTTGAGAGGCGAGGCATTCAACATCTGGAATCACACTAATCCGAACGCTCTTGGAACGTCGCTTACAACAACGTCGACGTTCGGCGCAATTACTTCATATCGCGACCCGCGCATTCTCCAACTCGGCGCGAAACTCTACTTCTGACCGATCCTGTCAAGCCCGCGGGTTTGACATAGTTTGAAATCAAGGCCGGTTTTCCTCGACGAGAGGTGAAACCGGCCTTTTGGTTTTGACGACGCAAATCGCAAACTAAACAAGACAGTACTTGACAGTGGCATATTATCGCGCCATACTGAAACTGGAATGAACGATGCGATGACGCTTGCCGAGCTCGCCGACGCCTCCGGCCTCCCCGCGCGCACCATCCGGTTCTACATCGCGCGCGGATTGGTCGACGGTCCTGTCAAAGCGGGCCGCGCTGCTGTATATACCGGCGATCATCTCAAGCGTCTCGAGAAAATCAAAAGCCTTCAGGCCAAAGGCCGCATGCTATCTGAAATCGGCAATGCAGTCGCCGGTGTTTCCGAACGCGTTGCCTCCGCTGCGCCTACACCGTGGTGGCAGCATGCGATCTCGGACGACGTGGTGGTGTGGACCAGGGCGGACTCAAGTCCCTGGAGAACCAAACAGGTCCGCGCGGCCATTGAGGAGATGGCGCGGCGCCTGGAACAAACAAAAGACGACAAGAACAGGAGCGACGAATGAATATGACAGCGTGTTTTGCGCCGGTTACAGCGGAGGCGGGAGTGCCATTGCGCCTCGCGATGCAGCGGCTCTGGTTGACGGGTCGGATCCTTCCCGCAGGCGCCCGTCTTAGCGTGCAGCACGTTTTTCGATCGGAGGAGTCAAAGCCGCTCGAGGTGATCTACGCCTTCCCTCTCCCGCGAGACGCCGTGTTACGTGCCTTTCGAATGACCGGCGACGGTTTCGAAGTGCATTCCGAACTGAAGGAGACCGAACAGGCTGTCGAGATTTACGAGCATGCCATAGCCGCGGGCTCTCTCGCGACCTTGGCCCGCCATTACGGCGACGGCGTGGTCAATCTGACCGTCGGAAACATCCGGCCGAATGAAACGGTGACGGTTCACCTCGATGTGCTCGCCGGTGTCGAGCTGCGCGACGATGGATTCCGGTTCCGTTTTCCGTTCACGCTCGCCCCGGTCTATCACGCTCAGATGAAGGCGGCCGTCGTGGATGGCGATGGTGAACTCGAACTCCCTGCAAGCGAATTTGGCGACGTCATCCTTCCACGTTTCCGTGAAGACGCCGCTTCGCTACACGAAGTTGGATTCGACGTTTCGATCGCGCACCAGCTCGCGATCGACGAAATCGGATCGCCGTCCCACGGCATTCGCGTGCGGCACGACGGCGACGCTCCAGCTCGAGTCGCTCTCGCCGCGGCGAAAGATGTTCCGAACCGCGATCTCGTGCTCGACGTGCGCTTCAAGGAATCGCAACCTCAAGTGCTGGGCGGTCCATCGCGCGACGGTAAACGCGCGTTCGCGGCCATCCTCCCGTCCACCGCGTTCGGCGCGAATCCCGAAGCGCCGCGGCGCGCCGTCATCGTGCTCGACCGGTCCGGCTCCATGGAAGGCGCGCCGATGATGCAGGCGAAGAAGGCGATCGAAGCGTGCCTCGGTGCGCTTTCCGAAGCCGACACCTTCGGTCTGGTCGCGTTCGACGATCAGATTGAAACACTCGACGGCGCCATGCTCGCCGGAACTCGCGCCAACCGCGAGAAAGCGCGTAGTTTTCTCGATCAAGTGAGCGCACGCGGCGGTACGGAACTTGCCACAGGCTTTACGGAAGCCGCTCGAATTCTCCATGGCGGCGGCGACGTGCTGATCCTCACCGACGGCCAGGTCGCCGGCACGGAGCAAATTCTTGCGCAAGCCCGGGCCGCCAGCATCCGCATCCATTGCCTGGGAATCATGAGCGCGAGTCAGGATCGGTTTCTCACGCTGCTCGCCCGCGAAACCGGCGGCGTGAGCCGGTCCGTGACGGCGAATGAGCGCGTCGATCTCGCGGCGGTCGATCTCTTCGCATCCATCGGAAGACCCGTCGCATCTGGCGTAAAGTGCACGTCGAACGTACAGCCGGAGCCGCCGGTCGCGGTATTCGCCGGTACGCCTGTCTTGCTTTTCGGCGAACTCGAACCTTTCGCGTCCGATCGCGTGGAACTGACGTGGGACAACGGCGGCCAGTTGAGTCTGAACATTCCGCCCGGTGACGAAGCGACCGGGCAAACAACGCGCCTGCTACAAGGTTCTCGCCTCATCACCGATTGGGAGAGCCGCTATCCAAGCGCTGAGGCACGGGCGCCGATCGCGAAACGCCAACAGAGCCGCGTCGCAGCGCGCCTGATCGAGTTGAGCCGCGAATATGGGCTCGCGAGCCGCGAGATGTCACTCGTCGCCGTCGTTAAGCGAGCCGGCGACCGTCCGGGCGAACTTCCGGAGACTCGCGTGGTTCCGGTCGGCATGCCACAGGACACCCAGTTCGGAGCGTACTTCAAACCCGCGGCTACGGGCGGCTTTGCCGTCCCCGCGCCGATGCAGGCCATGCCGCCATCATTTCCATATGTTCCGCCTCCAGGTTCGCCGCCGCCTGCGCCGGCGAGGCCCATGCCAATGATGGCTGCCTCCACCCCGCCGGTCGGCGCTGCCGGCGCGCCGGGCATGTTCACGAGATTCGTTCGCTCATTGCATCTCAAAACGGAACATGCGCCGGCGGCTCAGCAGGTCGAATCGGACGACGACAAACTCCTCGACATGGCAGCGCAACTCGAGCCCGATGGCGGAATGCCGGGCAAGGATTTCGAGGAGCGGCTGGCGCGCACGGTTGCGGCCGTACTTGCGTTCGTCGCCGCGGGACATACGCTTGCGAGCGGCGCGTTTCGGTCGCATGTGGGAAGGCTCGTCGATTTCCTGCGCAAAGCGAACGAATCGACCCGCATCGAAATCGCGTTGAACGCCGCCTCAACGGGAAAGGTCCCGCGAGGCGATTGGCTCGGGCTTGCTCGAATGCCCGGACTCACCTGGCGGCGGATAGAAAAGGAAGTCGCATAAGTCGGCTGCTTCGCTGAGGGCGCGGCACTCTGAACGGCTTCAGGAGCCGCCCTTCGGCTTCCAGTCCCTGGTCAACCGCTGCGCCTCGGCGAGTTTCGATGCACTCAGCTTCTTCGCCACGATATCGCGGTGTTCCGCGCATGTATCGTTACCCGCCGCGGCGCAAATGCTGAACCATTTGTACGACTGCACGTAGTCGCGCTTCACACCTTTGCCCGCGAAGTACAGCTCGCCGAGATTCCGCTCGGCGCTCACGTAACCCTGGTCCGCCGACTTCTCGAACCACTTCGCGGCGCGTTCGAAATCCTGCGGGATGCCGCGTCCGTCGTAGAACAGCAGCGCGAGATTGAACTGTGCCGGCGCCGATCCGGATTCCGCCAGCGGCTCCCAAATGGTGTACGCCGTACCGTAATCCTTGTTCTCGTACGCCTTCGCGGCGGCCGCAAGATCCTTCTCGGCGTCCTGCCCCGCGGCGATGAACAATCCCAAGCACGCCAGCGCGGCCGCAAACTGCTTCATGCTTTTATAATCTCACCGCCACATGCGGCGTTATTCGATCTGAACCAGATCGGGGGCTCGTTCGGGCTGAGCTGGCGCCTCCGAAGTGATGGTCTGCGGGTGACGCCAAAAATCCATGTACGAGACCTGGTGGACGCACGAAACCGTGCAGAGTGGCGCGCAGCCTTTCTGTGTCAGGTATTCGCGGCGGATATCGTCGAGCGTGTAATTGTCCAGCGGCTTACCCGGAAAGCCGCGCTGCTGCGAGCAGTAATGTACCAGCCCGTCCTCGCACACATAGATGTAGCGCGCGCCCGCGCGGCAGCGCCAGTCGCTCGGACGCCCGTTCGCGATTGCGTCCTGGAACTGGTTCAACTGCGAGAAATTGGTCTTCTCGAACTTCTTCATTTCGAGAAAAACGGCACGCTCGCGCTCGCCGATCGGCCGGAGTTGCCCGTCGCCGTCGTGGATGATGCCTACCGTCGACGTGAATCCCAGCTCCAGCGCGCGCTTGCCGACCACCAGCGCATCGTCGGGATTGTGGATGCCGCCGCCTAGCACCGAATTGATGTTGACGTGAAACAACGCGTGCTCGGCCAGGATCTGCAGCTTCTTGTCGAGCACCTTCAGGCTCTTCTTCGACACATCGTCCGGCATGACGTTGTCGATGCTGATCTGCATGTGGTCGAGGCCCGCGCGATTCAGCCGTTTTACGCGGTCGGCGGTCAGCAGATAGCCATTCGTGATCATGCCAGCGATAATCTTGCGCCGGCGAATATGCGCGATAAGATCGTCAAGATCGGGATGCAGCAGCGGCTCGCCGCCGCTGAATGTGATGATCGTCGTGCCGAGGTCCGCCAGCCGGTCCAGGCGTTGAATCATCGTCTCGGCGGGCACCGGTTTTGAAAACGTGTCGTATTCGTTGCAGTAAGTGCAGGAGAGATTGCACCGGCGGATGGGAATGATGTGCGCCATCACCGGGTGGTCCGTTGACAGGACGCCCTTGGCGATCATCCTCAATTCGCGAACCCGGCGTGCGAACGCCCGTGTCCGTCGGCGCATCTTGAAATGGCGGTCAGCCATGGCGATAGCGAATATTACATTGAACCACAGCCCGTTTCCGGGCGCAGCAAACACGCACTGTTCGGGCACGATTCGCGTCCGAACGGCGTCAAGCGTTTGCCCAATTGTAACGTAAGTCGGAATACAGAACGATGCATACCGATGCGATTGCCGAATGCGGAGCCGGACACCGCCTCGCTAGGATATAGTGCAGCGATGGAATCCAGCCCGGCTCTGCGCGTTCACAATCTTCGAAAGCTGTACGCGACCAAGGCTGCTGTCGATGGCCTCGATCTCGAAGTGCCTCGCGGATCGTTCTACGGATTCCTGGGACCGAACGGCGCCGGCAAGACCACCACGATTCGAATGTTGATGGGACTCGCTCCTCCGACGTCGGGAACCATCGAGATCCTGGGCCTCAAGATGCCCGAGAATGCGGTCGCCATCAAGCAGAAAATCGGACTGGTGCCCGATGAATCGCTGCTGTTCGATCATCTCACGGGCGCTGAATACCTGGAATTCGTAGGACGCATGTACAGGCTCGATCGCGCTATCGCACGCGAGCGCGCCGCGGAACTGCTGGCACTGTTCGAGCTCGATTCAGCCTCCCGTAAGCTGATCGGCGAGTATTCGAAGGGCATGCGCAAGCGCGTCGCGATGGCGGCCGCGCTGATCCACCGTCCGGAGCTCTTCCTGATGGATGAACCCTTCGAAGGCGTCGACGCGGTCGGCGCCCGTCTGATGAAGGATCTCCTGCAGGACCAGGTCCGCCATGGCTGTACGATCTTCCTCACCTCGCACGTGCTCGAGGTGGTGGAGCGATTGTGCGACCGCGTCGCCATCATTCACGAAGGCAAGCTGGTATTAAGCGGTTCGATGGCCGAGTTGCGCGTCGGTTCCGAGACCCTGGAGGATGCCTTCGTGCGAGTCGTTGGCGCTACGCAAATCCCGGAGTCGCTGGACTGGCTATAGAGGTCGAATTGTCCCAATTTAACGACGGACGACCAACGACGAAAGGCGAACGAGAACCATGAGCTCGCACGCGCGCGCCATTCTTTGGGCTCAGTTCCGATCCATCCGCAACCGGTTTCCGCGCGCGAACAAAGCGGGGCTCGCCTTTACCATCCTCGTGGGGCTGATCTGGTACGGCATGATCTCGCTCTTCGCCGTGTTTGCCGGGCTGCTGATGGCACGTGACGGCGAGATCGACGTGATACCCAGAGTGCTGCCCGGCGGCCTGCTGCTGGTTTTCCTGTACTGGGTGATCATCCCGATCCTGATGGCGTCCAAAGGCAGCTCGCTCGAGCTGCGCAAACTGCTCGTGTACCCGATTCGCAGCGCCGAATTCTTCAGGCTCGAACTGCTGCTGCGCTTCTCCGTCGGCATCGAGGCGCTGATCGTCATCACAGGCGCGTTCATCGGGCTATTCTTCAATCCCTCCATTCCGCGATGGTCGCCGTTCGCGCTGCTGCTGTTCGTGCTGTTCACCATGTTCTTCGCGCTCGGCGTACATGATCTCATCGGCCGGCTTCTGGCGCGCAAAGGCATGCGCGAGGTCGCGGTGCTGCTTTTCCTGCTCGCGATCGCTATGCCGCAGATCGTTGTGTTGCGCGGGAACCTCGGCCGATTCCGCCCCGTCGGCGCCTTCGCGACATCGCCGTTCTGGCCCTGGACCGCTGCCGCACAGCTCGCGCAGGGCGACGCCAGTGGAGTCGCTTTGCCCGTGCTGGTCGGCTGGACTTGCGTCGCCTACATCTTTGGGCGATGGCAGTTCGAACGCACGCTTCGCTTCGACGCGTCGGCGAGCCGCGTGGTCCGCACCAAAGCGAAACGGGCGCGGCTCGAGTGGTTCTACCGTTTGCCGAACGCGCTGTTCCGCGACCCCGTCGCCGCACTGGTCGAAAAGGAGTTTCGATTCCTGGTGCGAGCCCCGCGCTTTCGGTTGGTGTTCTTCATGGGATTTTCGTTCGGTTTCCTCATATGGTGGCCGCTCGCGTTCGGACATCACACCGATTCGTGGATGTCGCAGAATTTCCTGGCGGTCGTCAGCCTCTATGCGGTTCTGCTCCTTAGCGAAGTACTGTTCTGGAATACGTTCGGGTTCGACCGGAGCGCTGCGCAGCTCTATTTCGTAGTGCCTGTTGAAACACGCACCATCCTGCGTGCCAAGAACATCGCGGCCGGATTTTTCGTACTGCTCGAAGTGACAATGGCCACCGTCGTCGCCGTTGCGCTGCGGCTGCCCATCACGCCGGTCAAAGTGGTGGAGGCGTATGCTGTCACGCTCGTTGCGATGCTGCTGCTCATCACGATCGGCAATCTTACGTCGTTCTATAGCCCGCGCCCCGTTGATCCGGCGCGGTCCTTCCGGTCGGCGCGCAGCGGGCGCGTGCAGGCGATCATGCTGTTGATATATCCGGTGGTCGCCATCCCGCTGGTGCTCGCTTATGGGGCGAGATACGCGTTTGCAACCGAGTGGGCCTTCTTCATCGTGCTGATCGTGGGCGCGGGGTTCGGGTTGCTGGCGTACCGCATTGCGATGGATTCCGCTATGAAGATGGCTGTCGAAAAAAGGGAAACGATTCTGGCCACTTTAGCGAGCGGGGCGGGACCAGTAGAAAGCTAGGGGTACACCGGTTCGACTTTCCAGCCGGGCTTAATGGGAACATCTGTCGGCAGCGCGACGGAATTCCCTGCCTCCAGACCTTGCGCCGCCTGAATCTTAGTGAGGCTCGAAACTCCAACCTTCACCGGGCGGAACACGATGCGCCCGTCAGAGCCTAACAGATAAACGCCGGTCTGCCCTCCCTCGCGGCGCAGCACTTCCTTCGGAATGACCAACGCGTCCGGCACGATCTTAGACACGATCTGAGCGTCGATGTTAGTGCCGGGCAGCAGGTCGCGATCGGGGTTTTGCACCACGCAGCTGACTTCGCCGACCTGCCGTGTAGTGCCGGAGAGCTGCACCACCTGTGTCGGCAGCTTCTCGACCACACCTTTCCAGACGCGGCCTGGCGTCGCTTCCCAGGTGATGGTGACCGGCATTCCGATGCCGACGCGGCCGAGATCCGGTTCGTCGATGTAGACGACAACGCGCACCTGTTCCAGGCGCCCGATATTGCCGATGATGTCGCCGAGATTGACGAAGCCGCCGATCCGCTGGTCGAACTGGTAAACCGTTCCGCCGATCGGCGCACGAATGATACTCAACGCGAGGTTGTGTTTCGCGAGCGCCGCCGCCGCTTCCGCCTCCTGCAGCCTGGCCTGCACCACCTGTTTCTGCGAAGGCTCGACCAGGGCTGAGCGGCGTTTTTCGATGCCGAGAATCTGCTCCTGGATGGCGTCAACGCGGGCCTTCGCGGTGTCGACGTCGATTTTCGTGCCGGCCTGCTGGTCGTACAAGCGCTGCGCGGAGGCAAGATTCCGCTGCGATACTTGCAGATCGAGCCGGGCTTTGGCAAGCTCGTTCTCGATCTCGGTACGCTCGGCAGCCGAGCCGCCCTGCTGCAGCGGTCTCTGCTGCGCCTTCGCGGCTTCGATTTGGGCTTCGGCGGTGGCCAGCTCGCTTTCGGCGGTTGCGGTATCGAGTTCGACGAGCGGCGTTCCTTCGGCCACCTGCTGCCCCCGAGTAACATCGATTTTCTTGATGACGCCCGCGCGTTCGGCGCGCGCCGACGCCCACTGGATCGGTTCGACCTTGCCGTTCGTGCTGAGCGTGCTGGTGATCGTATCGCGCACCACCTTGACGAACGGAATCTCCGGCGGCTGTGCGCGCCGGGCGACCGCCCAGGAAACCAGGACAGCTACGATGACCAGAACAATTAAAACCAGCGTGCGCCGGCGGATGGTTATCTTCACGCCCTCGGCCTCGCGCAGTAGTCGAAGAGCAGTTGCCATTCGGCTCTCTGGATTTCCAGAGCCGCGCGCTCCGACTGCGAACCCGGCTGCTGGCGGGCTCGCTCGCAAAACATCACAAAGGCATATGCATCCCACTTCTCGCCGGGCCGAAACTCGGCTTCCGGAAGGCGCGTGAGAATCTCGTGCGCCTCTTCGAGAAGTCCGCCGTAAATCTTATGAGTGCCCACTCGCCGGAACCAATAGGCTGCGTTTCCCGAGTCTGGTTCCTGCCGGTGCAGGATGGCGTGCCAGAAACTGCCCTCGACGCTGTGAAGATCCTGCGCGATGCGGTGCGCCTCTTCAAAACACGAGAAATACAACCACAGGCCTGCGAGCGCGGCCAGCGGCGAATATGCTCCGGCGAAGAGCTTCTCAGCCGTGGACCCGTTCAACTTTCGCGCCGCTTCCACCGACGAGCAGCGGTCTGCCACCAGCGGCGCCAGGCGCTCACCGGCGCCGTCGAGCGCCAGCAGCGCCTCCACTTCCGGTCCGTAAGCTTTTGAATCGAAGACCAAATTCCATTTTCGCAGACCCCTGCAAACATCGCACTACCAGGTGTGTGGGCGCTGAGCTTCGCAATTCGGTGGCTGCTATGCATGAGCGCACGCCAACCCGGCTGGGTTACCGCAACACCGGCGAGCGTTCTTCAAGCGACTCGGCATTCGCGCAAATGTTCCGGATCTCGGCCGGATTGGCGGGCTTGCTCAGAACGAACACTTCGTTCGATTTGAACGCGCGGGCGAGGCTCGGATCGTAGCCGTCCGTCAACAGGACGATGATGGCGACGGCGTTGCGAACACGCTCGACGAAATCGGCCCAGCTCAGACCAGTCAACCGCAGCGCGCAAACGGCGATATCGAAGCGCATTCGGTCGGCGAGGTCGGCGCCTTCCTCGGCGCTGGCGACGGGGACCACGCGATGACCCAGGTTCGTAAACGCACTCACTACGTGGCGCTGGCTGACGGCCTCAGGCTCGACCACCAGCACGGTAAGCTGCCGCCGCACGCCATTCGAGATAGAGCCGCCGGCATTGTCTTTGCGCCGCGGGACATCGACTAGGGGCAGGTCCACTTCAAATCGCGTGCCGCCTTCGGGCTGCGACATCCGCAATTCGCCGCCGTGCGTGTGGACAATTCCGCGGCAAACTTCGAGACTCAGGCCGGCGTGTTCGCTGGGATCGTCATCGAAATAGTCGGGCTCCGAATCGGGGCGCGACGGCCACGCAATTTCGACGATCGCCCTCCGCCCCAGCGAAGCGGAAGCGATCTGAATGCCCGTCGGCACATGGACGCCGGAAAGAGATCGTTCGGCGCTAGCCAGCAAGCTATGGATGACTTGCGCAAGCTGATCTCGCGAGCCCAGCGTCATCAGCGGTTCCTTGACGAACTTCCGCCGGATCGAGATGTTCCCGGGCCGCAGCTCCGATTCGTGCAGCGCGCTGACCTCGGCGAGCATTTCGTTTAAATCTACAGGCTCGGTCTCGCCGGGTTCACCGGTCGATAGAGAAAGCAGCCGCCTCACGATGCCCGAGGCGCGTTTGACCTCCGCGGCGATGAGCGAGATTTCGGGCCTTGAATCCGGGGACCGTCTGCGCAAGGCTTCGGCGGCGCTGGCAATCGATTCCAGCGGCGAGCGCAGTTCGTTCGAGATGCCCGACATCAATTGTCCTGCCGCGGCGAGTTTTTCGGTGCGGAACAGTTGTTCGCGGATCGATTGTTGCTCCTGGAGCTTGAGGGCAACAGCCACATGGTTCGCCAGGTGGCGCAGAGCTGTGCGCTGGTCGCGGCTGAAGGCGAACACGTGCTCGGCCTGCTCGACTTCGAGAACGCCGAGTAGGTCCTCTTGAGCAAACATCGGCACGAATAACGCCGATCGCGGCGGGCGGCTCTTCGAGCCATGGTTGAACAGCGGATTGCGCTGCGTATCGGGCGCCGCAAGCAGCTTGCGATCGCGAAACGCGGCTGTCGCGGCATCGAGAATCGGCGAGGCGAGCGGCTGCATCGCGCCATACTCGCGCGCCGTGCCTTCGCCCTGAAAAGAATCGAGCGCTTGCGTCTGGCGGTTGACGATGAAGACACCGGCTCCCGAGATCGAAAGCAGTTTCGAGAGCGTCTCAAAAAGCTTCCGCACCATGTCGCCCGTTGACGATACGGTAATCAGCTCTTCGCCCAAAGTATTCAACGCGCGCAGTGTATCCCGCTGTTTGGCCAGGCGCTGTTCGCGCCACAGCCACAAAACGAGCAGCGCCATGATCGCGAACAGGGCCGGCATTATAAAAGATGGCGGAATCAGCCACGCCTTTTCGAGCAGCGCCACCCCAGCCGGACCTGCGA
>Ga0070735_10003647_pt1 | contig 13386 bp, 12 predicted proteins | sample Coa_R1_FD_66443 | JGI IMG/M metagenome (GOLD analysis project Ga0070735, IMG submission 66443) | Surface soil microbial communities from Centralia Pennsylvania, which are recovering from an underground coalmine fire - Coalmine... | ecosystem: Environmental > Terrestrial > Soil > Unclassified ...
AATACAAAAAACTTGGTGAACAGATGGGTTTCGCGCATGTGGAATCAGGCCCGCTCGTGCGATCTTCCTATCATGCGTTTGAACAGGAAGCTGCCGCTCACGTTTAGCGCCGCTGCATTTGCACGAAAACAGATAACCTCCGGCGATGTGTCACGTAGCGCCGGCATCCTGCCGGCGGTTTTCCAAGAGCGAACAAAGAGCCGACGGGCCGCCGGCGCTGCGAAACCGAGCGCACCGGCGCATTGGGTATTTCAGAATTGTGTCGCTAACCGCAATCGTATCCCGTAAAGGAAAAAATCAGATGAGACTTGCATGGATCTTCGCCGGCCGGTTCTTCACTTTGGCGATCTGCGCGATTTTCTTTTCGGCGACTCCGGCGGCCTGGGCTCAAACGCCCAGCGCTGTTTCCGGCGCGGAGGTCTACCAGAAGCGTTGCGCGGCGTGTCACGATCAGCCGGGAAACCGCGCGCCATCGCGTGATTCGTTGCAGAAAATGCCGGCCGTGCGCATCCTGCGAACACTCGATTTCGGATTGATGATGGGAATCGCGTACCCGATCAAGCGCGAAGAGCGCGAGGCAGTGGCCAATTATTTAGGGACACCGGGCGAAGAACCTCCGCCTCCCGCGAGCAGCTTCTGCGCGGCAGGGATGCGGCCGATGACAGGCTCCGCGAAAGAAACCTGGGCCGGTTGGAGCCCGTCACCTCTGAATACCCGCTATCAAATGGCCGAGCAGGCCGGTTTGACTCTGAAACAAGTTCGCCACCTCAAATTGAAATGGGCTCTCGGTTTTCCAGGTGACATCACCGCGTTCGCGGCGCCCACCGTCTTGAACGGAACACTTTTCGTGGGCAGCGCCAGTGGCGCAGTGCAAGCCTTGGACGCCAAAACAGGGTGCCTGCACTGGATATTTCAAGCGAATGGTCCTGTCCGCGCGGCAATCCTTCCCGTTCAAAATGGCGCGACATACTCTCTCGTGTTTGGCGACTTGATTGGGTGGGTGTATTCGCTGGACGCAAAAACGGGCAAACAACTTTGGAGACGGCGCGCGGAAGATCACGAAGCCACTCGCCTGACCGGCTCGGCCGTTGCGCAGAATGGCGTCGTATATATTCCAGCCGCGTCCTGGGAGGAAACTCGCTCGGTCGATCCGCAATACAAATGCTGCACGTTTCGAGGAAGTCTGACGGCGCTTCGCGTCGCCGACGGCTCCGAGATTTGGAAGTCCTATATGGTGGAAGCGCCCAAGAAAACGGGCGTCAATAGCGCAGGCGCTGAGCAGTGGGGACCATCCGGCGCGCCCATCTGGTCGAGTCCCACCATCGATGCGAAACGCGGGCTGCTCTACGTCACCACCGGCGACAACTATTCCTCCCCTCCTACCGCCACGAGCGACGCAGTCATGGCGCTCGATATGAGAACCGGACGCATCGTGTGGACCGTCCAGACCATCGCGAATGATGCCTACACGTCCGCGTGCCGCTCCAAAGGCGTCAATTGCCCTCCGGAAAACGGGCCCGATTATGATTTCGGATCCTCCGCAATGTTAGTGCGCGGGCCAAAGGGCCACGAAATCCTGGTAGCCGGGCAAAAATCCGGCATGGTTTACGCTCTTGATCCGGACGCGAAAGGAAAAATTCTTTGGCAGACTCGCGTCGGAACAGGAGGAATCAATGGAGGCGTGCAGTGGGGCATGGCCAGCGACGATCAGAAAGTTTACGCCGCGGTTTCTGATGTCTCTGCCGTAATGAATACAGCCGGGCCCGTTGGCGGCGCGACGTTTGATCCCGTGAAAGGCGGCGGCCTGACCGCATTGCATCTCGAAGACGGAGGAAAGGCCTGGTACGCGCCAAGCCATCCTTGCACCCCGCCCCGTCCTGGTTGCAGCCCTGGCCAATCGGCGGCCCTCACGCTGATTCCGGGCGTCGTCTTTTCCGGCGCAATCGACGGCCATATACGCGCGTTCGCGACGGAAGACGGCGAAATTCTCTGGGACTTCGACACCGCAAAGGAATACACCACTGTAAATGGAATCCAGGCCAAGGGCGGATCGCTCGATGGCGCCGGCCCCGTCGTTGTGGGCGGCATGATCTACGTCAATTCCGGTTATCCCCGCAACGGTGGCATGCCCGGCAACGTGTTGTTGGCATTCGCGCCGGAAGATTAAGCTGACTTTCTCTGCTGTGCTGCAATCGCACGCGGATCTCCAGGTTTGCTAATCGTATTAATCCGTATTGACTTATCATTTTGTAACGAATATAAGTATATTTCTGGAGGTGTGCATGCGCTCCGAGGAACTTCTGAGCCCGCGCGATGCTGCGCGCGCGCTCGGAATCAGTTATCCCACCGTTAAACAATGGATTTATAAGAAAAAACTGCGCAGCGTGCAGACGGCCGGAGGGCACCACCGTATTCCTGCGTCCGAAATCGAGCGGTTTTTGCCTCGCACCGATGAAAAGGACGCGCTTGCAGGCCGCCGTGGTTTCCGGCGCATCAGCGGGCGAAATCAGCTGGTGGGCCGCATCGTTGAAGTGCGCTATAGCGGATTGCTGGCGCAGGTAAAACTATCGATCGGCGGACAACGCATTTCGTCCATCATCACGGCGGACGCGGCGCGAGAAATGCGCCTCGAAAAAGGCCAGACCGCGGCGGCCCTCATCAAGTCCACGGAAGTCATGATCGTTCGCGTTTAACCGCTGGTGACAAAACGTGATGCGAATTTTTCCCATGCTGACAATATTGCTGGCAGGATTGTTGTGGACGATCTCGCCACTTCAGGCTGCGGGACGAGTCCCATGCGTAGTCATTCCGAACGACGTGAGGAATCCCTCTGCGTCTAATGGCGAAAACAAAAGGGATTCCTCGGCACGCAGCATGCCTCGGAATGACAATGTTTGTTCTTCCCCGAACTGCTCGATCGATGGCCTACAACGCTTTAGATTCGCGACGCAAATTATACAAAAGCCCTGCGGGACAATCACCGTGGCCGCAGCTGCGGACCTGACGTACGCAATCAATGAAATCGCCGCGAATTTCCAGAAGGCTACGGGCTGCACGGTTCGCATGATTACCGGCTCCTCCGGAAATTTTCTTTCGCAAATCGAAAATGGCGCGCCGTTTGACGTCTTTTTCTCAGCGGACATCGAATATCCGAAAAAACTGGAAGCCGAAGGGCTCGTGGCTCCGGGCAGCACCTATTTGTACGCGGTTGGAAAAATTGTGCTCTGGGTAAGAAATGGTTCCCGCCTGGATATCACCAAAGGACTTGCGATCTTGCGGGATCCATCCGTTCAAAAAATCGCCATCGCCAATCCGCAGCACGCGCCGTATGGCCGCGCCGCACAGCAGGCATTACAAAACGCACGTGTGTACGACACTGTCAAAGATCGACTCGTACTCGGCGAAAACATTTCGCAGGCAGCACAGTTTGTGGAATCGGGAAATGCGGATGCAGGAATCCTCGCACTTTCTCTCGTTCTTTCGCCGGGTCTGAAGGAAAAAGGCCGCTTCTCGCAGATTCCCGAAAATTTGTATGCGCCCATCGAGCAGGGCGCCGTAGTGATCCGCGCTTCGCAAAATCCGCAAGGCGCGCAAACGTTTTTCGATTACATAAAAACCCCAGAGACAGCGGCGCTGCTTGAGCGCTACGGATTCGTCCTGCCCGCCAAGAGGAAGCCTTGAACTGGGAGGCCATCGCACTTTCGCTGAAGCTGGCGGTATGTGTCGCGGGAATTTTGCTCGTTGCGGGACTGCCGCTGGCGTACTGGGTGACGTACTCGCGATGGCGCTGGAAATTTCTGGTCGAAGCAATCGTCGCGCTTCCGCTCGTTCTTCCTCCTACCGTGCTTGGTTACTACATTCTCGTGGGTCTCGGGCCGCGAACATTTCCCGGGAAATTGTGGCAATCCTGGTTCGGCCACACGTTGCCATTTACCTTCGGAGGTCTTCTGGTTGCAAGCGTGCTCTTCAGTTTGCCCTTTGCGGTGCAACCATTTTCCGCCGGATTTGAAACCGTGGACCGCGGATTAATCGAAGCCGCGTGGACTCTCGGCGCTTCGAGGCTGCGAACATTTTTTCGAGTGATCCTGCCGCTTTCCGCAGCGGGAGTGATCACCGGAACGGTACTGAGTTTCGCGCACACCATCGGCGAATTCGGCGTTGTGCTGATGGTCGGAGGAAACATTCCCGGCGTGACGCGAACCATTTCCATCGACATCTACGATCAAGCGCAAGCCGGCAACTACGAAGCAGCGAATCGCACAGCATTGGTCCTGCTGCTGTTTTCTTTTGTGGTCTTGTCCGTGATTTACGGAACGAATCGCAGGGCCGTGAGCCTTTGGCGGAAACGATAGGACGGGACGCGGGAACGGGAGCCCTGAGAATAAAAGGTCATGCTCGAAGTCGCGATTGAAAAACAAGTGTCCGATTTCCGGCTCGCTGTGGAATTCACAGCGGACGGCGCGCCGCTAGGTCTCCTTGGCCCTTCGGGTTCGGGCAAAACGATGACGCTGCGCGCCATTGCGGGTCTGGAGATTCCGGACAGCGGCCGCATCGTGCTGGACGGACGCGTACTTTTTGATTCCGCACGACGCGTCAATGTGCTGCCGCGGGAGCGGAAAATTGGATTTCTTTTTCAGAACTACGCGCTCTTTCCGCACCTGACCGTGTCCGATAATATTGCATTTGGATTGCATCGCTTGCCGGAATCCGAGCGCGCTCGCCGCGTTTCGCACCAACTCTCCGCGGCGCATTTAAATGATCTCGCGAGCCGCTATCCCGCTTCTCTTTCTGGCGGCGAACAGCAGCGCGTGGCGCTGGCACGCGCACTGGCCGTCGAGCCCGAGGGTTTGCTGCTCGACGAACCATTTTCCGCGCTGGATACGCATCTCCGTAGCGCTCTCGAACGCCAGCTTCGGGAGACGTTGGAAACGTATGGCGGATCGACGCTCTTCGTGAGCCACAATCTCGAAGAAGCTTATCGCGTTTGCGAGAATCTTGTTGTGCTCGAGCGCGGAAGCGTGGCCGCGTGCGGCCCCAAGGAAGAGGTTTTTCGCCATCCTCCGACACTGGAAGTGGCGCGCCTGACAGGATGCAAGAATTATTCGCGCGCGCGGCGTCTAGAAGACGGATGGATCGAAGCGCTCGATTGGGGCTGCTGCACGCTTCGCGTCGCGCAAAAGTTCGCCAAACCGCCCGAGCACGTGGCCATACGCGCTCACCATGTTCGCGTGCATCCTCTAGTAACCGCACCGGAAACGCGAGCCAATACTTTTCCGTGTTGGCTCGCTGCGATGACCGAAACGCCTTTCCGCGTCACGCTCGATCTACGAATCGGCGGCTCGCCCGCAAGCCCAGGCGATTTTCACGTACAGGCGGAAGTCTTCAAGCAAGAATGGGAATCATTTCGAAATATTGCGCAGCCTTGGGCAGTGGAACTTCCTCCCGATCGGTTATTTCTTCTCCCGGATTAGTAGCACAGACTTCAGTCTGTGTGCTCTTGACTTTCGTCGCGAGTCAAAAAACGCGCAGTAATTTCTTCACACGTCATTAAGTGAAATCAATACCCGGCAAAAACCACACAGGCTGAAGCCTGTGCTACTGAATTGTGACCGCAATCGCATTTGAAGTTTGGCCGCCGGCCGGCGGAGGAGGAGTAAACAAGACGATTTGAGCCGATCCCGCTGCCACAACATCGGCTGCGGGTATCGTCACATTCAGATGGACGGCAGCGTCAGTCGGGTCCTGGTTTGCGGGAACATATCTCGTTACCAGCGGACTTTTCACGGCGCTTCCATTCACCTGCGTAACCCACTGCGCGGTCGTGCACGGGAGAACACTCCCATCAATATTTATTGCAAATGTCGGAGAGCCCTTCGGAATCGTAAGTTGCAACGGCGCCGTGATGCTTGGCGGCGCAAGATTTGTTGCCGGCGTCGTCAAGGTGAAGAACACTGTGTTTGATGGACCTGCGGCGTTCGAGACGGTCACGTTTGCAGTCCCGGGAAATGCGGAATCCTGAGGCAGGATCGAGCCCCTGAGCTGGCCAGCGTTCACGAAAGTAGTCGCGCGCGGCGAACCATTCCAGTTCACAACCGATGAGCTATCGAAATTAGATCCCGTAACGGTGAGCGTGAACCCTGTGGCACCGCAATATGGCGTCGCCGGCATGGAAGTTGTAGACGCTGAAACCGAAGCGACGGTCGGCGCCGGGCCCTGCTTGGGCATGATATTAAACATCACCACGTTTGATACTTCTGTGGTCGTCGTAGCGGTCGTCCCCGAGGCTCCCGAGACTGCCGAGCCGGGAATCTGGACAGCGACTTGAACGCTCCCCGCGGCAGTGATGTCGCTGGCCGGAACGGTGGCTGTGAGCTGCGTACTACTCACGAACGTCGTATTAAGCTGAACCTGGTTTGGGCCCACGTTCCAAAGAATGATTGCGCCGGTAACAAAACCTCCACCGTTCGCGATGATGGGACGGTCTGGGTCTCCAGCACTAGCTGTCTGTGGACTTAAATACGACAGAGTTGAGGAGGACGTCTGGGACGTCAAATTCGTGTTGAACTGAGAGCAGCCTCCGACAAATCCCAATATCACCAGCGCCACAATCAGCCACTTGCGCGAACACATCCGAACACGCTCCTCCCCGAGTCATCCATGCGGGACGCCGGGCCGACGAAAAATCCTGTAAGAAAAATCCGGGTGCTGAGGAAACCCGCGACGATTAAATGACCGGGTGCGGGCTCTACTGTTTGCCCTGAATCCAGAAGGGGAGCCCGCCGGAAAAGTGCGGCTCTACCGCGAGCCTGCGAATGCAATGATCCCGACAAATCCAAAAAACCCCGCAAAACCAGACCGTTTCTGATACCACTTGTATCCAGCCAAGTCAACTGCGGCCGCTTTTGGGATGGATTTGCAAACGCCTCAGCGTCCCGAAAATTTCGCACACCCGCCGTCATCAAAGCCAATCAGATGCCCTCGTTAAGCCTGTACGTTGCCCGCAACTTGTTGAAAGCAAGGCAGTCGCCCCTTTACTTCGTCGTCGTGCCGAGCGCCGCAAGCGCCTCGTGAACAATTTGCTGCACGCGCTCCGCACACTTGGCGTCCTCCATGGGAGCCGCGGCGGCTGCACGAAACCGCATGGCCGCCTCGTCTTTATGACCGAGTTTCGCAGCAATGTCCCCGGCAAGGAGCAAAAAAAGGGGATTCTCAGGGAACTCAGAAATAAGCGGTGCGGCAGCTGTTGAGGCCCGTGCGTAGTCAAAATCATAGTTGCGCAAATCTTTTGCCATGTTGAAACGCGCTTCTATCTGAACCATTTCAGACTTGGTCGCCGCCGTCTCCAATTGGCGCAAACCCACGTGTTTGTCGCCGCCGGGAATACCCATGAAAAAGCGCAGCACCTTGGCCATTCCCGAAAGCGTGTCCACATAATAGTTGTAAAGCCCCAGACCCAGGTTGGCATCCGCCATATCGGCATCGAGTTCCAGACAGCGAAGCAAATGTTTGCGCGCTTCCACTCCCGCGCGGGCCGTAGCCATCTTTTCATAGCGCAGTCCCACCAGCCGGGCGCGCGACGCATAGCCCAACCCCACGTACAACTCCATTTCGGCGGAATCTGATTTGGCGATGCTAGCTTCCGCCAGACGCGTCACCTTATCCGCCAGCGCCAGATATGCGTCGTCATCCGGTTCCGGTGCGCGCTGCCGGCTCCAGGAATCAATCGTGTTGTACTTCCGCTCCAGTAAGTTGCAATAAATTTTCCACCAGAGAACGTCGGCCTCAATTAAATATCCCAGTGGATGCTCCGGCCGCGCGGCCTCCAGATTGTGAGCAAGGGTGATTGCCTGATCCGTTTTGCCCGAATACATCAGCCGGATGGCTTCGGTGGCCTCGGGCGGAAGATTTAATTCCGATGCCCGGCATTCACTCGCACAAAACAAGACGGTGGTAAGTAATAAAAGCCCGCAAAAACGAATGGTGGGAATGCGCAAATATTTACTCTTGATATTTCTGCTCAGCGACATATTTCCGGCTGAAGACCCACGCACCAGTCACATACATCGTGAAGCATTCTAGCGCGAATACCGGAAAAGCCAGATACCCCGGCAGCGGCATTTCAAAGATTTTCAAGCGTTGCAGAATTGGAAACGTATAAACCCACTTAGCTCTCGCCCAATAATTCCAGAATTCCCATAGCCATCCGCAAATCCACCCGGAGATTAGAAATGAATACAAGCGTCCGCGGTAACCGCGAGCGAGGTCATTCAGCAACGATGGCAGAAGGAGGCGATGATTGACCGGCTCGAGCAAAAATAGAAAGCCAAGCCACACGAGCGCGAACAAATACGTGCCGATGGGACGGGGAACAAGAATCGGAATCACGAGCATGGCCCCGCCAAGCATCATGAAAGACAACTCTGTGGTGCGGCTGAAACGGATCGGCCGCGACTCCGCTCTGAACCAACCAAAAGATTCTACGAGGCCCGCGGTCATGAAAATTCCCGGTGTAATCGTCGCAAACGACCACGCATAACCGAACCAGCTTTCGAGACGTTCCTGGGGGAGGCCGACATAGGTCCAATTCAAAAGGCGCAGGTTGTAGGCTTCGAAAATGAGCCACAAAATGATCGACAGCGCGGCCATTTTTGCGAAGCCGCGACCCTCTTCACGCAGCCGTGAATTCCCCGTGATCGCAAACGTCGCGGCGTCAGCCATCAAGATGTAGGCAGTCCAGGCCAGCGGATTGAAATACGTGAACACAGGCTCGACGCCATGGAACATCAGAAACTCGGCGCACACGAGCGCGATCAAACCCAGCCAGCCGTGGGCAGGCAGCGGACGGCGCTGCGTGCGGAAGAATTCCGCCACCAGAATCGTGACGGTCGCCGCCGTAAGAATAATTCCCAACTTCAGCATGAGCCGCGTTTGCTCCGCCACGATTTTGCATTATTTTTTCCGAAGTGTCTTCAGTATCGGTGCTGCAACATGAAGGACAGGCGTGCCGCGGCGTCCAATATGTTTTGGCGTGGGTGCCCCATCTTTGCGGTTTTTGGAAGGGTGGGGATTTTCAGGCTCCACCTTTTGTCTCCGCAACACAAAGTCTAGACCTCATCCTTTGAAAACGACAAGAATCGAGCGCCGAAGCCAAAAGGGGGCTAGACCTGTTATGCTTTGGCCGCTTTTTCTCACTCATGTCCACGTTTCTGCCATCGGAAAAACTCGATCGCGGCCTCGGTCTCAGCGAAGCGGTGGCGCTGAACATGAACGCGATGGTGGGCATCGGTCCCTTCATCGTGATTCCACTGGTGATTCAGGCGATGGGCGGGCCGCAGTGTTTGCTGGCGTGGCTGGCGGGCGCCCTGCTCTCGCTGGTGGACGGCCTCGTATGGGCCGAACTCGGCGCGGCGATGCCGCGAGCCGGCGGCACCTACGCATTTCTGCGGGAGGCTTACGGTCCTGGACGCGGTGGTCGCCTGATGTCTTTTCTGTACATCTGGCAGACGCTGATCCAGGCGCCGCTGGTGGTGGCTTCGGGCGCCATCGGCTTTTCGCAATACCTCACGTACCTCGTTCCTCTCGGCAAATACGAACAGAAAGCCGTTTCGGCTGCGCTGGTAATTTTCCTGATCGTGCTGCTTTATCGCCGAATTGCCGCCGTCGGCATGATCTCAAAATTTCTGTGGATCGGCGTCGTGGGCACAATGTTGTGGATGATCTGGGGAGGGTTCACGCATTTCTCCGCGCGCATGGCGTTTGATTTTCCACCGGGCGCCTGGAATTGGTCGTGGCCTTTCTTTGCCGGACTGGGCTCGGCGACGGTCGACACGATTTACAGCTACCTCGGCTACTACCACATCTGCAATCTGGGTGCGGAGATTCGCCAACCGGAGCGCACCATTCCCCGCGCCATCCTGCTCTCGATCGCGGGCATCGCCGTGCTGTATCTGGCCATGCAGACAAGCATCCTCGGAGTATTGCCGTGGCGCGAGGCGCAACATTCGCAATATATCGTGAGCACCTTCGTCGAGCGTCTGTACGGAACGCGCGCGGCGGCGTTTGCCACCGTTATGATTCTGTGGATTGCGTTCGCTTCATTGTTCACAACGCTGCTCAGCTATTCGCGCGTTCCATTCGCGGCGGCCGAGGATGGCAATTTTTTTCCGGTCTTCGCGCGCGTGCACCCCACAAAACATTTTCCGCACGTCTCCCTACTTTTTCTGGGCGCCGCATCGCTCGCGTTTAGCGTACTGTTCCGCCTTTCAAGCGTCATCAGAGCGATCATCGCCGTGCGTATTCTGGTGCAGTTCATCAGCCAAGCTGTGGGCGTTATGATTTTGCGCCGCCGCTGGCCTCCCGAGCGGCTCCCCTTCAAGATGTGGTTCTATCCCTGGCCGGCCGTGCTGTCGATCCTGGGCTGGGCAGCGATCTTTTACTCCACGGGATGGAAGTTTGCGCTCGGCGGGATTGGAGTCATCGCGCTGGGAGTGATTACTTATTTGATTCAGGCACGCTACCGCGGACTCTGGCCCTTCAAGACGGCTGGTGGTGAGAATTGAGCCTCGCCAAAGGCGACCCCGTCCGGACACGCCAGAAACTTCGCCTCCGCCTCCAGCGACTTTCTTCACGCCTGATAGCAATCTTGTACCAGAGTATGCGAGCGGCCCAGGCGATCATTTGGCTGGGATTGCTCGACGATGGAGATTTGTTGCGCGCCACGGACCTCTATTACAGCAGCACGACAATTTATGCGACTCAGGATTACAACCTGCTGGGTTTGCAGGCTTGGGAGAGGGTGGCCGTCGAGCGGTGGTTTCCCAGGCAAGGCCGAATTCTTGTCACCAGCATGGGAGGCGGCCGGGAAGTCTACGGATTGGCAAAACTCGGTTTCCAGGTGGAGGCCTCTGAGCCGAATGAACAATTAGCCGCTCACGCGTCAAGATGGCTGGAAAATCAGGGAGTCAAAGCGAGTATCCTGCCGGGTGAATATTTAGCACCGCAGCGGGAAGGCGCATATGACGGCGTGCTTTTAGGCTGGGCGAGTTATACGCATATGGTCGGACGGGAGCAGCGCATCGCATTTTTGAAAAACGTGCGAGCTGCGATGAAGACAGGCGCGCCTGTCCTGCTCTCATTCTTTACGCGAGAGGAAACTGCCTGGCAGTATCGATGGGTGGCGTGGCTGGCAAACCAAATCCGCAAACTGTCTCTCAGAAAGGCCACAATCGAAGTGGGAGACTGGATGGAACTTTATTTCTACCACTTTTTCACCTCCGTCGAGATGGAGGCGGAACTGCGCGCTGCGGAATTGCGTATGGTCCACTTTTCCATCATGGATTGCAGCCATGCGGTCGGAATTGCCGATCCTTAGACCGTCTCCCTTCTGAATGACTCCGCTTCGCCCTTCCTTGCCTATGCACAGGCACGACACGCCCGCCGCCAATTCACATTTTTGCAAAAATTGTTCGTGCTATCTTCAACGCGGGGGGATTATGAAAGAGCTTCTAAAATCATTTGCGGGAAAAGGCGCAGTTCTCGCGATGCTGGCGTTGCTTATGCTGGCGGCTGCCGCTCCGGCAGAGGCACAAAAGAATAAGGACAAGAAAAAACAACAGCCACAATCAGAATCCGACGCTCAAGCCCTGCCTCCAACGTCGGACACACAGGCAGTCGATCTGGCCATCGGCCAAGCGTTGGGCTACTGGCAAATCGGGGACGTCGATTCCCTGCACAAATATTACGCCGATGACGTGGTGGTCGTTACCGGCGATTGGAGTCCGCCTCTTATTGGCTGGGACAATTACGCCAAAGCTTATATGGCGCAGCGCGCGCGCGTCTCAGGCGGACGCATGGATCGCACCAACACTTTTCTGAAAGTGGATGGAAATACCGCGTGGGCTACTTACCAGTTTTACTACGTCACGTCGATGAACAACCAGATTTCAGAATCGCGCGGACACACAACCCTGGTTCTTAACAAGCGTGGAGATCGCTGGCTGATCGTGCTCAACCACTCCTCGATCGTCGAGCCCACGCCTGCGAGTCCGGTACCTGCAACAGGCGCCTCGCAGTCCGGCCGGCCTTAGTTACCGGCGGGGCTGGCGGGCTGTCACGGCTGAGCGGCCTCAGAAACTTTTTAACCCGCCGTAAATCCAAAGCCCGGCGCTGGCCAGCAGCAGGACGCCAGAAATCACCGCGAGCGCTATAATCGGTTTCGTCAATCGCCCCATTTTCGCGATGATCGCCTGCTGCTCTTCATAATGATGCTGTTCGGCTGCATCGATGAAGATTTGGTCGTCTTCTCTCGTCGAAAGCACGCCGCGATATATCACCAGAATGATCAGAACAGCAGTGATGACACCCCACGAAACCATAAGCAACATGAGGAACGTTTGTTGAGAGTCTTGCATGGCTTCCCTCCCTGCATGTTAGTGATCTGGGTGGAAAGGGCCTGATCGCGCCCCTACTTAATCATTACCTTTGCATAAATCATAGCACTACTGCACGCTGGCCGTGCCCTAGAATTAAACGGGCTGGCCGGGTCGCAAACATTCGTTATTGTGTTGACATACGCGTTCCTCAGGGTGTATTCGCGTTTAGGCTCAGAATTGCACCAGATAAGCGCACTCGAAGTCCGCGACAACCTCATCGTCGCGAATTATGGAGAAAATTATGCCCAATCGCAGAGAGTTCTTAAGAAATGTAGCCGGAGCTTCAGCCGGAATGCTGCTTCTCGGTCGTGGCGCCAATCCTGTCATGGCGGAGCCATATCCTCAAGCGGGTGCTGCACCGAAGCGCCGGGAAGTCATGGTGGGAAAGCGCCGAATCAAGACAGTGGACGTGCACGCCCATGTGACGGTCCCGGAAGCTACCGATCTGCTGAGAGGCACCCCCCTGGAAAGGCGTCCTACCAGCCCTCCCAATAATTACGACGATAAAGGTATACAGGCAGCGCGTCTCCAACAGATGGATGAGGAAGGGATCGACATTCAGGCGTTGAGCATCAATTCGTTTTGGTACTCCGCCGACCGGGAGCTGGCGAGCCGCCTGGTAAATCTTCAAAATGAAAAATTGGCCGCGATGTGTGCGACGCACCCGGACCGTTTTGTAGCCTTTGCCTCTGTGGCACTTCAATTTCCCGAACTCGCGGCGCAACAATTGGAAGAGGGCATGAAGCGTTGGGGACTGCGCGGCGCCGCGATTGGTGGGACCGTCCCGGGAGACGAGGAGTTGGCCTCAACCAAGTTCGATCCTTTTTGGGCCAAGGCCGAGGAATTGCAGGCGGTGATCTTCGTTCATCCGCAGGATAGCCGGAACGCCACGGGCATTCGTGCCAGGGTTCAGGGAAGCGGCGCGCTGGGCAATGTGATCGGCAATCCGCTGGAA
>Ga0070735_10003648_pt1 | contig 13385 bp, 11 predicted proteins | sample Coa_R1_FD_66443 | JGI IMG/M metagenome (GOLD analysis project Ga0070735, IMG submission 66443) | Surface soil microbial communities from Centralia Pennsylvania, which are recovering from an underground coalmine fire - Coalmine... | ecosystem: Environmental > Terrestrial > Soil > Unclassified ...
GAACTGATCTCGGATCGCATCGATGCGTTCCTCAGAACGGTCGGTGCCTGATCGAATCTGATCATATCTTCCACCGCACCAAGGTCTTCTCACATGATTTCGCAACTTACACAGCAGATCCCCGGCGTCTGTCATCGCAGGATCGGAGATATCATCGTTACGTCCATCAGCGACGGGTATCTGGACGGCGGCCTCGATGTGATGCGAAATGTCGATCTCGAAAGGGCACATCAGGCCCTGCGGGAGGCGTTCAGGCCGGCGCGGCGAACCAGCGTCAACGCCTTCCTGATCCATTCAAAGGGCCGCCTGGCGATCGTCGATACCGGATCGGGCAACTATCTCCTGCCTACGGCCGGCTTCGTTCAACACAATCTTGCTGCGGCCGGGGTCGATCCGAAATCGATCGATACGGTTTTGCTGACCCACATGCACCCGGATCACTCCGCCGGCTTGACCGACATGTCGAAAAAGTACGGTAATAGCACTTCAACGCTTACCGAATGACCCTGCTGCTTGTAGCTTTCGCAAATCTCAATGCCGCGCGGGATCGAGCAGTGCACCACATGTGCATGCACGTTCGCAGTGACACCTAGTTCGTAGATTTCCAGAATTGCCAATGCTTCATTGACAGGCGGTCGCGTCCAGGCATGCGTCGCCGATCCTGTCATACCAAGTGCCGCACAGCGCTGGAGCATCGCCGCGATCACCTCATGGTTCTCATTGTGAACGCTCGCGATCAGACTGGCCTCAAAACGCTCTACCGCGCAAATCAGAAAGTCTTCGTCGAACGGCATATGGCAGATCGTAGTTACGCCGCCGGCTGCCGCAGCTTGCGTTGAGAGCCTAAAGCCCTCTTGCCCCCTCTAACTTCGACTATGAATTTGCGAGTCGATCACGCCAGGAAATAGCCAGCAACCATCGTACCTTTCGGAATTGCGGCCGCAGCGCGTCGCCCTGACCGACACGCGCGATCTTTCCATCCGAAACAGCGACGTAGCCGTTCTCCGTTATCCCATGGGGAAGTAAGACGTCTCCTTTCAAAACGACATCAAAATCGGCCAATACCGCCTCTTTCGTACCGCCTGTTGATTCATGGTCCCGGCGGCACAACAATTATCCGGGTGTCCACAATCGAAAAGCCATCCAAACCGATAATCATCGCGTTGAGATCAATCTCCCGAGTATTCGGATTCATATCCGACATCTTGATCGACGACGTTGCGGTGGCACTTGGAAACGTTCGCAGGAGCGTCACTCATTACCGTCCTCGTTTCAACGGGGCATGATGGAACGGCTCTGGGGCGCGATCCAATCTCAATTCCAATGAACAAATAATTGAACCTTATGCGAGAGCTTGAAGCGAAATGCGCCTGCGACGCTGTGCTCCAGCCGGCTGAACAGCCTGACCGTTCGTTCACAGGCTATCAACCTTCGGCCTCGGACAGGAAGCTCTGGGTCTGAGGGGTCGCTCCACCGCCGAAAATCACCGCCGCTGGGCCCTCCTCAACGATGCTGCCTTCTCGGAGAAAAATTACCCGATCTGCGGCCTCCTTTGCAAACCGCATTTCATGGCTGACGACAAGCATTGTCATGCCGGACGCCTTCAGATCCCGCATCACCGCTATCACAGAATTAACGAGGCTCGGATCGAGCGCGGAGGTCGGCTCGTCGAAGAGCATGATCTTGGGTTCGAGTACGATGGCGCGGGCAATTGCGACACGCTGTTGCTGACCGCCGGAAAGCTCAGATGGATATGCGCTCGCCTTTTCGCGCAACCCGACCCTTTCGAGCGCAGCAAGCGACAAGGTCTTCGTCGCCTCCCTGTCGCGCTTCAGTACCTTTCGCACCGCGAGCCCAACATTGTCGATAGCGGTCATATGCGGATAGAGGTTGAAGGACTGGAATACCATGCCAATCTTCTGCCGCATCGCATTGACGTTTGTGGAGGGGGCGAGCATGTCGACGCCATCGACGATAACCGAACCCCCACTGGGCTGCTCCAGCAGATTCAGGCAGCGCAATAGGGTGCTTTTGCCGGACCCGGATGGCCCCATGACAAAAACCAGCTCTCGGGTATGAACTGAAAAACTGACATCGTTGACGACCACCATGCTTCCAAACGATTTCGAAAGCGATTTTACTTCCAGGATTTTCGACAAGGTGCTTAATCCCTCGCTCTGCTCAATAGGCGTCGGTGCTTGTACTCTGGCGCAAACGATCACGCCGCATTTCAGCATAATTTAGTATCTGACCTGTCCTGCCGTATTACTTTGCGGCCGCATCTCCTAGTCAACGTTATATTGATGTCATGTACCGGACGCATCGCCGCTGGCCGCCGCGCCTGCTAGATATTTGATTTATCTTACATATCAGTGATAGGTTCCAGCGATGAATATCAGACAACTCGAGGTCTTTAGGGCCGTTGTGCAAACTGGCAGCACAAAGGGCGCTGCGCATATTCTGAATGTCAGCCAGCCAGCAGTCAGCACTATGATTCAGCATACGGAAGATCAGCTTGGGTTGCCGCTGTTCGAGCGTGTGCGCGGCCGCCTGGTGCCGACCGAGGCAGCGCTGTTGCTGTTCACGGAAAGTTCGCCGATCTTCAGCCTATTCGACTCCCTCCGAAAGAAAGTGGAGGACCTCCGAAATAGCAAAGGAGGCTCGCTCCGAATTACCGCCACTCCGAGTCTCGCCAATTCGATCCTGCCTCTAGCGGTACAGAGATTCTCGGTCACAAGGCCGGATGTCCGAATCAGCATCGACATGCGTGATCGCGAGACAGTATTAAGTTACGTTGCCCGCGGTGTTTCGGAGATAGGTTTGCTGTTGGAGTTTCAGGATCACCCCAATCTCGGATGCACTCCGATCCATCAGAGCCGTTTTGTGTGCGCAATCCGCCGTGACCACGAGCTCGCCACCAAAAAGTCGATTCATCTCTCGGACCTGCGCAACGTGAGCATCGTCAGACTGGAACGGGGCAGCGTCCTTGGCAATCTGATCGAGAACAAGTTTGCCGATCTCGGTGAGCAACCAAAATGGACTATCGAAACACGATATTGTCAGTGCGCATACGCCATGGTGCAGGCGGGCGCACCGGCCGCGATCATCGAGGCTTATGTAACGCTAGGTCCAACCTATCCGGACGTCGTTATTCGACCTCTGATCCCCAAGATCCCCGTGCAATCCTATATCGTCTATGCGAACGACCGGCCGCTCTCGAGGCTGGCCAAAATCCTAATCTCTGAGTTGCGAGAAACCGAACTCGGCATCGAGTAATATGTCACCACTGCGGTTGTCGGCTGAGCCGCTGCGAATGTCGCACATATGCTCATCTGAAAATCGGATCGACTTGCAGCACGAGCGGACTTCACCGAATGAACAATTTATCTCGTCATCCACATTTCAGCTCATGAGGCGTATCATCGTAGCCTGGCATCCCCGGCACACCGAGGCCCGGATAGATCACAACAGCCGCTGAGTTGCTTGCCGGCGCGAAGCCGAACCACTTCTCATGTAGCTTGGCGATGGTCCCCTCCTTCTTCATGCATTCAAGCGCCAGATCGAGCCGCTCGCGAAGCTTCAAATTGTCCTTCCGCACGGGAAGGCCGAGGACAAGCCCTGTCGAATACACGAGCGACAGCTTGATTGCGGGATTCTTCAGAGCCGACCACGCGGCAACCGTATTTCCCAGCAGGGCTGCATCTGCGCGGCCCGTCGTCACAGCTTGCACGACGTCGACGGTTGTGTTGTAGGATTCCACCGCCCACCCATATTTTTCCGTCATTTCCCGTGCCCAGAGATCGTAGGTGGATCCGCGATTGACCGCGATCTTCTTGCCCTTGAGATCCTCGAACGATTTCACCTCGGGCGCGCCTTTCGCCGTCACGAACTGGAAATCGGTGTTCATAAAGCCTTCCGTGAAAAGCAGGCTCTTCGCGCGGTCTTCGTTCACCGTGACCGGAGCGGCAATAAAATCATATACACCTGATTGTAGGCCAGGAACCAATCCCGAGAACTGAACTGAGTCCAGTTGGATCGGTTCGCCAAGTTTCTTCTCAAGCTCCTTGGTAAGATCTACGTTGAAGCCTTCGAGACCGCCCTGCAAGTTTGGCATGGCATGAGGAGCAAACGTCCCATCGATGCCGGCACGTAGCTTCTTTTGTTGACCAGCTGCGGACGTTACGGCCACAGAAATGGCAATCAGCACCACCATCGAGATGCGTCTCACTACACAAAGCCTCCTGCCCAATAATTATCTCGCGCTCTGTTGCATATATCGGCGCAATTATCCGGTAGGGCTCCTGTCATGTCAATCATTTGCAAATGCCCGGCGCGCGCTACCAATGGATGAGAGACTCCGATGCGGACTCGCTACCTACATGACGAGTTTCTCAGATAAAGCGTCAATGATCTTTGGCGCTTCAGCCTCTACAAACTCTGAGACGATTTCGAACCCGTTCCGAGGAAGCGGAGACAACCGACTATCAAGGCCAAGTTTTTTGCACTGGGGTGACGATGCGCAGCCAAGGGCGTGCGCGCGGTTTGGCTTGGGCTCATCTGGAAGATAATTCCGGTTGCCGAGTCAACGACATCGGCTGCCGGATTGACAATATATCGGCTCTTCGAGCTCGGTCGCATCCTGGAATATCCTGCCTTCTTCATCGCAATCACGCTTTCCATCGTAAGCGCTGCTTTAGCGCTGCTGCGTTCGTACACAGTAATGCCCGTTGGGCCACGGTGGTTACGTTTAGCCCGGAGCTGCACCTGCTCAGTTCGAGCAGCAGGTGAAGGGGATGGAAAGCTTGGTCTCTTTACTAAAGCTGCCCGGTCGCGCATTGTCTTTGGCCATGCTGCCCCTGGTACGCTGGTGGGGGGCGATCCGATTGTTTGAAACGCCTATTTTCGGGATCTGAAATCTGCTGGGAGGATGACAATGGACGTTCAAGTTCACCCAGAGAAAACCCTTTGGCAAGACTTGCCGTCTCGTCCCGCGCCCACTCAGGTCAAGAGGGTCGGGCACATTGTGTTGTCTCTGGATGATGTTAGCCAACGTGATCTTGCTGATTTTCTATCGGACACCAACGTTGCGTTGATTTCAACGAGAGTGGTCACAGGAGGCTCATTTCCGTCAGCCTTCTGCGACATGGGCACCGCCGTCACTGAGGCGACCAGGACCCTCGCCCCTGGGTTATCATTAGACGCAGTGGTCTTTGGTTGCACGTCCTGCTCATTGGCGCTGGGACCGGATGTCATCCGGGGCTGGATCGAGAAGGCACGCCCAGGCGTTCCGGTGATCAATCCGATGACTGCGCTTACGGCGGAACTCAAGGCTCATCGAGTTCGGTCAGTTGGTATAATCACCCCCTATTCTACCGAGCAAAACGATCTGTTCGAACCGGTGATGAATGATGCCGGAATTCGGGTAACCGGAGGCGTGGCCATCACGCGACCGCCGGGAGCCGCCGAGCTCCAACCATGTTGCGAAGTGTATGAGGACGCCATCGAGAGTCTAATCGTCCGCGGCCCTCCGGAGGCGATCATCATCTCTTGTGCCGCGCTTCGAACGGCTAATATTCTAACAGCCTTGAATGAGCGATTTTCAATTCCCATAATGACGAGCAATCAGGCAATGGCAGCGTCGATCAGGCGTCTATGAACTGATGAATCGCCGCTGAGGTTGCGGCGGCAACGCTTTTTCGTCTCCCGTCAGAGGTGTTAGTGGAGGATCGACGTTTACTTAACTTTTTCGGTCAGCCGTCAGCCCCGCAAGCTATAACCTCCAGCAATGCAGTCCCTTAAACAAGTATTCGACATCCAAAGTGAGGCAAGATACCGAACGAAGCTTGGGTGAACTATCGAAAAAAGGACTTTGTTGATGGTTTCCGCAGATTCGGTCGCTCATGCCGTTGCTGGCCAAGAGAACTTGATCGGTTCGCTTTTCGATGAATTGCGTCAGAACACAACCGAAGGCAGAGGTATTCGCCGGGATGCCTATGGCAAGGGCGAGAATTTTGCACACCGGTTGCTGGCAAGGACAGCGCGGAGTCTTGGGCTCGACGTTGAATGCGACGGCGCACTTAACACTTATATCACGCTGAAAGGTCAGGACCGTTCAGCACCGCGTCTTATAGTCGGGTCTCATCTTGATTCCGTCCCGGACGGAGGAAATTTTGACGGGGCCGCCGGCGTGATTTCTGGCCTTGCTGCGTTAGCCGCGCTCAAGTCAGCCGGAGTCCAACCTAACTCCGATATAACAGCGATGGCTTTCCGTGCGGAGGAAAGCATATGGTTTTCAACCTCGCTCTTCGGCAGCAGGGCCGCCATGGGTGATGTTCCCACGGGCATATTGGACAACCTGAAACGAGCAGATACCGGTCGGACGCTGGGAGATCATATCAGCGAATGCGGCGGCAACTTAGATGAACTTCGCGACGGTAAGGCCTACCTCCAGCCAAAAGCTATCAAAGCCTATCTTGAAATTCATATCGAGCAGGGGCCTGTTCTCGAAGCTGAAGGAATCCCAGTTGGTATCGTCACCGGCGTGCGGGGAAATTCTCGGCGAACGGCCGCCAAAGTACTTGGTGAGTATAATCACTGCGGAGGAGTCCCGCAGGCGTATAGACACGACGCAGTCGTTGCAGCGAGCGAGTTGGTTCACCGTCTCGATGAGACATGGCGTGAATGGACAAAAAAAAATAAGGATATGGCTTTCACGGTCGGAAAGATGTTTACGAATCCTGACCGACATGCGCTGGTTAACATTTCTGGCGAGGTCACATTCAGCCTCGACATCCGCAGTGTTGAGCAAAAGCTTCTCACTGAACTAGAGAGCCTCTTCGAAAGTCTTTGCGATCAGATTGCTAAAGAAAAGGGCGTCAGATTCGACTTAGGTCCTGCGATTCGCTCACCTGTTGGCGTCGTCGAGCCATCGATTTTACACCACCTAGTGAAAGGCGCTGAAAGCCTCAAGATTCACTATCGGCTCATGCCCAGCGGAGCCAGCCACGACGCCGCAGCGTTTGCCCGCGCTGGTGTTCCCATGGGAATGATCTTCGTCCGCAATAAAAATGGCAGTCATAATCCTGACGAGGCGATGGAAATTGGCAATCTAATGCAAGCCGCCAAGTTGATGACGTGGTGGCTGGCGGAAAATTCCAGACAATAAGAAAAGCCGAAATGTAGGCGTAACAAATCTCCAATCTGCGAGGTCGGCGTGTCTGAATTCGATCTAGTTATCCGCGGTGGGACGGTCATTACGGCCTCCGACAGAATGCAGTGCGATGTTGGCATCGTCGACGGCAAAGTAGCTGCCTTGGGCCCTAACCTTGGCCAGTCCCTATCCGAGATTGACGCGAGCGGGCTGCTCGTCCTGCCGGGCGGCGTAGAAGGTCATTGTCATATTGAGCAACGCGGTACGCACGGCGTTATGACGGCCGACGATTTCTATTCCGGGACAGTCTCCGCCGTGTTTGGTGGGACAACCACCATATTGCCTTTCGCAGCGCAAAGTCAGGGCCAATCCCTGCGACAGGTCGTCAAAGACTATTTAGAGTGTGCACGGCCCAAGGCGGTCATCGACTATGGCTTTCACCTAATTATCAGCGATCCGACACCGCAAGTGCTCGGCCAGGAATTGCCGTCCTTGATTAAGGACGGCTACACATCCTTTAAAGTCTATATGACCTACGACCGCTTGCGGCTCGACGACATGCAAATGCTTGAAGTGCTATCTACGGCGCGGCAGCACGGGGCCTTTGTCATGATCCATGCCGAGAACCACGACATGATTCGCTGGTTGCGACAGCAGTTGCTCGAGCGTGGTCACGTTCAGCCTAAATTCCAAGCCGTTAGTCACCCGAGAATTGGTGAAGGCGAGGCCGCGAATCGCGCGATCGCCTTGTCACGATTAATCGACATCCCAATTCTGATTGTTCACGTCTCCTCCGAGCCTGCAATGGCTGAAATTCGTGAGGCGCAGACGGCCGGTGTTAAGGTGTTTGCCGAAACCTGCGCCCAGTATTTATGTCTAACTGCAGATTATCTCGACCGGGAGGACATGGAAGGTGCAAAATTTTGCTGCAGCCCGCCGTTGCGAGATAAGCAGTCTCAAGAAGCTATTTGGCGTGGCATTCGCAACGGCACCTTTCAGGTGTTTTCTTCCGACCATGCCCCGTATCGGTTCGATGAAACGGGCAAGTTTCACGCTGGGCCAAGAGCCAATTTCACTAAAATCGCGAACGGTATCCCGGGAATTGAATTGCGCACCCCGTTGCTGTTCTCGGAAGGCGTCAACAAAGGACGCATCGATCTTCATCAATTTGTTGCGTTAACATCGACAAATCCAGCGAAAATATATGGTCTTTATCCGCGCAAGGGATCTATCACAATAGACGGCGATGCCGATATCGCCATCTGGGATCCGAATAAGGAGGTTACGATAACTCACGACATCCTTCATGACGCGTGTGGGTATACACCTTATGAAGGAATGCGCGTGAAAGGTTGGCCAGTGACGGTCTTAAGTCGGGGCCGGATTGCGGTGCAGGACGGAGAACTAAAGGTAGCGAAAGGAAGCGGTCAATTTCTCAAGCGCGAACTCTCGTGTGCCGCAAGACCACTTGGCGTTTTGGAATTGGAAGTCGATCCATCGCGCAACTTCGGAGCGGACGTTTTGTCGCCGAGACATTGATTGATTTCAAGTCCAGTGCATCCGATCGAGCGACATATGGCGGTTGATGTGCGGGAGCGACAGAATGAACTTACGCTGAGTCTTGGATTTTAGAGCGTCTGTGAGGAGGGGCCACAATTGGGTGCCATCAAATTCGGGGTCAATTTCATGCCGTCGGCCTCCACGATGGAGGTTGTCGACTGGGCGAAGGAAGTCGAGCGGTGCGGGTACGACCTGCTCGGGATCTCAGATTCCCAGTCCATATGTCGGGATGTCTACGTGACACTCGCGCTTTGCGCCGTCAATACGGAGCGCATCCGCTTCGGGCCCCGCGTGATAACACCGGTCACGCGTCATCCAGCCGTGGCGGCGTGCGCGGCGGCCACATTAGCTGAGCTTGCGCCCGGACGAACAATGCTCGCCATCGGCACCGGGGACAGCGCCGCTTTCAACCTTGGCCTCAAGCCCGCGTCGCTTATCGAACTAAGGGAGTACGCGCTCGCCATTCGACAGTTGCTGACATCTGGAACCACGACCTATCATGGTAACAGGGCTAAGTTCACATGGGGCCGCACACCCATACCCATCTTCCTTGCCGCTTCCGGGCCGAAGACCCTCCATTTGGCCGGTCAAATTGCTGACGGAGTAGTAATTCGCACCGGCATCACGCCCGATATCATCCGCGACTCGATCGGGCATATCCAGGCCGGTGCTCGCGAGGCGGGGCGTGACCCCTCTTCAATCGACATGTGGTGGTGGCCCGACATCAACATTGCGGGAAGCTATCGCGAAGCCGTGGCCGAGATCACAATGTCACTGGCAGCAGCTGGTAACCACCTGAGCCGCTTCACCACCGAAGGTAAGCACATCCCACCCGAGCTTCTCGCGAAGATCAAGGAATTGGGCAAGCGCTACGTCTTCGAAGAGCACGTTACGGTCGGAAGTGCGAACTGCCGGCTCATTGAGGAGCTGGGGTTAGTGGAATACCTGGCCGAGCGATTTGCCATTGTTGGAACGGAGGCCGACTGCATTCGGAAGCTGCAGGCTGCTGCCGATGCGGGTGCACGTCAGATATGGCTAAGTGTACATTTCGATGACAAATACCGCTTCCTGCGTGAGTGGGCTGCGAAGATAATCCCGGCATTCAGGTGACTTGCCGGACCTCGGCACGATCATCGAAAATCAATTGTATCCTGCGGCAATGGCATGGACCCCACATTTCGATCAGAGGAGAGTAAAAAGGTTTTCCGGCGAACACCTGCACGGCTGGCCTGCTCGCGCGGCGTGGATCGAACGGGGTCAATTCGTTAGCCAAAGCAGATTTCGAAAGCATCATCGGAGCAATCATGTGACCCATATCCTTCATCGCCAGATCAATTACGATTATCCGGTTGCGGTAAGCGGGCGCGGAATCCTGCTGCGCGACGCCACCGGAAAGGAATACATCGATGCTTCCGGCGGCGCCGGCGTTTCGTGCCTTGGTCATTCGCATCCGGACGTGCGCGCCGCGCTGGGCGAACAACTCGAGCATCTGGAGTATGCCCATACTAGTTTCTTCACTACGCGAGTTGCCGAGGAATTGGCGGACGATTTGGTTGGTCACGCGCCGGTGGGCATCGGTCATGTGTTGTTCGTAAGCGGCGGCTCGGAAGCGGTTGAAGCCGCGTTGAAACTGGCGCGGCAGTACTTTGTAGAACGTGGCGAGCTGCAACGCCAGTTCGTGGTCGCACGGCGGCAGAGCTATCACGGCATAACGCTCGGTGCGCTGGCTGTCGGCGGCCGCGAGTCGTCGCGTAAGCAGTTCGAGCCTTTGATGGTCAAGGCGCATCATGTTTCGCCGGTCTACGAATATCGTGGTCGTCGGCCGGACGAAACGCCGGAGGCTTACGGCGAACGTCTGGCGGCCGAGCTCGAAGCCAAAATCGACGAGCTTGGCGGCGGTAATGTCATTGCGTTTGTGGCCGAGACAATTGTGGGCGCGACCCTGGGCGCAGTGCCGCCGGTTCCTGGTTATTTCAAGCGGGTGCGCGACATCTGCGATCAACACGGCATTCTTTTGATCCTCGACGAGGTGATGTGCGGCATGGGCCGTACAGGGACGCTCCATGCGTGCGAGCAGGAGGGCGTCAGCCCCGATCTGATGACGGTCGCCAAGGGGCTCGGCGGCGGCTACGGGTCAATTGGCGCGGTCCTCATTGGTGACAAAGTATTTAACGCGATTGTGAAGGGTTCGGGCACCTTCCAGCATGGCCACACCTATATGGGCCATCCGCTGGCCTGCGTGGCCGCGCTCGCCGTGCAAACCGTCATCCGTCGCGACGATCTGCTGGCCAATGTGCGAAAACAAGGTACTTATTTGCATCGCCGCCTGACCGAGCACTTCGGCAATCATCCGTTCGTAGGTAATGTGCGCGGGCGCGGCCTGTTTCAGGGAATTGAGATTGTTGCCGACCGCGGGTCGAAAGAGCCGTTCGCATCTCAACTGAAAGTGCATGCCCGCATCAAGAGTGAAGCGATGGCGCGCGGGCTCATGCTCTACCCGATGGGTGGGACGGTCGACGGCAAGAGCGGCGATCACCTGCTGCTCGCGCCACCATTCATCATTGAAAACGACGCCATCGACATGATCGTCGATCGTTTGGGCGAGGCCATCGACGCGGCGATAGCCGGTCTACCGCCGTCGTAAGCTTGCGACCAAAGCGCCGTCGTGTTGCAATCGGACGTGACGAGAACCTCCCCCGATGAGCCGTGAAGTGCCCGTGAACGGTAGGCATCGTCTGAACTGGTTGGAAGTCCACGCGCGACGAGCATCCGGCTGCCGCCGTTCCAGGCGACCGCATGGCGTTACGACGACTCGTGTGCCTCGATGAGCGGGCTTTCACTATTCCTTGATACTTTCTTCCGACTGGACCTTGTTGAGCGCTACTGGCTCGACGTGGTTTTTTCAATGATAGTGACCATCAAGGTCGCAGTGGCGGTCATCTTCACCGGGCTTGCGGTCGGTTTTGCTCTTGCTCTCATCCGATCTTTCGGTATCCGTCCGGTAAATGTGATTATCGTTATTTTCAGCGATGTAAACCGGGCGCTGCCACCCCTGGTCCTGATTCTACTGGCCTATTTTGGTCTACCCAGTCTCGGGATAGGGCTTTCGAATATCACAGTTCTTTGGTTGGTCTTAAGCTGCGTCCTTGCTGCTTTTTCCGAAGAAATCTTCTGGGCGGGCATCCTTTCCATTCGCAAAGGTCAATGGGAAGCGGCCCGCTCAACCGGACTAACTTACTTTCAAGCCCTTGCATGGGTGGTCCTGCCGCAGGCCCTTCGCTTGACCGTGCCGTCGCTTACAAACCGAACCATCGTCATCATCAAGAACACGGCACTTGGTACCGTTATCGGCGTTCCCGAGATCCTTAACGTTTCCAGCACCGCTGAAAGTTTTGTTGGCAACATGACCCCGCTCACTCTTGGTGTGATCGCTTTTCTGATCCTGTTCGTTCCGATTTTAGCGCTTGGGCGTTGGATCGAGACGCGCTTTAAGTGGACGCGGGCATGAACGCAATTGTCTCTCAGTTTTTCAACCTGGAAGTAATGGCGCAGATATATCCGATCGTAATGCGTGGTCTCGGCATGACGGTATTGCTGTGCACCGCAGTCATCCCCCTAGGCTTGATCGGTGGACTGCTCGTCGCTGGCCTCATGCAGTTCCGAAGCAGGTTCGTGCGCGTACCCACCGCTCTGTTTGTTGATCTCATGCGCGCCTTGCCGCCTCTTTTCCTGCTGCTTCTCGTCTATGCTGGTCTACCCTTTGTCGGCATTCAGTTGCCTTCGTTCGCGACGGTATGCCTCGCCTTCCTGTTAAACACCTCGTCTTATTACAGCGAAGTCTATCGAGCAGGCTTCGAAAGCGTGGGACGGGGGCAATGGGAGGCTGCCCACTCGACTGGTCTGAATGCGGTCCAGACGCTAATTTACGTCGTCGTTCCACAGGCGGTGCGGAACGTTCTGCCGGATCTCGTCTCGAACACCGTAGAGGTCGTGAAATCGACTTCGCTGGCCAGCGTCGTTGCGCTTCCCGAACTGTTGTATGCGGCCGACACGGCCCGTGCTGTCACTCAAAATTCGTCGCCGATGGTGCTCGCGGCCGCCATCTATCTCTTCCTGCTTTGGCCTGCCGTAAGATTGGTCAGCCGATTGGAGCATCGCGTTGCGCACTGACAAGCGGCTTCGTCTGAATTCGCTTGTGCGGCGAGGAAGATTTGTAAATTTTGACCTACTTTCCGGTGTGATCCCAAACTCGACAGCTAAGCATCGCGTCGCGTTGCTGATTGACCATTATCAGGTATGGAGACAATTCGATGGTTGTTCGGCCCTCGGCTTCCAGCTAGCTCGATCTGGAATATGCGCTGCGGTTTCGCCACCGCAGTCGTTTCTTCCGGCGAAGAAACCTCGACCCCGTTCCATAGCGGTAGGACTAGTTACTGATGTTCGTCTAAATGTTTGATCCCGGATTTTGATGGAATCCTCGTCGACCGAATCAAAGGATGCGCTATAGGCCAGAGTCTTCACGGGAGCGCCACGTCGACAGAACTGCGGCGCCGGCATGACCGCGCTGGGCGCCCAGCGACCCGGCAAGCCGCATCGCGTGCAATGCGCCGGCTTCCGCGAAAGCGGCACCTGCTCGAACGGCCGCAAGGTTTCGCGATCGGCGATCGAGGCGCTG
>Ga0070735_10003650_pt1 | contig 13382 bp, 13 predicted proteins | sample Coa_R1_FD_66443 | JGI IMG/M metagenome (GOLD analysis project Ga0070735, IMG submission 66443) | Surface soil microbial communities from Centralia Pennsylvania, which are recovering from an underground coalmine fire - Coalmine... | ecosystem: Environmental > Terrestrial > Soil > Unclassified ...
AATGCCGACGCCGTTTGCGGGATTTGTCGACCTGCGATGGGTCTCCTCGAACTAACTGAGCGAAAGCCGAAGTGCCGCGGGACTTCGGCTTCCCAGCTTTCGATGGACTCGAGCAGCACAGTCAGAATGCTTCGCATCAGATTGCGGTTCGAAAACATCCTGGAACCGTCAGCTATTTTTCGACTCGCGAACCGTACTTAAGTGCGTAGACGTGCGTGAGTTCCGCCCCGAACAACACGATCTGCGCCGAGTAGAAAATCCAGATTAGAAAGACGGCTAGAGACGCCGCTGCACCGTAAGAGGACGTCAAGGCGGAATGTCCCAAATATAATCCAATAATTACCTTGCCGACCGAAAACAACAGCGACGTTACAGTTGCGCCCATCAGGACATCGCGCCAAGCAATTGGTGCATCGGGAATAAATTTGAGAATGAGCGCAAATAGAATTGAAATCACACCGAAGGAGATGACGAAGTTTACAGAATCTAGAACGATAGCTGAAGCCGGCAGCAAATTGGCTACAATTCTTTCTGCTGCCGACAACGCGGCGGTCACAATCAGCGAGGCGAGCAACAGAAATCCACTGGCTACAATAAGACCGAGCGAGAAAAGGCGCTGCTTACTAAAAACTTTCCAAAAACTAGCCTTGCTGGTATCGACCTTCCAGATTGTGTTGAGAGCATCCTGAAGTTCATTGAACGCTCCCGACGCGCCAATTAAGATCCCCAGTAGACCGATAGCGGTAGCTATAGCACCCAGGACGGGTCTGTTTGTACTTTGGATCACCGTTTCGATAACCGCGGCGCCGGGCGTACCCATCAAACTTTGGAATTGCCGGAGAATCTCTCCCTTGGCAGCCTCTTGTCCGAATATGAATCCGGCAACCGAGACAGCGACGATTAGGACTGGGGCAAGTGAAAACAGCGTGTAAAAAGCTAATGCGGCTCCGAGGCGAGGCGCATTGTCGGCAAACCAGGCGGCACCGGCTTCTCTCAACAGATCGTTAACGGCTTGACGAAGGTTGACTCGCGCATTTGTTGTTAAGTGCGTAACGACGGCACGCCGTTTCTCTAGTGAGATTCCGGCTTGGTTTTCTCTGTGAATCGCACTCATGTTTCGGGGCACCAACAACTTCTCGTAACATCAACGGTGCGAATGAAATGGGCAATAAATTGTCCCGGACCAAATTGAGAAGCGGGGTCCGCAAATCCTAGCGAATCGCTCAAATAGACTCGGCGTACGCGTCATTAAGCGGTCTTCACCGTTTTTACATCTATCCCCGTAGCTTCTAAGCGTCGCACGTCTTCGCTCTTTCGACGCCGAAGTCCTGCTAGTCCGGCCAAACCTAGAAGACCAACCCAGCCCCAATTGTGGCCGTAAGATTCGTTGTCCGGACGTTGCAGTGAATTGTCCACGTTTGACGCTCGATCGCTCGTTTGAGCAATTCCCACCTCGCAGCTGAAACCCAGCAACACTAACAGTAAAAACGTGCTTTTCATAAATCCCTCTTCCCTGAAGAATCGGTCTGACTTGCCCCTTGAACAGAGTACTCGTGTTCGCAACCGGGTCGCCTACCCGAAAACGTCCAGTATTGCGACATTAGAAGTGTAATTCTGGAGTCAGCTCACGTGCGAGGCGATCTCGGCGCAGTCGGAAGGCATTTTTTAAGGATGAGCAATATGATACAGACTCGCTTCCGCCTCGGTGTCATTCTATATGGATGTTGGACTTTCGGACGGGGAGACGACGAAACTCTTTTTTTTGCGCGACCCGCTCGATGTTTCGCCTTCTTATTGCCGCTAAATTTGCGAGCCACTTAACGTCACAATTGCTGCAATTTTGGACGACTAAGATGCGAAGAGCGGCACAGCTACCTCCAGTTTCCTGGGTTCTTTGCCTACTTGCCCTGACTGTTCCACTACCATATGGTCAAGTGGCGTTCGCCTCGTCGCCGAACTATCTTGCCGCCAGATCTGGCCGTCCCCAAGCGCAGGAGAATCCACCGGAGCAGACTCAGCTCCAGGAGGCGAATCAGTCGCAACGTCCTTCGCCGCCGCTTACAGTGCAGAGCACCGGGCCAGGACCTCTCATTCCACGGCCCGGCAGCGTCTCGGGAACGGTGACAGATGTAAACGACGACGCAATTCTCGGCGCCACCATTGTTCTCGAGGGACCTTTACCCGGTGATTGGCGCACGGCCGCGACAAATGATAGGGGGTTTTTTGAAATCGGCGATTTGAAACCAGAAATTTCTTATCAGGTCACCATCAGCGCCAAAGGTTTTGCAAACTGGACTTCGATGTTCAGCCTCGATCCCGGCCAGCACAAGACCCTTACGGTCAGCAACCTCCGGATTGATGAAGTGCAAACCAGCGTTACAGTGCGCCCTGAGACGACTGAGGAGATCGCCATCGAGCAAGTCAAGGTGGCGGAGACCCAGCGCATTTTTGGTTTGGTTCCCAATTTCTTCGCCGTCTACGTTCCCAATCCGGCGCCTTTGACTGCAAGGTTGAAATTCAGTCTCGCTTTCAAAGCCGTCATCGACCCAGGGACCGCCGCCGGGGTAGCTCTGCTTGCGGGAGGCGAACAAGTGAGCGGCACACCCGATTACGGGGGCGGTGTGAAGGGTTTCAGCGCGCGGTTTGGTGCCAGCTATGCAAATCAAGTTACGACTATCATGATTGCAGGCGCTGTTCTCCCATCGCTTCTGCACCAAGATCCTCGCTACTTTTATCAGGGCAATGGCACAAAGATGTCGCGCGCTCTCCATGCAATCTCATTTGTGTTCGTGACTAAAGGGGACAACGGGGGCTGGCAACCAAACTACTCAAGCCTGGGTGGCGATCTGGCCTCTGCCGCGATTTCGAACACTTACGCTCCCGCACTGAATCGCGGTGCGGGCCTGATGATGCAGAATGTCGCGGTCAACACGGGCGTACATTTTGCCGTCCGCCTGGTACAGGAGTTTTTTCTTCATCCTAAGAAATGAATGCTAAGGACGGAAGTCTTTCAATCATGTAGAACGACGCGCAGAAGGGAGTCGTTGACTTCTAGACCGCCATTACATTGTATGAATTCCAGCTTTCTAAATTTGTTCATGAAGAAGCTAACCCGACTCCGCATAGTACCGATTATCTCTGCCAATGTTTCCTGGGAAACATGAGCAATGATTTTCTGTGGTGTACTGTTGTTGCCGTAGCTTGCCATCAGCAAAAGGGCGCGGAACCCCGCCTTGTGCTTCGAGATCTAGTGCGCTCGTGCGACGGTCCCTGTGTCCTTGGGCATGGAGAGGTATCCGTTCACTTTATCCTTGGTCACGTCGAAGATGACGATCTCATAGGGATGAGACGTCCCTTTTACGTAGAACTGCACGGGCTCCTCTGCCGTCTTGTCCTTCTTTTCGATGGTTTTGTCGTCAGCCACAACGATGATCGTGTACTTGGACCTCTTGGGATCGGTTTTTGTTAGAGTGAGTTGAACGGGGCCGACGTGGCTCGAAGTCCTGGACTTGGTCAAGTGGATTTCAAAAATCTTGCGTTCACCCTGACGTTTCAACTGGTCCACGTCTTCCTGGTTGCGAGCAATCAGGCCGCTCTGCACTCCGAGGTCACCGATCGTGCTTGTGAGAGTAGCCTTGGTCGCTTCCAAGTCCTGCTTGGTCGCGGTAATGTCACTCTTTGCACCAGTCAGATCCGTGCTGACTTCACCGATCTTTGTGTCTGCTTCTTGTTTTACTTGTCCGATCTGATCGGTTAATTTCGCATCGCTTTCCTGCTGTGAATGGCGGATACCCTGTGCCAGCGACCGCGCCTTTTCGAGATCTGCCTGTGTGAGCCCTAATTTCTCGGCCGTGATTTCCTGTTGGCCATTCAGTTCAGCCAAACGTCCGTTCGTTTGATCGATCTGGGCGGCCAGCACAGATTGTTTGGAATTGGCCTGCGCGAGGTCAGTTTCCAGCCTCGTTCGGGCGCCATGGTTGGTGTAGAGCAAGTATCCGATCAATCCGAAAGCGGCAATGAACACGATCAATACCGCGGAAATCCAACGTGGGATGCTACCCACCGCAGGCACGCGTGGATCATTTGGTTCAGGAAAGTTCGGTAATGTACTCATCAACATCTCCTCAGGGGCCAGCAGCGGTGCCTGCGCCCAATGTATTTTGTGACCAAACTTAATTGTGGACTCCTGAGTGGTTTAGAGTTTGCCCGAGTACTTCCAGCCGGAAGTTCCAACTGAATAAGGGTAGAAGAATTGTCAGGCCGCGTCTGTTCGAAATGGCACACCTTGACGGTAGATCCACTCATAAACCGAATCTGTCGCCAATGCTCGACGTTCTTGACGACGCGTCTCCAGTCGAACCCCTTTGCCTTTGAGGAGATCGACGATTTAACGTGCGGCTTCAACTTCCTTGCGTTCGTGAATTCCTTCGCTGGACGCAACGTGCTCCTTGCGGTAGAGAGCGTAATATCGGCCCCGGGCTGCGCAGAGCAATTCGTGCGTGCCGCGTTCGATGATTTGACCTGCCTCGATCATCAAGATCTGTTGGGCATGCTGCACGGTCGATAGGCGATGCGCGATTACAAACGTGGTTCTCCCGCACATCAAGTTGCGTAAGCCTTCCTGGATCAGTGCTTCAGATTCGGGATCTAGGCTCGACGTCGCTTCGTCCAGAATCAGAATTCGCGGGTCCGCGAGTAGGGCGCGAGCGATAGAGACTCTCTGTTTCTGTCCACCGGAGAGGTTGACGCCGCGCTCGCCAACAACCGTGTCATACTTCTGCTCGAACTGTTGGGCGAATTCATCCACGCGAGCAATCATGCAGGCAGTGAGAATCTCTTTCTCAGTAGCCTCGGGTCGGGCGAACGCTACGTTTTCACGTATCGTACCGTCGAACAGAAAAGTCTCCTGCAAAACCACACCTAGCTGCCTCCTGTAAGAGCCGAGTTCTACGTGTGCAATATCAACCCCATCGACGAGAACGCGGCCACTTGTCGGAACGTAAAAGGAAGCGATTAAACCGATGGTCGTGGATTTGCCGGCTCCAGACGGTCCAACGAGTGCCGTCACCGTTCCGGGTTCGGATTCGAAGGCGATGTTACGCAACACCGGCCGGTCAATCTCGTAGCCGAAGCTCACGTTTTCGAAAACCACTTTCCCGTTAATGCGTTTGAGCGACTCGGTCCTGCCCGGTAATTCGTTTTCTTGCTTTTCGTTGAAAACTTCCCGGGTGCGTTCTAAGCCAATCAGAGCTTCGGTGATGGATGGGCCAATCCCAACGATCTGAAAAACGGGTGCGATGAGCATGCCGAGGAACGCGGTGTAGGAGACGAATGTACCAGGTGACATTCTTCCGGAAAGAACCTGGTGGGCGCCGAGCAGTATGATCAAGGCACCCAGAAGACCCATCAGCCCGACTGCCGAGAGGCTCATGAGAGACGTGGCGATGAGCGTCCTCAAGACATTATCCAGCAGTCGTTGTCCGCCAGCAGCAAAGACATTTCTTTCCCGTTCCTCTGCGTGGTAGCACTTCACAACACGAATGCCGCCAAGCGATTCAATGAGTCGCCCAGTAACTTCGGCATTTATTAGGGGCCGGGCACGAAAAATGGGATGAATGGTCTTAAAAGCAGCATTCACGCCGATGCCAAAAATGAGGAGGACCCCGAAAACCACCCCAGTCATCATCATGCTGGTCCGCAAGAGATAGACCAGCGCAAAGACGGCTGTCATCATTCCTCCGACGAACTCAATCAGTCCTGTGCCGAGCAAGTTTCGAACGCCTTCGATGTCGCTCATGATCCGGCTGACGAGCACACCTATTTTGTTCGCATCGTAGAACGAAACCGGCAGCCGCCCGATGTGCGCCTGTACCTTTGAGCGGAGATCCGCGACCATCTTCTGGGAGGATTTTGAGAGGAGCTGGGTTACTGCGAACGAGGTAAAGCCCTGAATGAGTGTTGCTCCTACGATGGTCAGGACAATTGGCCACAGAAGATAGATCCGATGCTTAATGAAGACATCGTCATATAGATACTTTGCAGAGCCGGGAAGAACTAGCCCGGAGACCCTGTTGATCGCCATGAGCACAAACCCTGCGACCAGTATTCCCCAGCGCGGTTTGATAAGCGCCCAGACGTCTGGCAAAAGTCTCCAGGCCCGATTCAGATCAATATTTTTAGACTCCGCCATCGCCTTATTGGAGCAGCGTAAGCACTCAACCTCACAGGAACCGGCTCCCGGATATACAGATAGCAGGCATTGTGCATCTGTTAATGGATTACGACTGTTCCGTTCTGCACTTTTTCAAAAGTTCCAGACCATCTTCACTATGCTGCGCGTCGACGTGTACGGACTTCGTTGTAGCCCACTTGTCAATCGTCGACTTAATTGGAAGGACCGCACGCAGTCGGAGGATTTGTCAACCGCTTGACGAATACACCGTAACTTGGCGTGTCCGGCTGCAGGGTGCGTCGGCGCGACACCTGCTCGCGGTCCACTTGATGGAGCCTCATTGAGAGGCGCCATGAAAGCTCTTCTGATCTTCCAGTTCGCAGCGATGGTTGCGCCAAGTTTGCGTGGCCAGGACCGAGACCCCCATCTTTTCAACATCTGAACGAAGCTATTTCTGCCGAAAGACGTTCCTTCGAATGTCCGGCCAGAATTCCTGAAAAATGTGATTGAGGACGGCGGATTCCATCTGGGTTGCCCAGTTCGTGGCGGTTTGCTTCAGGCCGCGCTCCTGCGGCGGATAGTAAGCATTGGACAAGCCTGCCTCCAATGCATTGCCCACTACCTCGGAAAAATTGAAGCGCGTGCCTCCAGAATCTGTTTTGGTCACAAAGGCGCGCGATATCGAATAACCCAGGCGACGAGCAAAGCCTCCTTGCTCCATGGTGTAATAACGCGGGTCCTCGTGTGCGATTGACGGGACAATTGCCTCGGTGAAAAACGTTCCCGACACTCCATCGGTGAAGGTCCGCCAATAGTAACGTCCATATCCAGCGAAGCCGTGGCCCAGCTCCGGATCTGATTTTAAGAGCATGGCTTGCCCGGCCAAGATTCCAGCCCAAGTGTATGAGGAGTAGTCGGTAACGCTATCTTTCGCCGCAAGTACGAATTTCTCACGGGTCGATAGTGGAGGGAGTTGGGTGTTGGAGCTCACCGCTCCAAAATTCGGTACGACCCACAACATGCGCTTTGTCTGCTTCCCTTTGGAATCGTCCACGTCGGTCGCGGGGGAGAGAACCTCGTCCGATGCCGGAACCGTTCCGACTTCGGAGGCCAGCCTGGGATCTTCCTGGGGAGGTTCCGCTACGTTGATTTGGTCGACAATCTGCGTCTGGGACCAGACAATTGGGGGAGACAGAAAAATGAGTAAAACCAAGCCGGCCTTATGCTTCTGAGAAAAGATTGCCCCTAAGGGCCGGCCGATAAGTCGTTTAGGTATTAAGCGAATAATTGGCAACGTTGGCTCTTGGTTTCGTAATGCGGTTTTCGAGTAACTCGCCGGATCCCGACTAGTTCATCGAATGCGCACTGGCGGCTGCAACTATCCTATGCTTCCGACGTCACATATCTGTTCCAAATGGAACACCAGCTATTGTTTCATCCCGGGTGACCATCGGATCCACGAGAAACGATCCCGTCGGTCGAAGGTCTCCTTAAACTTAAACGTCTGTCGGATTGCTTCGAGGGCTGTCAATTACGCGGGCAATTGGCCTGGATGCGGCACGCTGTCTGGAAGAAAATCCAGCGGACGATGGTGAATGCAATTGAATCAGGAACCCCTTTCCCAAGGCGGGGGAATTTTCACAGAGGTCATGCCCGCAGCGTCGGCGGCCTGAATGCCCATGTCTGCATCTTCAAAAACCAGACAGTTTTCAGGCGCGACTCCAAGTTTGGCGGCAGCGAGCAGATAAGATTCAGGGTTAGGTTTGCCTCTCTTGTAGTCGCCGGCGCATACCAGCACGTCAAATTTATGAAAAAGGTTGACTGAAAAAAGCGAGGCCGATACGGAATCGCGGGTGTTCCCCGACACTACGGCAAGGGGAATCCGTCCATACTGCGCCTCAATATGTTCCACAACCTCAGGTATTGGCTTCAGTTCGGAAAGGCGTTCGAGATAAAGATCCTCCTTCCTGGAGGCCACACCTTCGATGGGCATTCTCAGGCCGTGCCAGCTGTTGAGCAGAGCAACGATCTCCGCTGTCGGAGTACCGCCCCAGGCATAGAAGAGCTGCTCTTCAAATGTGCAATTCCATTCCGCGAGCGCGCTTTTCCAGGCAATGTAATGAAGAGGCATCGAATCGACGATTGTGCCGTCGCAGTCGAACAAATAGGCATCAAACCTACCGTCTGGCAATTTCAGACTCACGCTTCGATCTTCTCCTATCCGCCATCGTAGTCCATTGCGGGATTACCGCGCTAATCGGATGGAGGTGTAGTGCTCCCCTCTAAAACTGGACACCTCATTTAGGTAGAATCAGGAGGCAGTCTGTACCCTCCATCACAAATAAGAGTACCCGTAGCGAGAGCTTTTTAATTCGGGAGATTCTCGGGACCTAATCTCCGCGACGAGTTGCCCCTCATTGGTAGTAATCGTACGGTGGAGTGTAATTGGGTGTATGCTTGTAGTGTCTAGTCACACACCTTCCGCCGCGCCCGCCATGGGCGACGGTACCTGTGCCAACAGACGTACCAGTTTCCTGCTCCCAGCTACACTGAGAAAGGGAAAGCCACTTGTGTGGTCGAACAATGCCCTCCCTCGTGCTTCTCGTTGGTCTAAGGGGCGGGTTTCTTCTCAAACGACAGAATGCGCGGACTTGAAAATCAAGCGTCCACGAAAGGGAGTTTGCTATGGTCGAAAACAAGAAAGTATCGAGAGAATCGGTCGCTCATAGGGCATACGAGCTGTATGTCGAGCGCGGCGCCAACAATGGAAGTGATGTTGAGGATTGGTTGAGGGCCGAGAAGGAACTGAGCCCCAGTCCGGTTACGAATCCTGCCAAAAGCGACAAAGGCCAAAACCGGGCGTCACGGGTAAATTGATGTTCCGTGACTAGGCGTGTAGCCGGGGTCGCCTTCTGTGTCGTCGCCCCGGCTACTTCGTTTCGTCTCAAGGCTGTTGTCAGATGAACTGTTGAATGCCGTCTTTGCTCCCGTCATCTAGATAACTCGAAGCGAACTGCGCCCCATGGCGCACACCGACTTCAGTGATCTTGTTGAGCCACTGGGCACGGTAAGCGGCACATAGACTTGCTTGCCGGCGCAGGGAATGGCCCAGCTGCGATATACCGCCTTCAGGCGCGTCATCACCCGAGCCAGATCGCCGCTGAGCGTCAGGTAACTGCGCGAAAGTTCCTTCAGAGTTCGTACGTCGTGCTCACCGTGGTAAACCAGCCGGAGAAGATTCGAGCGCAACAGTTCCGCCAGCTTGTACGCATCGATGCAGTCATTCTTGTTCCCAACATTCAGCAGGGCGTTCCGCGGATCACATACCAGCACTTCGACGAAATGTGCCCTCAGCAGGTCATAGGGCCACGCCGCCCAGGTTCCTTCTTCCAAGGTGACGTGCAGATCTCCGCGCAGTCCTTGAACAAACTGCACCACCGTGCTGGCCCTGGTCTCGATGACCGATTCCATTACCCGCTTGCCCGAGGAAGTTAAAACCGCTATCGAGATCGTTTCCTTGTGAACATCCATCCCGATATACTTCGTCTGATCCATAAAAAGGGTGCTCCCTTCTGGAGGAGTTTGAGCGGAACACTCAAAACCTACTCCAGCAGGGGCACCCTTTTATATTGCGTCGTCTTCATGGAAACTGATCTTTTTTCGTCCGCTGGACGGCGATTTCCACCTTCCGAGAACTCTGTTGATCAGGCGCCGGCCAACTAACCCTCCGCACATAATCCGCAGGGCTGTCGAAGGTGTGCAGAATTGAACAGTCTGACTTGGCAATTCAGACTAAGCTTTCCGCGTTTCCGGACGAATATTTCAATTGATTTGTTACATCCCCAGCCAGAACAGGAAACCAAGAGTGCGGATAGCCTTCTCAAGAATTTCAGGAGGTTGATTTTGCCTATTCTTCAGACAGTTTCAGAAGATTCCGCTGTGAAAGACGTGAAACGAGTCTTTGAGGAAATAAAGCGAGAAAAACGGTTGCCGTTCGTCCCGAATTTTTTCAAGACTCTTGCGAATGCCCCCAAATCGTTAGAAGCGACTTGGATAGCCTACCGCGAGATTTCGACTCGTGGCTCGCTGCCTGAGGCTCTCAAGGAAATGATTTTTGTGGCTATTTCTGTCGCTCGCAGCTGTAAGTATTGTGAGGCCGCACACCTCGCATTTTGCAGCCTTTTAGGCGTCGAGCTTAAAACTCTGAAGATTCTCACGGAACAACTGGAGCAGCTGAGACCGGAGCGCACGAAGGACATCGTGCAGTTCTCTGTCAAATGTGCTCTGGAGCCGCGCAATGTCGGGCCATCTGATTTTGTATTACTCCGAAAACACGGAATGACCGACGGAGAAATTGTTGAGACGATTTCGATGTGCGGTTTCGCCATGTATGCGACCACGGTTGCGGATGTTCTCAAATTGGACATAGATCGAGAGGTTTCAAGCGTCCTGGCTCCTCTCGCGGCAGGTACGTCATGAAAAAGTTTCAGGATTTCGGCCGGAATGCTCTCCTATTGGAAACCTTGTCGTTCATCGCCACATGTCACGATCCTGATAATTTTTGGACCCTCGCGATTGGGCGACTGAAGTGGATTTTAGATTTCACTCGGGTGAATGTGGCAATGCGAAACCCCGACAAGTTATCCTACAGCCTCCATACCGTATTCGAGCTCCGACAGGACCATTCACCTGTCAGCCAGACCAATTTGCCCCTGAGCCAGGGAACACTTGGGAATATGATGTGCCGCAATGATTTCTGCCTCTGCTTCGATCCGCGCCTTCAGCTCGTGAAAAGCGGGGACACAATGGACGAGAGTCTCGGAGGATCGTTGCTGTCGGTCTTGAACGTTAGTTTGGAGGCAAACGGCCACATCTTGGGTGTTCTTAGTCTGGGCAGTACAGAAGAGAATGCGTATTGCCATCGAGACATCGAGATCGCTTCTCGATTCGCGTCACATGCGGCCGTCACAATTCAGAACTGGCAGCATCTCACCAAACTCAAAGAGAACGCCGAATTGCTCAGTGCCGCAGCTGAAAAGTTAAAGAATTCTCACGACTACCTTGAAACCTTGGTAGAGCAGCGCACCGCAAAGTTACGCGCCCTTTCGCAGCAGCTGCTGAAGAGTCAGGATCAGGAAAGGCGAAAAATTGCCCGGGACTTGCACGACAGCACGGGTCAAACACTCATTTGCCTAAAGATGGCCGTCAACAGACTTCAGAATCAATTCGCGGACAGGCCCGGCACTTCCGACTCCCTTACCGACATTGCTAACATTGTTGACGTGGCTATCGGGGAAATTCGCACAACTTCCTACTTGCTGCACCCACCGCTTCTAGACGAACTCGGTCTCAACTCGGCCGCACATTGGTATGCGGAAGGGTTCTCGAAACGCAGCAACATCGCAGTGAAACTTGATTTTCCTTCTGGATCGGAACGATTGCCGACGGATGTAGAGATGGTTTTCTTTCGCGCCATACAAGAAAGTTTGACGAATGTACACCGTCACTCCGGCGCGTCCCGAGTAAATATCGCGCTAACGCGAACCGCAGATTCCGCCTGTTTGGAAGTGAAGGACAACGGGCACGGGATGGCGACGGATTTGTTAAGCGGGTTGCGACATAAGGAAAATCAAACAGGGGTTGGTTTGGCCGGAATGCGGGAACGCCTCAATGACTTGAGTGGAAGCTTCGAGATTCGATCGAATTCAGACGGCACGGCCTTACGCTTCAGTATCCCTATTAGTAGCCGTTTACCGTCCAGGTAGTGCGGGGACTTAAGTCCGAATCACGGCAGACTGTTCTGCGCCTGACTGATTGATGCGAGCGGCTACCATTGCGAGCATAACCGCGTAGTCACTACTCTATGCAGCGGCGACGAATGCGAGAGAGGTTTTCTCCTGCAAGCCCATTGCGCGAAGTATTAGTCTCACCCCCATTCCGGGACGATGCTCAAACACACACGCTTCTGAGTCCGATCCCATACAGGCAATGACCTACGCTAGTTGGCCCGGCTTTGAAAGGAGTTGCTTACTCGTGCAAGACAACACTCAGGAGGGAAGGGTCGATGTGGAGACCGCCATTGTATTTAATGAAGCCCAGTTTCTTGAATTTATTCATAAAAAAGTTGATCCGGGACCGCGTTGTCCCGATCATTCCCGCTAAAGTCTCTTGCGATATCTTGGGAACCATTTCTTGAGGCTGTTCCTGCTTGCCATATTGAGCGAGCAACAGAAGAGTACGGGCGAGCCGTTTCTCGGCGGAGTTAAAGAGGTGATCGATCAAATCCTGTTCGATTCGGATGTTTCGCGCAAGCATGTAGGCTACGAAGCGGTCAGAAAACGCATGCTCAGCGTGGAGCACGCGAATCATTTCCTTCTTTTCAATAACAAGCAAAGTTGTGGGCGCTATCGCGGTCGCCGTGCCCATGCGAACAAGTTGACCTGCCATACCCCCCTCCCCAAAAAAGTCTCCGGGTCCTAGCATCGCCACGACTGCCTCTTTGCCAACCTCGTTTACAACCGACAGCTTTATTCCGCCTTTTTGAATGTAAAGGACATTCTCAGCAGACTCACCCTGAGTGTAGATCTTCTCTGATTTTCGATATTCCACAACTCTTCTCGCCAAGCCTGCTGAATCGAGAAAAGCCTGGGCGTCAAATGTGGGTGTTTTCTTGGATCGTATTTTCCTCGATCCAGCGGTTGCTTTCATTGCGCCACCTGTTGATTGCTACTACTTCTTCGAAAGCTCGCTCTTGAAACGATTCTCAACGTCTGTGCGACTAAGCGGGTTTCTTGCATTGGTTAATACAATCGAATAGACAACTTCGTTGCCTGCGATCTGCGCGGTGATAAACGCTCCGTCGTCTGGCAGTTCTTGGTAGATAAATTTCACTTTCCTACCGTCTTCAAGCGCTTTGATCCACTCTTCGTCTGGCATTTTGGCTCTAAGCCTATCCGATAGACGAGTAGCAGAATCATAGCACAATTGGCAACTTTAGAAGCCAAGTCCCCGGAAGTTGTCTCCTCGTCAACTGGGAATTCCGGGTCTGCTATGTCGTTGGCCAGGTAGACGGACGCAAAGTCGAGTGCCGAGTGACTGCGACTCATGCGATGATAGGGTCTCCAGCCACTACGAGTCAGCACCCCAGCAGATTGCCAGGGGAATACACCAAATTTTACACGGGAGACTTATGAACTTAGGACAGATTGTG
>Ga0070735_10003651_pt1 | contig 13376 bp, 9 predicted proteins | sample Coa_R1_FD_66443 | JGI IMG/M metagenome (GOLD analysis project Ga0070735, IMG submission 66443) | Surface soil microbial communities from Centralia Pennsylvania, which are recovering from an underground coalmine fire - Coalmine... | ecosystem: Environmental > Terrestrial > Soil > Unclassified ...
CCGCGAAGATAGGCCTGGCGGTGTTCGTGAATAACGGGTACACGCAGCGTCGGGTTCGCTTTTCCGTCAAGTCGGCGACGTTCCAACGGGTGGAATTAACTCGCTAGCGGCCGCTCGCGCCTGGAAGCAGTTGTGGCCACTGGTTCCGTCCGATTTTCATTTGGCCCTAACGCTCAATCTCATAGACCTCAAATCCGGGGAGCTCGGAGATGGCGTGTAGTCTGCCATGCGGCGCGACGAAAGGCAGCAGATAGTAGCCTGGCGCCAGCGACGGATAGGCGACATAGAAAGCCCGCGAGGGTATGTATTTCCAGATCGCATCGGCTGAGATGGGGATGCGAGCGATCAGATAGCCGCCGACACCCCAGTCGGAATGGTAAAAGCGGCCCTCAGCAAGATATTCGGCGAGGGGATGATCCGGGAAGTAGACTTGCCCGGGATGCCGGCGGGCGTACGCGAAAGCGATCTCGGACCTACCCGGCTGCAAGGCTTCGCGGAGAGCGGCTGGCCGCAGACCTTCCATCGCCATTGGCACTAGTAGTCCTGCGGCGGTCAGAGTGGCTGCGGTCCAGTAGTTCGCCGTCGGAAATCCTCGCGCAACCGAGGCATACACAAGCATCAGCACGGAGAGCAATGCGAAATACACAAAAGGAGACAGAGCGTTCTGGTCTCCGTTCACGAAAAACATTGCGAGGAGAGATCCGGGAAGTAGGGCGAGAGCAATCGCCGGGAAAATCAGGAGCGTGCGAAACTCCCGCCACGGGATGCGCGGCGGGACGGCAAGCGCGGCAATGGTAATTGCCATCCCCGTGAAAAGCAGCGGCAAAAGATTCGTGTGGAGCGCGCTCAAGGTTACTGGCACTTTGGCCCACTCAAACTGGCCGCTGGCTTGCGTCCACATGTTCAGCACGACATCGGAAGGGCGGTGTATCAAGAGCGCAATTGCGCCGACGCCCGACGAGCCGAAGATCGCTGCTCCTGTCAGGTAGCGAATCGAGAATCTTCTGTTGTCCAGATACCACGCGATAACGGGCACGCCCAACATCAACGGGAGAGCGGTCTGTTTCGTTCCCACGGCGAGAACGGTCAGAAGAGCGCACGCCAAAGGGGGGATCCAGCCCGTTGACTCGTGATGAAAATACAGGACCAGCGTGGCGAGGCCGGCCAATCCGAGCATGGGCCCGTCGGCGTGAACATAGGTAGAGGAGTACGCGAGTGCTGGGGACGTCAGGGTGAAAGCAAAGAAGAGCAGCGCCATAGCTGCGGTGGACAGAGACGATCGCCGAGGTTCCTTGCGGAAGTGCAGCAGCATGTAGATCAGCGGGCTCGAATAGAAGACGAGCGATATGAAAGATCCCATCAACAAGGCGGATTTTGGTTCCCTGAACCAAACCATCGGAGCGTAGATCAAGTAAGTAATCGGCCCATATACGACACAGAATAGCGGGCCCGTGACCTCAATTCCCTGATAGATCCGCTGCCCGGCAGCCAGGGCCACCGCCGGCGAGCCGCGCATTTCGTTGTAAACCATCTTGCTGGCGCGCAAGAGCTGCAGGCAGAGCATCGGGACTAGGATCATCACAGCGCTCATTACAAAAACGACAAGAAAAGGCCTCAGCAGCCGTGCCAAGAGACCGGCCGTGGAATGACCGGGCCTCCTCAAATCGTTAGGCGATGGCATCTAAACTATGCACCGCAAATCGGGAAAGACTGGCGCCATGTCGGAAAGAGGCAGAGCCTCCTGGGTCACGCTTTTACACCTTCCACCAGGATCAGGCCGCCTTGCCCGCTTAGGAAAGGTAGTGCTGTGAGGATCGCGTCGCTGGCCCTCAACACAAATCCTCCGGCTTTGACGCCCAAAACGTTTACCAGATGTGGGGGCACAAACACAGTCGAAGAGGTTTGTATGGCGAGGCCGGTGCCTCGGAACCAGCGCGCGAACTCGCTGGAACTCATGAGCGGCTGTGCTCCAGCCTCCTCGTGCCAGGCTGGCGATAATCTCTGCAATAGGTCGAAGATCCGTCGGAAGATCGTGCGGTTGTTTTCGGATCCGAAGTAAATGCCACCGGCTTTCAGTACTCGGACGATCTCTTTGCAGGCCGCCCTCGGGTCCGGCAGGTGGTGAAGGACGCCATACACCAAGGCATAGTCGAACACGTCCGATTGGAAAGGGAAGCGAGAGCCGTCGGCGACCAGGAAGTCATGTTCGCCGGGTTGTTTGCAAGGTTCGTTAAAGTTCACGTAGGCTTGCCTCACCATCCGTTTGGAAATATCGAATCCGATCACACGGACTCCTGGTTGCGCCACCATCAAAGCGCTTCGCCCTTGAGCGCATCCCACATCCAGCAGCAGCTTAGCCGGTCGTCCGGCGCGCGGCTCCGCTTGAATTTTGGCATTCCAGATCGCGCAGGTTCTTCTGTCGACGACCTTCCAGAACGGCATGACGGCATATGAGTCGTAGGCCTGTTTGTCGTTCTCCGCATACCAATCGAAGTGGTGCTGCTGAGCTTGAATCAGATTCAGTTCATCCAGGTCCCGGCTCGCCGTTTTGGTCTCGCTCTCCAACAACCCTAGAGCTTTCAATTCCTGATGATGTCTCGCTTGGAAGTTCTTGCGATCGTCAAGGTACTGAAGCTCCGGCCGAAGAAACTCGAGCACGCGGTTTTCAATGGGAAACCAGTCTCCATTGGCGCACCAGACAATTCCTTCCTCAACGTCCGTTGAAGATCCATTTAGAATTTTGGTGTCGAACTTTGTGGAATTGCAGTTCGGACAGATCAAAATCTCAAGTAAGTTCGAGTTCATGGAGGTATCGCTAGCGTCCTGAAGCGGTGCGAGTTGATCGAGCTGCCGATGCGTCGGCTTCGGCGTAACGCTCCGACTTGGCGATCAGATAATTGGGGCGGCCACGCGCGTTTTGCAAGACCAGCCACAAATACTGGCCAAGTATGCCCAGTCCAAACGTGATCAATCCGCCGAAGAACAAAGTGGAGAGCACGATGACGGTGTAGCCCGGCACCGGGACTTGGCCTCGTAATCGCGCGATCAGCACCACAAGCCCAGCCAGGGTCGCCAGGGCGCTTCCGGTGGCGCCGGCAATCAAAAGGAAGCGGACCGGCAAGTCGGTGAAGTTGAAGATGCTGTTCAAACAGTATTCCAGCTTTTTGACGAACGTCCAGGCGCTGACTCCCGCATGTCTCGGCGCGCGCTCGTACTCAATAAAGTGCCGGCGGAATCCCAACCAGAACAGCAAGGCGATCAAATTAGTGTTCACCTCCCGGAATCGCAGCAGATGGTCGCGCACTTCTCTGGAGCAGGCGAACACATCCACTCCGCCCTTGGGCATCTCCTTTACCACCAGTTTCCGGTAGATCAGCCAGAACAGGCTCGATGCCGCATCGGAAAGCCAAGGATCGGATCTCTTGGATCGGTAACCGAAGACAACATCGGCCGTATCGCTTTTGAGCATCTGGTGGAATCGAAGAATCAGATCCGGCGGCTCTTGAAGGTCGGCGGCCATGACCGCAAAGTAATCTCCCGTTCCTACCGTCAGGCCGGCGAGAATTGCGCTGAACGAACCAAAATTCCGGCTTAAGGAAACCAGCTGGCTGTTCAACGTTTCGTTGGGGAGCCGTTCTCGCAAGATTTCCAGGCTTCGGTCGGGGCTGCCGTCTACTACGAATACGACTTCCAGATCATCCTGGAAATGTTGGCGCAGGCTGCCCAGTTCGGCCAGCAGCCGGCTCAGGTTCTCTTCGTTGCGGTAAACAGGAATCACGAGCGACAGCATCGTCAGTCCTTCCATGCGTTGCAGATGTCAATGACGCATGCGACCTCTTCGTCTGAAAGGTACGGGTGAATCGGCAGGCTCGCTGCGGAAAAGCTGATACGTGCTGCCGTGTCGCAACCTCCGATGACTTCAACGTCCGCTCCCGCCAAGGCGCGCTGGTGCGGAATCAAAATCGGATAATGCTCTCCGTAGCATACACGATTTTCTTGAAGATGGGCCAGAAAGGAGGGCTTTCGATCGGGATTCACGAGAACAGGAAAAAGATGCCAGCAGGAGTCCGATCCCGGAGGACTCCCGAGACATTGGATTCCGGCATGCGCGATCCCCTCGAGGTAACGCCGCGCGATTTCCCGGCGGCGTGCGGTCCAGCGCTCCAGCTCCGGCAGGTAGGCTTGGGTCAGGAGCGCAGCTTGCAGCTCATCCAGCCGGCTGTTGTAGCCGATTTGGTCATGCCGATACTTGGCGGATTGACCGTAGTCCCGCAGGATCGCGGCAGCTTCGTGAAGGGTCTGTTGGTTGGTCAGGATGGCTCCGCCATCACCCATCGCCCCGAGGTTCTTCGTAGGGTAAAAGCTGGTAGCGGCCAGTTGTCCCACCGATCCTGTTGGAACGCCCTCAAATGTTGCCAGGATCGATTGGGCGCAGTCCTCCACGACATTTAGGCCAAATTCATCCCGCAGTCGCAGCAGTTCGTTCAGATCCAGAGCGTTTCCATACAGATGGACGGGGAGGAGGAAGCGGATATCCGCGCGTTTACGAAGAGCGTCGCGGCAGGCGGTCATATCGATCAGTCCGAACTGATCGGTATCTACGAATACCGGCGTAGCGCCGAGTTTCAAAATTGCCAACGTGGTGGCGAAAGCAGAGAGAGGAGTCGTCAGGACCTTATCGCCTGGCTTGCAGCCGAGCACCTTCAATGCAATTTCCAGAGCATCCATTCCACTCGCAACGCCCAGAGCGTGTGGAACTCCCCATCGCCGTGCGAGCGAGGCTTCGAATTCGGCCACGCGGGCACCCAAAACGTACCAGCCGCTCTCACCCACGGACCGGAACGCGTCCATCGCTCGCTCATGGGTGTCCTGCCATTGACGTTTGAAATCGTTGAGGAGAATCATGAGTTCTTCTTGCGAAGCTCGAGAAACTCGGTGTAATCGCGGATGTAGTCCGCCGGATCGTAAACGTCCGAAGCTAACGCCAGCAGCACAGCGTCTTTCGAATAGCGGTACTGCGCGCCCCATATCATCGGGGGCAGGTGCACGCCGATCGTGGGGGAATCCAAGACGAATTCCTGGCGATTCTCGCCATCGTCGGCGACCACATGGCACCTGCCGTGGACGCAGATCAGGAACTGGTGCAAAGTGCGGTGGGCGTGTTCTCCGCGAATTTCTTCGCTGGAGACATGGAAGACCATGAAGTATCGCTTTATTTCAAAGGGCACCTGATTCCGGGCTTCACCGAACGAGAGAAAGCCCCGTAAGTCCTCGACCAAGGGCAGCCTGTGCAATGTGACGCCGGTCACGCTCGTGGCTGTGGAGCCGCCTTCGACCGGTACGGCCGGGGGAACTAGCTGGGCTCCGGAATATCCAACGATCTTGGCTGGATTTCCCACCACGATTGCGTTGGCCGGAACGTCATGAGTGACCACTGCGCCAGCACCGACCATGGCGTTTTCGCCGATGGTGACGGGTAGGATGGTGGCGTTGGCGCCGACCGAGGCGCCTTTCTTCAGCAGCGTTCGAAGATACTTCTCCGGGCGTTGCCTGCTGCGGGGCATTAGATCGTTCGTGAACGTCGCATTCGGACCGATGAAGACGTCGCTCTCGACGGTTACGCCATCCCACAACTGTACTCCACACTTCACAGTGCTCCGATCGCCGATGACTACGTCATTTTCGATGAAGGTATGGTCGCAGATGTTGCAGTCTGCTCCGATGCGGGCACCGGGTAGGACGTGCGCGAAAGCCCAGATCCTGGTGCCGTCCCCGATCTTGTCGCTTTCCACCATCGCCTTGTGGTGCTTGTAGTAACCCACGGTGACTAAGTTCTAAATTATACCCGGATTCCAGATTTCCCATTAGAAGCGCCTATCGGTTGATGCGTATATTTTCAAATAGTTGCAGTGCCCATTTGCTGGCCGATAATCCGGCGGCTTTGATCAGGAGTGCTCGAGCGGCCCACGACTTTTCGAACACGTCAACGACTGGATATAACCCTTGAGGGATCCGAGTGCTGCGACTTTGTCGATGCGTATTACTGAATCAAAGCCGAACCTTCGCGGCCCCCTGAAGTCCAATTGTCGGTGGATGGGCTCCGCAGAAGTCGACCTACTGTCCCCACCGTCATCGAAATTCGTGTAGACTGCCTACGTTGCCAGCGACTGCGCTGGGGGACAGGAGGAAACTCCATGAACGGGCACCGGAAATTCTGTGTTGTGCTCTTTGCAGCATTCGCAGCTCTGTCAGGACATGCTCAAACGGCAGGAAAATACCTCGCCCCGCCTGACCAGTTAATCGCCATTCGCGCCGGGCGGCTGTTCGACGCTCGTTCAGGCACGATGCTCACCAATGAGGTGGTGATCGTACGAGGCGATCGCATTGTGGAAGTCGGCTCGGGCGTTGGCATTCCTACGGGGGCAAGCGTGATCGACCTCTCGAATGCGACTGTCATGCCCGGGATGATCGACGCACATGTCCACATCAACACGGGAGGAGAGACCGAAGCGCAGCGCACGCTGATCGCGCTGGCGAATGCTCAGATTGACCTCGCAGCAGGCTTCACCACAGGCCTCGATATGGATTCGCGCGGCGGCTACAACACGGTGGACATCCGGGATGAGATCAATTCCGGGCGGGTTCAGGGCCCCCGTCTGCAAGTGGCGGGCGAATCACTCAATCCTCGCGCGACGAATTATTACCCGGATATCCGCACGGGCCGCTTCCAGGAAGGCTTCATAGAAAATAAGAACGTCAACGGTCCGTGGCTCGCGCGTGCGGCAGTGCGGGAAGCCAAGCTGCACGGCGTGGACTGGGTGAAAATTTACACCACGCAGGATTTCGCTGGGACGATGCACATGTGGACTCCCGACGCGACGCTGGTCAATTCGCCTTCTCTGACGTTCGAGGAGGTGCAGGCCGTTGTGGATGAAGCGCACCGGCTGGGCCTCAAGGTCGCATGCCACACTTACGGCGGCGAAGGCATGGCTAGTTGTATCAATGCCGGCGTCGACGCTCCCAACCACCTCCTCGAACTCGATCAGGATGGGATCAAGGTCCTGCTGCAAAAAAAGCTCCCGTTTGTGGCTACTCTGGATGATCTGATTGCGCTGGAAAAAAGCGACCTGGAAGCGACCGGCGGGCGGAACTCCCGCATGAGGCTAGCCGAACAAGCTATCCGGCGCGCGATCGCCGCCGGCGTACCTATCGTCTTTGGTAGCGGCGCTACTTCGGCCGCCGTCCCGCATGGAAAGCAAGCCAATCAGTTTGCTTTTTACGCAAAATGGGGATTGAAACCAACACAGGCGCTGCAAACCACTTACCTCAATGCCGCTCACATGCTGAACTACGGAATCGAAAAGGACATCGGTACCATCGAGAAAGGCAAGTTCGCCGACATCATTGCGGTTTCAGGAAATCCGCTGGCAGATCTCTCCGAAATGGAGCGCGTGCACTTTGTGATGAAGGGCGGTACGGTGATACGGAACGATTTCGCGACGCGCTAAGGATTACGCGCCCATGCGCCGGGTGCGGGAGTCGCCATGGCCGCGCTTACCGGCAGCGGTTATCTCGAGATGTACCGGAAGCCGCGGATGAACCCCCCAAGACTTTGAAATGCACGAACAGAAGCGTGCTCCATCTAGGCGTCGAGTGGGAGCGGTCACGGGTCGGACGCTTGCAGGCGATCGCTACCGTCTACCAAAAAAAGGAGAGCAGGGGGTCGTTTAGTCGTTGCGTAGGCACGCGACCGGATTCACGCGGCTCGCTCGAGTGGCCGGCAGCCATACGGCCAAAAATGCCACGACGCTCAATACCGCGGGGACGGAGATGAACACTAGCGGATCTCGAGCCTTTACACCGAATAGAAGCCCCTCGATCAAACGCGATAGTCCCCACGCTGCGCCGATGCCTACCACGACTCCCGACAGCGCCAGCCTCATGCCCTGCTGCACGATCATACTGCGTACCTGCCCCGTCTCTGCACCCAATGCTAGTCGGATTCCGATTTCCTGCGTTCGTTGCTCCACTGTATATGCCATCAACCCATAAATTCCGATCGCCGCCAGCAAGAGCGCGGCGCTCCCGAATACCGTCATCAGCAACACGCTGAGCCGCTGGCGCCCGGTCGAACGCGCCACCACCTCATCCATAGATTTAGCGTTTGGCACTGGCATTCCGGTTGCCTTCCGCAACTGTTCTTGGATCGCCGGTGTCAACCCACGCGGATCGGCTTGCGTGCGTACCACCCACGCCATTGGACCCGCCTGCATCAGAAGCGCCGTCGCGGCATCGGGAAGCTGCGCCTGCGGAACATACACCGTCGGCCGAGGATCGTTGTTCAATCCCTGATCCCGCACATCGCCCACGATCCCGATGATCTGTCGCACCGGCTCATCTTTGAGCTCCTTCATCACACCCCGCCCCAGCACAATCCGATCTTCCAATGGATCGCGGTCCTTCCAATACCGCTTCGCCATGAGTTCGTTTATCATCACCACGGGCGGCGATTTGCCATCGTCGCGATCCGTGAATGTCCTCCCGCGCGTCACCGGAATCTTGAAGACCTCGAAATACCCTGGCGAGATAAATACCCACCCCGCGTCTTGATTAGCGGAAAGCGCCACAGGAGGACGGCCGATAACATCAAAATTCAGATCGTACCCGCCCTGCAACGGAATGCAGCAGGTGGCTGCCGCCGCTGTCACGCCCGTTAGGGCACGAATCTGCTCGAGGCTGGTTTGAATCGCATCGGCCACGCCTATCGACTTTCGGTATCGCGGACTCGTCATGAATACCTGCATTGTTATGACATTCTTCGTTTCGAATCCCCGATCCACCCTGTAAAGCGCCACGAACGTTCGAATTAGCAGCGCCGAGCCGATCAGCAGGATCACCGCTAGGCTCACTTCTCCGATCACTAGCGCCGCGCGAGTCTTGTTCTGCCGCAAGCCTGTGCCCCACCGCCCGCTGCTGTCCTTCAAGACCGAGTTGAGGTCCACCCGCGACCCTTGAAGCGCAGGAAATAGACCGAACGTGATCCCGGTGACAAGCGACACTGCGAGTGTAAACCCCGCCACCCGCCAATCGAGAGTAACCGCCACGCCCCTCTCGCCCACCAGCGGCAGACCGGCAGTATTCACCGCGAGGAGCGCCCGGATCCCGCTGTAACCTAGGCACAATCCCAGCGCGCCGCCAACAAGCGAAAGCAGGAGACTTTCCGTTAACAGTTGACAAATCATTCGGGCTCGACCTGCGCCTATAGCCGTCCGAATCGCGATCTCGCGCCTGCGTCCCGTTGCTCTCACCAGCAGCAGATTCGCGACATTCGCGCAGGCGATCAGCATAACCAGACCCACCGCGCCTAGGAGAGCCCACAAGAGCGGGCGGACATCTCCAATTACATCTTCACGGAACGTCCTTGCTGTGAAGCCATCCTTCGGCCCAAATACGTTTGGAAACTTAGCGCGATAGTCTCCGGCCGATGTTTGCAATCGCGCCTTGGCCTGCTCCAGCGTGATTCCGGGCTTCAGACGCGCGGCGACGTTGAAGTACTCGCCCTGATCCGTAGTTTCTGGGTCAATCTGAAACGGCACATACACGTCCGCTGGAGGCTCGAATTCACCCAGCGGATCGTCCCCCACGATCCCGATGACCTTGTACGACTCGCCGTTCAGAGATATCGCCTTGCCAAGAACCTGTGGATCACTCGCGAAGCGCCGCTTCCAGAGATCCTGGCTGAGCAGCGTCACCAGCGGACCGTGGGGAAGGTCTTCTTCGCGCGTAAAACCTCTTCCACGTAAGATTGGCAACCCCCAGCAGCGGAAGATATCTGCCGACGCTTTCGTGGACCGCCACTTCTCCACCACGTCGCCACCCGTGTAATTCATCACGCCTTCGAGATACGCGGCGACATCCTGAAACACACTGGACTGCGACCGCCAATGCTCAAACTTCGCTGGAGAGGCCGCGGTTTCCTCGCCGCGCTCTCCTTTGCCGTCTACGCTTGTGGACACCAACACCACCAAGCGGTCCGCGTCGGCGACCGGGAGTGGCTTCAGCAGCACCCTATTCACGATCGAGAAGATCGCGGTGGTCGCGCCGATCCCGACCGCCAACGCTGTGACGGCCGTGATGGTGAAGCCGGGGCTTTTGAAGAACAGTCGAAAGGAATACCTCGCGTCTCCGAGAAAAGCCTTCATCCTCACCTACTCCTTATGTCTTACGAAAGACAATTCTCTCAATTCGATTAGCGCGCCGGAGGGACCACCCAAATGGCATGATTGTACGGCCGATAATCCGGCGTAGCGACCATTACAGGGAACCCTGCGTCAAGTCGAACCTCCGCGCACCGGTTCTGAGAGATCCCGTTAACTACCGTTATCGAAAGTTCTCTTGAGTAGGTGGCGCTTCTCAAGTTTTCCGGCTATCGTGCTTACGGTGTCAAGCTACGATAAAATCGGTCAGAGTCTTTTACGCGATCCATGCTGAGTACGGAAAGGTAGAGATCATGGCGAAACCACACAAGACATCCATTGGTCGTCGCAGCTTCCTTAGGAACGCAGCGACTGGAGCAGCAGCTGGAGCAGCCGCGCTGGTAACACCCCCAATCGTGGAAGCTCAGGCTCAAAGCACTGGAACCGGAGCCGCGCCAGCAGCGCCCGGCATACCGGCTCCCACGCAAGCGCAGATAGATCGCGAGACAGGGAATGTTCGTCCTCCGGTGGCCGTGCGCACGATCACACGGCCCGGTTCGGATCTAATGGTCCAGACCATTCGCGAGCTTGGCATCGAATACGTTGCCGCCAATCCCGGATCGAGTTTCGAGGGCCTGCAGGAGTCGTTTATCAACTACGGCAATCCGCCCAATCGCATGCCGGAGTTTATCACCGCGCTGCATGAAGAGTCGGCGGTGACCATGGCTCATGGCTACGCTAAGGCCGAAGGCAAGCCGATGCTGGCGCTACTCCACGGCACGATCGGAATTCAGCACGGGGCCATGTCGGTTTACCAGGCCTACTATGACCGCGTGCCGGTCCTAATGATCGCCGGCAACGACCCGGATTTCATTGCCGCGCATACGGCTCACGATATGGCCGGAATGGTCCGGAGCTATACGAAATGGGACGCCGAGCCAAAGACCATCGACGACGCGCTGGTGGCCATCCAGCGTGCGTACAACGAGGCCGTAACGCCGCCGATGGGGCCGGCGCTGGTGGTGCTGGGGAGCGAGATCCAGAAAGATAACGCTCCGAACACCAAGATTCCGGCTTACAAACCGCCGCAGTTCGTGACCATCGATGCCACGCGCGCCAGGGAGATCGCCAAAGGTCTGGTGGATGCGCAAAACCCCAGAATCGCAGTCGGACGATTACGAACACCGGAAGGCGTTCAGCGCTCGGTGGAGCTGGCCGAACTGGTGGGAGCCTCGACCAGCACGGCGGCAACCGGCGGGCCCATGAGTTTCCCGCAACGGCATCCTCTTTGCGGCCCAGGCGCGGACACGACGTACGACTACACCCTGGGTCTTGAAACAGCCGGGGCGCAGGCATCGATCATCGGTCCAGCGCTGGCGAAAACGGCTGCGATACGAGACACCGTAAACATCGGGTTCGGCGGGACGGTTCCCGGCGCTGGCGGCAGAGGCGGAGGCGGCGGCAGGGGTGGCAGAGGCGGTGCGCCTACGGCCCCTCCCATCGAAGCCGATGCTGAGGCGAGCCTCCCGCTCATCATTGAAGAAGTGAAGCGCCAGATAACCGCGGAGCAAAAGACTCGGATTCAGGCGCGCATCGCAAAGCACACGAGCGCGAACCACGAGGCTCGCGTGACTGCCATCACCCAGGCGGTCGAGAGCAAGCGGGCAGGCTGGAACGGCACGCCTATCAGCACGGCGCGGATCTACGCGGAACTCTGGCCGCTGATTATGAATGAAGACTGGTGTCTGGCGTCCCCGAGCAATTTCTCGGGCGGCCATCACGTGCAGCTTTGGGATCACAACAAGCCGTATAGCTACCTGGGAGGCCAAGGAGCCGGCGGTATGGGTTACGGCGCGCCGGCATCGGTCGGTGCGGCTCTCGCGGCGAAGGCCCGTAATCGAATCGTCGTCAATATCCAAACCGATGGCGATCTCAACTACTCTCCCGGGGTCTTGTGGACGGCAGTGCATCACAAGTTGCCGATGCTGACGGTGATGCACAACAACCGGGCATGGCATCAGGAATATATGTTCGTCGAGTATATGGCCGGTGTCCGCGGGCGCGGTGACGACCGTGCACACATCGGCAGCACGCTGCGGGATCCTTACCTCGACTATGCCAAGATGGCCGCGGGCTACGGCATGGCTGGCGAGGGGCCGATCACCGATCCGGCGAAGTTATCGGCGGCCTTGAAGCGAGGCGTGGCCTCGGCGAAACGCGGCGAGCCCTATATGATCGACGTGATCACGCAGCCTCGTTAAGGTGTTACCCATGAAGAAATACTGTGTGGTGATGGCGCTCGTCGCGCTGACGATGACAGTCTCGATACTGAACGCTCAGGGTGGCGGACGCGGCGGTAACGCGCCAGTTACCAACGTCCCACCCCCGACCAGTCCGGTTACCGGAAACGCCGCCGCTGGGAAGGCGCTGTACTCCACTTACGGCTGCTATGCCTGCCACGGCTACAACGGGGAAACCGGAGCGCGAGCCTTCGTAGGACGTTGGGGAAACCTCGCGACCGAGCAGAGCTTTCTGACATTCCTCCGGGGACGGGCGAACGTGGCGCCGCTTGCTCCCTCTACTTCCATGCCGAGCTTCAGTAGTACTGCTCTGTCCGACAAGCAGGCGAAGGATATCTATGCCTACATTCGGACTTTCAAAAGCTCGGCACCCGAACTGAAGGACATTCCAACATTGAACACCATCGTTGACGCAGCCAAGCAGGAAAAGAAATGATCGAGGGCGCCCCTTAGAATCCTTGTTTCTGGGAACCGGACAAGCGGACCAGAAAACCCTGAAGTGCCCGTTAAGGAACATTATCGGAAGGCGTCCACGGGACCCGGGCGAAGATAGGGTCCGGATACGCCGTCATCCAGGCACTGCTCGATCAGCGCCGACTCATCTGCCGGATTTTAAACCAGGCGCGCGACTTCGTTCCGCAGCGCTACTACGCGCCGCAACAACTCGGGAAGTAAGCCGACGGACGCCTCTGCGTTCTCTTCCGTTATATAGTCCCAGCCGCCGCCCATGCCGAAGAAATGCTCGTAACCCGAACCGATCAGCACTACTTTGCGTTCAGGATCGGGAATCGAAACTGAATAGATCATCTGCACATCGCGCGCGGCGTAATCGACGCGCACTTTCACCAGGGTTCCATTCAAGGCCCCGTCGTATTTCATC
>Ga0070735_10003654_pt1 | contig 13368 bp, 9 predicted proteins | sample Coa_R1_FD_66443 | JGI IMG/M metagenome (GOLD analysis project Ga0070735, IMG submission 66443) | Surface soil microbial communities from Centralia Pennsylvania, which are recovering from an underground coalmine fire - Coalmine... | ecosystem: Environmental > Terrestrial > Soil > Unclassified ...
CGAACCGTCGCTACGAATATCCACGCGATCGCTGGCGGTCAGATTGCCGCGTACTTTGCCGAGAACGACGATTTCGCGCGCGTTGATGTTGGCAGCGACGATTCCGTTGCGACCCACGGTGACGCGATTTCCAGCAAGATTGATGGAGCCTTCGACGCGGCCATCAATGTAAAGTGATTCCGAACCGGTGACTTCACCTTTAATGACGAGCGACTTGCCGATGGTTGCCTGGTCGGCTGTGGTGGTGGCCACGGGACGAGGAGCAGCCGTTTCCGTTGACATGGACGGCGACGACGATGACACCGGAGCCGGCATGGCGGGACGCTCCGGCTCATTATTATTGGGCCGAGCAGGGGACGTAGGCTGATTAGTAGGCTTCCACATGGGTAAAATCCTCTCCTATACTTAGTATTCGGCGGTCAAAGCCGCATTTCCGGTGACCTGTGTGAATTTTACTCCCCGTACTGCCTTTCGTGTGTGGAAATTGTTGCGTTTCTAGGAACATGCCCTTCTGAGTTTTTCCAAATTGCCACGATTTCAAATTGGGCGAGCCCGTCTTCAGCCATTTACTCAGGTATGCTGAGGGCAGAACATCGTTAGAAACATGCTCAGCGATTCCTCCATCCTCAAGAAAATCAGTCAGCAGCCGCGCCAAATCGCCGGATTTAAGCAGTTACTGCGGGAATTGGGATTGCACGGCGCCGAACGTCGCTTGCTGGGGGAGAGTTTGCAGCGCCTGGTGACTGCGGGGCAGATCGTGCAGGTGGATTCCGACCGCTATGCGATTCCTAAGACGGCGGCGGGAAGAAACCTGGTTGCCGGAAGATTGAGCATGCACCGTGATGGTTTCGGGTTCGTCGTTCCGGACGGCAGTTCGCTCGATGAGCGTATGAAGTCGCGGTTGAGCGGAGACATATTCATTCCACCGCCCTCGGTGGGTGCGGCGATGCATGGCGATCAGGTGCTGGTCGAGGTTACAAACTTCAAGCCGGATGGCCGCGCGGAGGGCCGCATTGTGCGCACGCTATTCCGGGCGCACGCAACTGTGGTTGGTATTTTTCATTACGGTTCGGGCGGCGGCGGACGCGGCAATTACGTGACGCCGATGGACCAGAAGATTTCGCAGCCGATTGTGATTCCACCGGGAATGGAATTACCTGAAGAAAAAAGCTCAGCTGATTCGGCGCCAGAGAAAAAATCGCGCGACCGTGTATTGGGCAGGGAAGCGGCCAGGCGCGAGAGCCCTAAAGACTTGGAAGGCTTAGTAGTGGATGTTGAAATCACCGACTGGCCGAGCGCCACGCAAAATCCTCGGGGACGCGTGATTGAGATTCTGGGCTCGCCTGACGATTTCGGCGTGGACGTGGAAATTGTCATTCGCAAGTTTCATCTGCCACATCATTTTCCCGCGGCCGTAATTGAAGAAGCTCAGAACGCGAGCGGAACGATTTCTTCGCGCGAGTTGGAATGTCGGAGAGACTTTCGTGATTTGCCCATCGTCACGATTGACGGCGAAACTGCCCGAGACTTCGACGATGCAGTGTTGGTTCGCAAACTCGAAAACGGAAATTACGAGTTACAAGTCCACATCGCCGATGTTGCCCACTATGTGACGCCGGGGTCCGCGTTGGACGAGGAAGCGCGCCTTCGCGGTACGAGCGTCTATTTCCCGGATCGCGCAGTGCCGATGCTGCCTTTGGAACTCTCTACCGATATTTGCAGTTTGCGCCCTCAAGTGGATCGCCTTGTGATGTCGTGCGTCATGGAGATTGATCATCAGGGTGAATTAGTTGCGAGTGAGCTGTGCGAGGGCGTGATCCGTTCGGCGGAACGCATGACCTATACGGACGTAAACGCGGTGCTGGAAGGCGACGCGGTTCTTCGTCAACGCTACGCACCTTTGGTGGAGAACTTCGAACTCATGCGCGAGCTCGCGCTCATCCTTCGCCGCAAGCGCGAGAAGCGGGGATCGATTGACTTTGATCTTCCGGAGCCGGTCATCGAATTTGATGAAAAGGGATTGATGCAGGCGATTACACGTTCGGAACGCAACATCGCGCACCGCTTGATCGAAGAATTCATGCTGGCCGCGAACGAAAGCGTCGCGTCGCATCTCGAAAATGGGAGGATTGCCTCGCTCTACCGCATCCATGAAAAACCGGACGCCAAGCGTGTTTATGACTTTGAAGTGTTGGCGGCTGCTTTCGGTTATTCGCTGGGCGTGGGGGCGCTGCCCATCCAGCGCATGAGCTTTAAGTCCGACCGTCGTGCCAGTCATGGAACCGGAAAGCGGGCACGGGAAATCGAAATTCCCAAGGAAGTGCACATCACGCCACGGATGTACCAGAAGCTGGCGGCGAAAATTGCGGGGAAGCCGGAGGAGCGCATTGTCTCCTACCTGATGCTGCGATCGCTCAAGCAGGCGCGTTATTCCGAAGATAACGTTGGCCACTTCGCACTCGCCGCTCCCAGCTACACGCATTTCACCTCGCCGATCCGCCGCTATCCCGATTTGATTGTGCACCGGATATTGAAAGAAGTGCTGGGCGCGGAAGATGAGATTGGGGTTCGGACGGTGAGGCGAGAGCCAACCCTTGAAGACTCGCGGGCGGGGCGCCCGCGCCACGCGGACGAGGCTTCCCCTTGGTCCAAGCGACGCCAGCAGGAAGCGGTCACCCCGCTTGGCGGTCCTATCACAGTGAGCGAACTTCACGCGATTGCGGAGGAATCCAGCCTCTCCGAGCGGCGTGCAGATGAGGCCGAACGCGACTTAATGGAATGGAAAAAAGCGAAGTTTATGGAGAGCCGCGTCGGCGAGGACTTCGATGGCCTCATCATCAGCGTGACCAAATTTGGATTCTTCGTCGAACTCACTGACCTTTTTGTGGAGGGGTTGGTGCCGCTGGCCACGCTCACCGATGATCACTATACGTATCACGAGAACACTCGCGAAATCATCGGCCAGCGGTATCGGAAGGCGTATCGGCTGGGGCAGAAAATCCATGTAATCGTGGACCGCATTGATCCCGTGGAAAAGAAAATTCAGTTCGCGGTGTGGGAAGAAGCGCCGGTTGCGCGTACGACTCGACGGCAGAGAACAAAAAACAAGCGTCGCCGGCGCTAAAACGAGCGTTCTCAATCAATTTGCATTCGCGGTTTATGAATTTGCAATCTCACCCTGGGTGAGATACAGTTTTGCCCTGCGTAGACCCCCAAGTACGCCTCTGGAGTTCTGTATGACCAACGTCCGATTGATACCCACCAAACGTTTTGTTGTTGTTCTCTCTGGATGGCTTTTCATCGCCTGTGCTGCCTTCGCAAGCAGCAACGAAGCTGTGATTTATAGCTTTCAAGGTGGCGGGGATAGTGAGGATCCCCAATCCGGCCTAGTCGCGGATGCAGCTGGCAATCTTTACGGCACAACCTTCGGCCAGTTTGGATCCCAAGGAACTGTATTTAAGCTGACGGCGCCCGGCAAGATTGGTGATCCGTGGGTTGAAACGATTCTTTACGATTTTAGCGCTCCCAACGACGGAAAAGGGCCGATCGGGAACCTGATTTTCGATGCCCAGGGCAATCTCTATGGCGTCACGCAGACTGGCGGCCAGGGTCAAGGTGGCATCGTCTATGAGTTAACCCCACAAGCAGAAGGAGCATGGACTGAGACTATCCTTTTTGAATTCTCGGAAGTTAGCGAGGGAATAGGACCAGAAGCCGGGCTGGTGTTTGACAAGGCGGGCAATCTTTATGGAACCGCCAGTCGCGGAGGCAACCCAACGTGTTCGTGTGGCCTTGTTTTTGAATTGCAGCCTCCGGCGCAGTCGGGCGGTGCCTGGACAGAAACCACTCTTTATCAGTTCCGGGGTTCGCTGCCTCATGGAACGGACGGGGCAACGCCAAACTCCGCACTCATAATCGATGGCGAGGGTGACCTGGTGGGAACGACGGAATCCGGTGGAAGTATCGCGAACCTAGGCACGGTCTTCGCGCTGCGCTACGAGAATGGCCGGTGGGTGGAGAAAGTTTTGCATGCCTTTTCGGGCGCCGACGGGGGAAATCCAAGCGGCGGCATCGTTCTGCATGGCGGTAGCATTTACGGCGCGAATTCCAACTATGGAGCTGACGGTTACGGTACTGTCTTTCAGCTTTCAGCGTCCGGTGGAGGCGTTTTCACGGAAACTACGCTATACAATTTTTCCGGCGGAAACGATGCCGATCCGATAGGCCCGATTAGCGTCTATGCATCGGGCAATTTATATGGAGCGGCCTATGGCGCTACCCATTCATTTAATGGATCCGTTTTCAAGGTTGCACCGCCGACCCAGAAGGGTGGGGCGTGGAGTGAAAGCACGGTTTACGCGTTTGACGGTGATCCGGATGCACAATACCCTCACGGCGGAGTGATTGTTGGCAAAGGCGGATTTCTCTATGGCACAAGCCAAAGTGGAGGAGCCGAAAACAACGGGTCTGTTTTTGCCGTCACGCCATAGCGAGAGTATGGCCAATTGACGCTTGTTAGGCGGATCGGACGGTCGCACTCCGGACTGATGTAGAATGAAACTACCCTATCCGCCTCCGCAGCGGATTTTTCAGTCGGGACGTGGCTCAGCCTGGTAGAGCACTCGCTTGGGGTGCGAGGGGTCGGCAGTTCAAATCTGCCCGTCCCGACCAATAAAATCAGCCTTTAGCACGCAGCCGTCAGCTTCCTGTTCCCGGACTGCTGATCCATGAAGCACGCCAATTAGAAATGCATCCGCGCCGCGGATGCCGGAGAAAAAAGCCGCGAGGCGGCGCGTCTCGATGCGGCCGCCGGGGCCGAGCGGACGTCCACTTTCCGGTTGACTCCTCGAGTGGCTGACACCATAATTTGATTTCTTGCTTGACTCCCTTTAGGAGAATGCCTTCATGCTCCAGCCAAAGGAACCACTCAGGACGCTTCGGCGAGTTGCGGGCCTGAAGCCTAGCCTTGAAAAACACTTGATGGCCTATTTTGCGATGGCGAGCGCGACGACCGTCGCCGTTGTCGCTACGCCTGCGTTGGCCGAGATTGTATACACTCCAACCCACGTCGAGTTCGATGGGGCTGGATCCGGAGTTCCTGCGTACTACCAGATCGATCTCAACAACGACGGCATCGTTGATTTCACGCTGGCGTCTTTTGTCGGAGCGACGACACAATTGCAAGCCCGCTCGCTGGAAGTGTATCCGTGTTATTGCAACAATCCGAATGGCGTGGTTGGCACCTTCAACCCCAAACAGAATTTTGCGGCGGCCCTTCCCTCAGGAACCGAGATCGGGCCTACGCGTCATTTCATTGCTGACACCGTGGCTATGCCGCTGGCGGAAGAGCATATCCGCAAGAATGGTTCCAGCATGGTGTTAAGCACCACATTCCAGGGCAAATGGGCGAATGGCGGCAAAGGAATTACCAACCACTATCTTGGGCTCAAGTTTGTGATTGATGGCGAAGTCCATTACGGCTGGGCTCGAATCACAATTTCCAAAACCTCCCTGATGACCGGATACGCCTACGAGTCAGTTGCGAATAAGCCCATCGTAGCCGGGGCCACCAACGCCGATGTGAGCGGAGCACAATCAAAATTGGACGCGCCGGCGAGTTTGGGATATCTGGCCGTTGGCGCAGATGGCGTCTCTGTTTGGCGGAGGGAAGCTCGCGTTCCTACAGACTAAGACGAACCTCTGGCGCGCCAACTGGTTGATAATCTCCTCAATGGCGAAAAATCGCCTTTTCACTTATTGGCCGAGGAGACGCTGGGAGGGGCACGTCAGAGGCGGGGAGAACAGAAAAGCTCGAAAGTCGTCTGCTAGGCCGACCAATACTTTTTTCGTGACAAGTAAAGTGGTGAGATCGGCAGGAATTTCCCCGACTGCCGATCCGCGAGGCACCCCAATTAGAAACGCAGCCGCATAGCGGATTCACCAGAGGAATGCCACCATAGGCGCGACGCGGAGTTCCGCGCTCCTTAGTTGCGGCCCTTGACTCGCCCCTGTCTTCTCCGGCCCAGTTCCTTTTCGTAGGCCGACTGAAGCTTCTCCGTTGCGAAGATATGAGTGGATTTCGTCCGAGAGCGGGCTTTTTTCTTGGCGCCTGACTTCGGAAGATGCGTTTCGCGAAGTTCAGACATAAATTCTGCCCTCAGCTTCGGTCCTCCTTCTTCCAGGACCTGAGCAAGACCCCTTAGCCTGGAGGCCGGCAAACACTTGTGCCCCCACGCAACCATTTCCGTCAAAATAGGGAGCAATTCGATGCCTCTTTCGGTGAGGCTGTAAATGGCTTTCTGTTTATGGCTGGCGTCCTGAGACTTGACGATGATCCCTTGTTGCACAAGCTTTTGAAGGCGATCGGCCAGGATATTCGACGCAATCCCTTCCACAGACTTGGTCAGGAGCTCGCGAAAATGCCTTCTGTTCATGAAAATGATGTCGCGGATGATGAGTAGAGTCCATTGGTCGCCCAATATCTCGACCGTCAGGTTAATGACGCACTCTGATCTGCGATCCTTGTGCACTCTTCCTCCACTCCGGTTGGAACCGGCCTCAACAATTGTACAACTGGTTGCCTATGACAACCAGTCGTGATACCGCGGTAGAGTTTCTGGCGCATCTTTCGTGCCGAGACCATTGCAGCCAGGCTTTGCGGCCACTGGCCTTCGCATTCGTAAACAATCAGTAGAAACACAAGTAGTTGTTATGTACAACCGGTTGCATAGTAATAGCAGTATATTTTTTCCCATAGAGTCGCCGCTGCCAATTTCCCGTTTCTGGTAGAGGCGCATTGCGGGACGAATGTGATTTCAAAATGCGCCTCCGTGTGTTCGCAGCACCCCACTCGTAGTTCATGCCCGATTTCATTGATGTTGTGACAAAAGCTAGGCCAGCGGCCGCTGAGGGCAGTTTGTGGCAGGCCACGTGCATTTGCACATCTCATCTTCGCAACAGCGCACGCCTGTGCTCGATAGTTCCGCTGCCTGGCTAAGGGCTCGGCGGCAAGACTCAATGGAGCCGAAAAGAAAGCGAAGTTGGAAGGAGGAACGTCTCTCGTCTCCAAGTCAACCAGGGAACAACCGACACCAGCCAGTGCTTCTACGAGGTTCAACCATAACCACTCACTTCAAATCAATTCAGGAGGAATTATGAATCGACTACAGCTTTGGAAGATAGCAAGCCTCGCATTTCTTGTATGTGGTTTAGCGAGCGCCCAAACCATCACCACGTTTAGCGCTCCAGGCGCGGGTACAGGCCCAGGCCAAGGCACCGGGGGCTTTGGTATCAACCCGCAGGGGACCGTCGTGGGATCCTACCTTGACGATGGCAACGTGTTTCACGGCTACCAGTGCGTTTCGGGCTGCGCTTCGGCCAGCAGCTTCAGCGAATTTAATGCTCCAGGCGCGGGCACAGCCGCGAACCAGGGAACGATCACTTTCAGCATCAACCCATTCGGCGTGATTACGGGGTATTTCATTGACGCAAATAACGTGAATCATGGCTTCGTGACTACGGCTCCGTTCAAGACTTTCACGATTTTGAACGATCCCGATGCTGGGCAAGGTCCCGGCCAAGGCACAATGGCGGGCAACATCAACCCGGAAGGGGAAGTCGCCGGATCCTACATAGACGCAAGCGGTGTATCTCACGGCTTTGTAACGTCTCCTCCTTACCACAAATTCACCTCGTTCGATCCTCAGGGCTCCGCATCCACACTTACCCCGGTGGCGAGTGCCCTTAATCTGGAAGGGACCGTCACGGGCGTGTACCTCGACGCGAGCGGCGCGCTTCACGGCTACGTCCGCCTTGCGGATGGCACTATCACCAGATACAACGTCAAAGGCGCGGGCACGGGCGCCGGCCAGGGCACTGAAGGCTCAAGTATCAACGACTTGGGGGTTACCACGGGAAATTACATTGATGCCAACGGCGTAAATCATGGCTTCGCCCGGGGGCCGTTCGGCGGGATCGTCACATTCAACGTGTCGGCTGCAGGCACAGGCTCCGGCCAGGGCACTGTACCGGAGGGCATCGACTTGGCGGGGGACATTACAGGGCAATATGTGGACGCGAATGGCGCGAATCATGGCTTCGTACGAAGCCCGTTCGGCGTCATCAGTACCTTTGACGCACCAGGGGCTGGAACGGCCTCTGGTCAAGGTACCCTTCCCGCGACCCCCAACCTGTTTGGGGTGATCACTGGACAGTATATTGACGCGAACAACGTGCATTACGGCTTTCTGCGAAATCCGTAAGCCACTCTATGATTTAAACCAATGACCAGCGTTGATGGTTAATTCTGTGACATCCGGCGTGCAGGGAGCCCGGGTGTCCGCCTGGGCGGGAGGGGTATCGCATCATTTCCTCTCCCGACCTGGACCAGCAGATCGCTGTGTTTCGAGCCGCGATAAGCTATTCTGTGAGTGAGCAAAACGCAGGTGACCAAAATCGACCGCTCGGAACTGGTCGAGGATCTATCAGTAATTTCTCTGAATATCCCTTCGTACCGGCTCCGGAGATCGGTTCTAACCCCATGCTATACTTTTAGTGGCCCTGTCTAGCTTGGGCTTGATGGAGGACGGTATCGATAAACGTTTTATTCGCACGAACGACCGGATTCGCGCCCGGGAAATCCGGGTATTGGATGACGACGGGAACCAGTTGGGCATCATGCAGCCTTTTGAGGCCATGAAGCTGGCCCGGGAACGAAATCTGGATTTAGTAGAAATTTCGCCCACCGCGCAGCCTCCCGTTTGCCGAATTATGGATTACGGCAAATATCTGTATCAGCAGGAGAAGAAAGAGCGCGAGGCCAAGAAGCACCAGACGAAGATTACGGTTAAAGAAGTGAAGTTTCGTATCAATGTGGATGATCACGATTACGAAACTAAAAAGAACCACGTCCTGCGGTTTTTGGAAGAGGGCGACAAAGTTAAAGCGACCATCTTCTTCCGTGGCCGCGAAATGACGCGGACCATGCTGGGACGGCAGATTCTGGAACGCCTGCTGAAAGACGTGGAAGGCCAGAGCATTGTAGAGTTTCGTCCCCGGCAAGAGGGCAATACTCTGCACGCAATCTTGGCCCCGAAGAAAGACGCGGCGACGGCAAAGAAAGACGCTGCGGCGGCGGCAAAGAAAGAAGTAAAGAAGAAGGAAGAACCGAAACAAGCTGCTGCGGCGGCTCCGCAAGGGCAAATGCAGGCCAAGCAGGCCTAAATCGCCCGCGCAGTTTCAGATCGATTACGTTCGAGAGGATCCATGCCAAAACTTAAGACCCATAAGGGCGCTGCGAAGCGCTTCAAGAAGACTGCAACCGGGAAAGTGAAGCGGCGCCATTCGCATCTGCGCCACATTCTGACTTCCAAGAACAAGAAGAGGAAATCGAAGCTGGGACAATCCGTCCTGGTGAGCGATGCCGATACGCCAAAAGTTAAGCGGATGATTCCGTACTAGATTTTGGATCGAAAGAGATTTGTGTGGCGCGGGCGCCTCGCCCGCGATTCCGATCCTGCAAGAATTATGCGGCCGAGGGCGGCCGCACCACACAATCCAAGGCGAGTGAAGAGGTCTTTGCAATGGAAGTTCCTACCTCCAGCCGCCGTAAATCAGTAGTTAAAAGGAGAATAGAATGCCTCGCGTAAAACGCGGCACTAAACGCCGCCAGAAAAGAAAAAAGATACTTGACCGCGCTAGCGGTTATTTCCTCACAAAATCAAAACTTTACCGGGCCGCAAAAGAAGCCGTTGACCGCGGATTGAAGTTCGCCTACTCCGGACGCAAACAGCGCAAGCGCCAGTTCCGCTCCATTTGGATTGTGCGCATCGGCGCGGCGGCAAAGCTGAACGGCTTGAGCTACAACAAGTTCATTCATGGCTTGAAGAAGGCCGGCGTGGAACTGGATCGCAAGATTCTTGCCGATCTCGCGGTGAATGATGCGGCCGCCTTTAAGAGCCTCGCTGAACAGGCCAAGGGCGCACTGGCGTAGCGATCCGGTATTTAGCCGTTAGCAGTTTGCGTCAATCTGCTTTTAACAACAGGTCCCTCGACTGTGAAGGAGCTTCGCAAAGCGATGCTCCTTCTTTGCTCGGGATGACAACTGTTGTGAATGCCCGAGATGACAATTTGTTGATAGAGTGAACAGCAGATTCCTCATGGGCTGAAGCCTATTCGGAATGACGATACTTCCAATTGTTCTACAGGAACAAAGTGGCATATTCCGTTCCCAAATTAACGGATTGGTCGGCGGATTCTCTGGATAAGGCCGCATCTGACCTCCTGTCCAGTTTAGATGCAGAGATCCATCATCTTTTGACCAGCGATGATGGTATTAAATCTCCAGATCATGACCTTGAATGGAAGCAGCGATGGCTAAAGTATAAGGAGTTTCGCGATAGATGGGTCGCGCGAAAGGGTGGGATTGTTAGCCAGCTAAAGGAGTCTTGGCTAAATGGGGCTCCGCGAGAACATAAGTCGCAAGCCGGCAAGGTATTTAACACTCTAAGATTGCGTGTAGATGACGAAGTCGCAGGAGCTGAGACTCTTTTGCAGCGACAGGAGTCTGATGCCCAGCAGGCACAGCCTGGGGGCTTGTCATTCAATTCCTATGACGAAGCGCTTATCTCGACCCAAGGAATTGACGTCACCCTTCCTGGCAACCGGCGCAAGCTGGGGGCCGAGCATCCCGTCATCAAGACGATGAATGAGATTGTCGGCGTGTTCCGCAATCTCGGATATTCGGTTGAAGAAGGTCCCGAGATTGAGACCGACTATTACAATTTCGAGGCCCTAAATTTTCCGCCGAACCATCCCGCGCGCGATACGCAGGACACGCTGGTTATCGCCAATCAGCAAAATAAGCCGCTGCGTGATCGGTTGTTGCTGCGCACGCACACTTCACCGGTACAGATCCGCACGATGGAGAAGCAGAAGCCGCCGGTGCGCGTGGTGTGTCCGGGAAAGGTCCATCGCAATGACGCGCCTGACGCTACTCATTCGCCGATTTTCCATCAGATCGAGGGTTTGGCGGTGGACACCAACATTACTTTTTGCGATTTGAAGGGCACGCTCGATCACGCGATGAAAGCACTTTTCGGATCGAGCGTGAAGACGCGTTTTTATCCGTCGTTCTTTCCATTCACTGAGCCGAGCGCCGATGTGCAGATTAGTTGCATTTTCTGCGGCGGCAAAGGCCAGCGAGATGGCGGCCCTTGCCGCAACTGCAAGGCCAGCGGATGGATTGAGTTGCTGGGCTGCGGCATGGTGGATCCAAACGTGTTTGGTTTTGTGGATTACGACACGAAAAAAATCAGCGGCTTCGCTTTCGGAATGGGTGTGGAGCGCATCGCGATTTTGAAGTACGGCGTGGACGACATTCAGTTGTTCTTCAACGGTGATGTGCGCTTCTTGGAGCAGTTTGGATAATGAAAATTTCTCCTCAATGGTTGCGCGAATTTGTAGATCTGCGGGTGGACAATCACCGCCTCGCGGATGAACTCACGCTTGCCGGGATCGCTGTCGAAGGAGTGAGCGGTGAGGGCGACGCGGCCGTTTTTGAGATGGAGATCACGAGCAACCGCCCTGACGCGATGAACCACTATGGAATCGCGCGTGAGTGCTCGGCGTTGTACGACTTGCCGTTAAAGCCTCTGGATTGGGAGTTAACAACAACAGCAGCAGGTGAGGGCGCTCGTCCGGCACAAGCTTTTCTCATAGAGATTCAAGATGCTGAGGGTTGTGCACGCTATACGGCGCGGGTAATCAGAGGAGTGAAGATCAAGTCATCTCCTGCTGCGATCGCGAAGAGATTGATGAGCGTTGACCAACGGCCCATCAACAACGTTGCCGACGCCTCGAATTACACGTTGTGGGAGATGGGGCATCCGACGCACGCCTTTGATCTGGACAAGCTTGAAGGCGAAAAAATTATCGTCCGGCGGGCGAAAGGGGACGAAACGCTGAAGACGCTGGATGGGGTTGAGCGGAAACTGACGACGGAAGATCTGATTATTGCTGATGCCAAGAAGCCGGTCGCACTTGCCGGCATTATGGGCGGCTTCGACAGCATGATCACCGAGAAGACGAAGAACGTCTTGATCGAAGCGGCATGGTTCGATCCGGCAGCCGTGCGCAAGACTTCGAAGCGGCTAGGAATGCACACCGATGCTTCGCATCGTTTTGAACGTGGCGCCGACTACGGCGCGACATCGCTTGCGTGCGCGCGAGTAGCGCAAAAGATATTGGCTTCAGCAGGTGGGCAGCTTGAGGGCGATGAAATTGATGTTGTCGCGCGTCGGCTCGATTTGGCTCCCGTTGCCTTACGAGTCAGTGAAGTCCATCGCATTCTGGGAGAGAAAATCGGTGCGAACAAAATCGTCCAGGTACTGAAGCGGCTGGGTTTCGATTTGACTGCCGAACCAACCGATGAGCCGGAATTCACTGCGACCATTCCGAGTTGGCGCCTGGACATCGAGCGCGAGATCGATTTGATTGAAGAAATCGCGCGAATGCATGGCTATGACAAGTTTGCCAACACTTTGCCGGCGTATGTGGGAGCCGTGGTGGACTTGCCGGAAGCGAAGCGCGATGAAAAACTGCGCTCGGACTTGTTGGCGCTGGGATACGACGAGACGATTTCTACGAGTTTTATGTCGCATGACGATGCGAAGAAGTTTTCAACCATGCCTGCGCTGGAACTGGAAAATCCCTTGAGTGCGGAAGCTTCGGTGATGCGAACATCGCTCGTGCCGGGCATGTTGAACATGCTCGCCTACAACTTGAATCGCGGAAGCGACCATGTTCGCTTGTTCGAAGCGGGGAACGTTTTCCAACAGGCTGGGAGTACGGCAGAGCAATTGAAGAGAATTTGTCTGGGTGCGACGGGGTTGGCCGCGTCCGCAAACGTGCATAAGCCCATGTGTACGGTAAGTTTCTTTGATTTGAAGGGCGACATCGAAGACCTTTTGAGCGAATTTGGATACAAGAGCCTGAGTTTTGAAACGGGTGCGACAAATTATTATCATCCCGGTTGTTCTGCGCGGGCAGTGATGGATGGTGCGGTGGTGGCCGAGTTTGGTCAGATTCATCCCGATGTGGCCAGTGCCCGGAAGCTTAAACAGGACGGGTACATCGCCGAACTATATCTTGACCAGCTGTATCAACATGATTTGAAACAAGTTCGGTATCGGTCGTTGTCGCAGTATCCGGCGGTCGAGAGAGACTTTTCGTTCATCTTCGATGATGCCGTAACTTTTGGGACGATTTCAACAGCAGTGCGCGAATTAGATTTGGAGGAACTGCGGCAAATTGCGCCGATCGAGATTTTTAGAGGCGGTGCAGTGCCTGCAGGGAAACATTCGTTGTTAT
>Ga0070735_10003655_pt1 | contig 13366 bp, 8 predicted proteins | sample Coa_R1_FD_66443 | JGI IMG/M metagenome (GOLD analysis project Ga0070735, IMG submission 66443) | Surface soil microbial communities from Centralia Pennsylvania, which are recovering from an underground coalmine fire - Coalmine... | ecosystem: Environmental > Terrestrial > Soil > Unclassified ...
GTGACGTCGAGGTCGCGCTTGTAGACGTCTGTGACGTGCGGTAGCGCGTCGAGATCCTGAATCTGCGGGGCGTCGGGATTGTGAACGATCTTGTCGTCTTTCAAATAGGAAATGCCCGGAATATCGGAGAGCGGCTTGCCCTTCGCGTAATCGACGATCGCGTAATCGAATTCCTTGCGGCAGATGAAGTCGATGTCGGGGCAATCGCGCAGAGATTTTTCGGGAAGCACGCTGACATGCGGGCCGACGAAAGCGATCTTGATCTTCGGGTTGGCCTGCTTGATGGCCTGGGAGATGCGGACGTCTCCGGGGAATCCGGGGGTCGAGGTGAAGAGGACGAGAAATTCGTATTCCTTGGCGATCTCGATCGTCTCTTCGGCGGAAATATGGTGCGGCGGCGCGTCAAGCAGACGCGCGCCCTCGATCATGCCCGCGGGATAAGCCAGCCACACGGGATACCAGTAACTTTCAATTTCGCGAGTGGCGGGCCAACGAGAGCCTGCGCCTCCGTCGAAGTTTTCAAACGAGGGGGGATTCAGGAAAAGTGTTTTTAAAGGCATATTGGGTAATCTTTATTTTAGCATCCGGAGACACCTGGGCCGGGTTTGACCCCGTGTTTCTGGAGGTTCCCCACATCCTCAGGACATGACCTAAACGCTTGATTCCACTGTACTAGCTCCTCAACGAAAATGGAACGCCGTTGGGGTGAATGGTACTTGGATGCGTTGAATGGAGAAAAGGCGCGGTGAGTGGGGCTTGCGAGGAAGGCTATTGGCCTTCGTTGAGCGACGGGACACGGAAGGTTACGCCCTGGTCGTCGTTGGCCTTGGTGGTTGCGGGCAGGTCGAGTTCTGCGAGAGGAATCTTTTCTGTGCGCTGGGGAGCGAAGTTCCAAAGCGTCTGGCCGACGATAGCGTAATTGTGGACTTGCTGCTTGTGCTGATCGCGGAAGACGAGAACTGTGTCAGGCATGATGGGAGTTCCCGGCTGCGCGTCAGCAGGCGCGGGGCGAGGCGCAGGAGTCGAGCGAGCGTAGGCGTCCTGATCGCCGTCGGCTTCTTCTCGCCGGAGCATTTGCTGCTGCTCGAGGCTTTGCTCGTTCATGTCGTTGGCGATTTGTCGATCACGCTCGTAGTCTTCGTCGTAGGACGAACCTGTATCCCACCACCAGTAAGGATCAATGCCGCCGTAACCCCACGGATAGTAACCACCCCAACATCCGTAGCCGAAGCAGTTGTTGCGGAAGCCGAAGTTGCGGAAGTGATGATCGCGTCCGCGGAAGCCGTTACCGTGGAAGCCGAAGCCTCGACTGGCGATGGGCCCGCGCGAGAAGTTGCGTTGCGAGAATGAAGGAGCGCGAGAGAAGCCGCGGGAAACTGCAGGACCGGAGCGCATGCCGCCGGAGAAATGGCCTCCGCTGAAGCCGGAGTGACCGGCGAATCCGCCGACGTGGCCCCCACCACCGTGGCCTCCGCCATGCTGCGCCCAGAGGGGTACCGCCAGGAAAAGGACTAACGCGCCGATGGGCATCAGGCGACGCATGTGGTTATTGTACGCCGGGTGGGGATGGGGGATTGTCAAATTTTGTGGGAAGTTTTTAGAACAGGGCTTTTGAAAACGCCTTCCGGCGCCGGGTGGAGGGATTCTTCACTTGCGCTCGCTGTCGCTCGCAGCGGCGTTCAGAATGACAGTGCTATCGCGAGGGAGTTGCCCCGGCGTTACCGGCTTTGCGCACGCATCCATAGGACTTAGTTCTGGTCGCCGGCACCGTGCGACTGCTTGCATATCTTGCAGTAGGTCGGGGGCAGCGTGTTATCGACCCGATGTTTCACTGGGGTGATGGTGCGCAGGTAGGCGAAGATTGCCTTCAGGTCGTCATCGGTAAGATTTCTGATCTGGATGAAGGGCATGATCGAATTCAGCTTACGGGCGCCGACGTATCCAGTACGCATGGCGCTGATGAAGGTACCTTCGTTGTAGTAGCCGATGCCCGAGGCATCGGGTGTAATGTTGGCGCTGACCACGTCTCCCCAGGGACCTTTAAGGTGTTCACCGCCGCCATAGCCGAGTTTGTCGACGGCATTGTGGCATCCGCAGCCGAGAGTGACGAAGTACTTTCCCCGCGCGACCGGATCGGACATATTCGGACCGGGAACGGGTTTCGTAACCGGCTCAGGAACCGCCCGCACCAAGTAGTTCACAGGAAAATTGACCTTCATCGGCGGAAGCGGATTTTTCACGGGCGGAATGGAACGAAGAAAGACCACGACCGATGCCAGATCCTCGTCGGAGAGATTCTTGAAGGATTCATAGGGCATCATGGGAAACAAGGTCGTATCGTCGTGCTTGATACCTTCGCGGATAGCGCGCGCGATCTGGTCGTCGGTCCAGTTGCCGGAGCCTGTCTCCGGATCGGGAGTGATGTTGGGAATGACGACGCTTCCGGGAAATTCCGGAAGATCGGCGCGCTGACCGGAGAGTTCCTTTCCTGGAGCGATGGGCCCGCCGTGCTGGGTCCAATCTTTTGGAGAGTGGCAGGATTCGCAGTCGAGTGCTCCCTGGACGAGATAGCGGCCACGCGCGACGCGCTCGGGGGTGCGCTCGAAGTGGCGATCGGTGAGAGCGCGCTTTCTAGGTCCGAGGAAAGGACGCCAGCCAATTGTGAACGTGATGGCGACAACGAGCAGAACGGCGAGCAGCGCGAAACAGGCGAGCAGAATTCTCCCGAGCTTTTTCATTCAGTGTGCCCCAAGTCTTCGTGAACACCCCAAGACAGATTGCGCCTCATGATACGGGGCGATGCACAGGAGAGCAAGAGGACGAGGGAGTCGCTTTGGGAAAGCGTTAAGCGGGGCATGAGCACAGCGGGGTTGCAGGGGTTACTTCGACCTGCGCTCGCCATCGCTCGCGACGGTGTTCAGAGTGACAGGAGTTAGAGCACGAGCTGGATGTCGAGCTCTATTTTTTCTTCTTTGATTGCGGCTTCTTTGGGGATGGCTTAGGCGCAGACTTCTTCGCAGCCTTTGGAGCGGGCTTCGACGGTGCGGGTTTGGGCACGGACTTTGCTTTTTCTGCGACCTTGGCTTTTGCGTCCGGTTTTGACGGTGCGGCTGGAGGCGCGGCAACTGCGGCGGGCGCGGAAGCGGCGGCTGCAGCTTTCCCCTTCTTTCCTGCTTTCGCGGGAGTGGCAGCGGCAGCAGGCGGAGCTTCGCCGGCGGCGGCTTTTGCCGCGCGTCCACGACGCGGTGGTGGCGGCGGCGGCGGTGGTGGTGGCGCGAATGGCTTCAGAAACTTCAGCGTTTCGGTGCGCGAGCGTAGTTTTCCATCCAGCAAAAGCATGAAAACTTCGCGCGCGAGTTTCGGATACTCCGGCAGTTGCGGCGTGATGAGCAACTCAGTCATCTCGGGCAACGGAATTCTCTGCTGCACCTGACGCCACTTGGTGAGGTAGTTCTTGATTTTCTGCTCGACGGCTTGTTGTTTCGCGGTCACGGCGAGGAACAGAACCATCTCCGGACGCGCGGAAGAAAGCAAATTCCAAGTGCGCGAAGGAGTAGCGGCCTCTTTTCCCATGAGGCGTTTGGCGAGTTCCTTGGAGTGATCTTCGATGTCGCGCCAAGCTTCGACGAGATCCTTGCGCGGAATCAGTTTCTGCAGATCTGAGACTTCTTTGTCGGAAAGGCGCGCTGTCAGGAAGTACATGACGGCGGGGCCGGCGTCGGGAGCGTAGCCGAGGTCGACCATCTGCTGGCGCGTCTTCATGAGCTGGGTGAGGCCGTTGGCGTCAACCTTGGCGGTAGTCCAGTGATCGTGGAGAATCTCGAGCCAGCCTTCTTTCTCGAGCATCTTTACGACTTGGAGAGGATCGTCTTCGTGCGCGAGCGCGGCGATTTCGTGGCCGATCGATGTGCGCAGGATGTGGTCGATGTACTTCCCTTCCTTGGCAGCGTCGTAGCGGGCTTGCGTACGCTCTTCGAGCGGCCAATGGAAACGCGCGGCAAAGCGCGTGGCGCGGATGAGGCGCGAAGGATCTTCGAGAAACGAATAATTGTGCAGAATGCGAATCAGCTTCGCTTCAATGTCAGCAACGCCGTTGAAGGGATCGAGCAGAAGTCCGCGAGAGCCCTCGTTGAGCGAGAGCGCCATGGCGTTAACGGTGAAATCGCGGCGGCGCAGATCCTCGTGAATGGTCGCCGGAGTGACGATGGGCGGCTTGCCCGTCTTTTCGAAGCGCTCGGTGCGCGCCATGCTGATTTCGGCGCGGGCATTGCCGGGGAGCGAGATGAAGATGGTGCGGGCATCGTCGTCGATGGCGACGACTTTCGCGCCGGCCTTTTCCAGGTCTTTGTGCAGTTTGAGAGGGTTGCCCTGGACGGTGAAATCCAGATCACGGATGGTGAAGCCGCTGATGATGTCGCGGATGGCGCCGCCGGTGAGGTAGAGATTCATGCCCGCGGCGCGGGCTACGTCTTGTACCAGGCCGACGCCCTTCAGTTGGTCCGGCGTCAACCGGAGTTCCATCGTGTAAATGTAATCAGCCATTCATTCTCGAGCGGCGCTCAGACCGGCGTTTTCTGCCGCAACCGTGCTTGAAAAGACCAAGACCGGGCCAGGCTGACGAACCGAACTTTCCACAGGATTTCCACAGGCCCGACCACCCCACACCCAGGGACAGCTGACACCGGGGTGCAAGTGACTTAGTACAAAGTACTTAAGCGAAGTGGAAAGTTTGCAGCAAGCTAAAGAAAATAACACAACGTTTACATTTTGGCTACTGCCAAGGTGTATTCCGGGAGTTTTCGGCGGAAAGGTGCGAAAATCGGGGGTCAGTGAATAGTGATCAGTGACTAGCAGTCAGTAGATGCTCCGCCGTCGCTATGCGTGGAACTGACTAGCCACTATTCACTTACCACTAACTGCACCGCCTTCTATGCCTTCAACGCACAAGAAAGTGATTGTCCGGAAGATGGACCGGGATTCGGTCTCGGGGTACGTGTCGCCATCGCAGTTCGTGAATGAGGGCAAACTGGAACTGCTGAACACTTCGGGGACGGTGATCGCGATCGACTTGAAAGAGATCAAGGGCGTTTATTTTGTGCGCGAGTTTGGAGAGGCGGAGTCGCTGACACGAAAGACATTCACGTCGCGTCCGCGGTCGGAGGGGTTGTGGGTGCGGTTGCGGTTCAAAGATAGCGAAATTCTTGAAGGGCTGATGCCCGCCGACTTGATGCACACGACGCCGGAAGGATTTCTGGTCAATCCTCCAGACCAGCGGTCGAATACGCAGCGAATTTTTGTGCCTCGCACGGCGCTGGAGTCGTTGACGGTGCTGGCGGTGATTGGCGCGACGCGTCGGCAGCGGCGGGCGCAGGATCAGCGGCAGGTTCCGATGTTCGAGGAGTAGCTCTCGCCCGCAGTGCGCTGTTCTTCGAGATTGTCTTTTTGATCTGCTAAGCGCCATTCATCAGACAGAGCCTTCGGCACGCGTTCGGTCTGCGCCAAGCATTCTCAGGGCCAAAAGACTCCTTGTCGCTCAGGATCATTGCAATCCGGAAGGAGTTGGAGTACCGTTTTGGGTCCACACGGGCTCCGGCCCGGATTTAGAGACGCGTTGGATCTCCTTCCTTCCTCCTTTCCGGCGCGATCTCAGTGGGCGAAGTCATCTCCTGGCAGAGGTGCGTTCAATGCAAACTAATCCTGGGTCTTCTTCTCCTCGTTGTTTTTTCTGGATCGTTCTCGTTCTGATGGCGGTCACTTCCCTGCTGGGCGCACCGGCGCTGGGACAGGAGTCGGCGTTGACTGTTGCGCCGCCGCGGCCGCTGATCTCGCAGCCGGTGGATGAGTCGCAGCTGACAACGCTCAAGGGGAATACGCATCCGCTGGCTCGGCCGCAGTTTGACTTAGGCACCGCGCCCGCGAGCTTGCCCATGGAACGGATGCTGCTGGTGCTCAAGCGCAGCCCGGCGCAGGAGGCCGCGTTACGGAAATTGCTCGACGACCAGCAAGACAAGAACTCACAGAGCTACCACAAGTGGCTGACGCCGGAGGAATTCGGAAAGCAGTTTGGTCCGACCGACGGGGACATGCAGACGATTACGTCCTGGCTGCAGTCCCACGGATTTCAGGTGGGCACGACGAAAGGGCGCACAGTGCTGGAGTTCTCGGGGTCAGCGAGCCAAGTGCAAGAGGCCTTTCATACGGCGATCCACAAATACATTGTGGATGGCGAGCAGCACTGGGCAAACGCCAGCGATCCGCAGATTCCGACGGCGCTGACGGGAGCGGTGAAGGGGATTCTTTCGCTGCACAATTTTCTCAAGAAGCCAGCCAGCCACTTTTCGGGCGAGGCGCTTCCCGCGAAGCTGGTGCCGGGAAAAAAGCCGCAGGTTACGTTCTCGCAGAATGGCCAACTCATTCACGCGCTCGGCCCACCGGACTATGCCACGATCTACAACATCAATCCCGCGTACAACAACGGGATTAACGGATATGGGGTGACCATTGGCGTGGTTGCCCGCAGCAATCTCTACGACAACAATGGTCAGGGGACGCCGGGCGAAGACATCTTTTCTTTCCGGTCGGTCTTCAATCTCGCCGCCATTCTTCCGAACATCGTCCTTAACGGTCCCGATCCGGGCGATCTAGGGGGCGGCGAAGAGGCCGAAGCCACGTTGGACGCGAGCTGGTCATGGGCGATTGCGGACGGGGCCAGCTTGGACTTAGTGGTCTCTGCTACCACCAACACCACTGACGGAGTTGATCTCTCCGAAGTCTATATCGTAGACAACAATCTCGCTGACGTCATGACGGAGAGCTTCAGCAGTTGTGAACTGTACGCCACCGACGCTCAGATTGAATTCTCCACTAGCGTCGCAGAGCAAGCAGCTGCACAGGGCATAACTTATTTTGTTTCTACTGGAGACAACGGAGCGGAGGGTTGTGACGATCCTTCTGCGCCGCCAGCCACACATCCCATTTCGGTCAATCTGCTCGCTTCTACCGCTTTCAACGTCGCTGTTGGCGGCACGATCTTCAACGAGAACGGACAAGATGGCACATATTGGGGAACGGAACCGCCGGTACAAGAGTCGGCAATCTCTTACATCCCGGAAGACGTATGGAATGAGAGCAGTTCCACCAAAGGTCTGTGGGCCGGCAGCGGTGGAGCTAGCGCCGGCAACAACCAAGGCGGATTAGGAGGTACGAGGCCTGGCGTCCCCAAGCCAGACTGGCAGTCCCCATTGACCCTCGGAATTCCCAACGACGGCGTCCGCGATCTACCTGACGTCTCCTTGAGCGCAGCCGCACATGATCCCTACCTCCTGTGTCTGGACGACTCCTGCTTCCCTAACGACCAAGGCCAGTTTTTTATTTACTTCATCAGCGGAACGTCGGCGTCCGCACCTTCTTTCGCAGGAATAATGGCCCTTGTTGATCAGAAGATGGGAGGGCGTCAGGGCCAGGCGAACTATATGTTCTATCCGTTGGCCGCAGCGCAACAAGCGGGGGGAACTCAATGTAATGCTTCCAGCACATCTACTTTGCCGAACAGCGCATGCGTCTTCAACGACGTTACGGTTGGAAATAATTCGGTTCCCGGCGAGTCCGGGTATCCGAACGGCTTGTATTCGGCCGAGGTTGGATACGATCAAGCCACGGGCCTTGGTTCGGTCAACGTCGCCAATCTGCTCAATGCTTGGGCAAGCGCGACTTTCCGGCCGACGACAACTGCGTTCAAACTGAACGGAGGTACAGCGCCAATTACGATCCAACACGGCGCGGAAGTCACGTATGCGATCTCGGTCGCTCCCAACAGCGGGAGCGGCACGCCATCCGGGGAAGTCTCCCTGATGGCGAGCGTGGGAGGAGCCAATGGCGGGGTGAGCGGTCTGCTGGGATTACCGCTGGCGAATGGTTCGTATTCTTCCACCACATATAACTTGCCCGGAGGAACTACGTACCATTTGTATGCACACTATCCGGGCGACGGGACGTTCGCGCCAAGCGACTCCAACTCGATTACGGCCACGGTCACGCCCGAGGCCAGCACTACAACGATCTCCGCAGTGGATCGGAACAATCAGGCGATCACAGGAAACACTCTCCCGTTTGGCAGTCTTGTGTTCGTCCGTGCCGATGTTCTGGTCCCGTATTACCACGGCACTCCGACGGGAATGGTCACTTTCGCGGATTCGTTCGGTAATCTACCCGGACCCATTTTCAACCCCGTGCCCAATCCGGCTAGTCTGAACAGTGAGGGAAACACCTCGATCGGCGCAGGAGTTATAAATTTCGACGCCGGCAGCCACAGTATTTCGGCTGCTTACGGGGGCGACTCAAGTTTCAGCGCGAGCGGTAGCGCGGCGCCGGTGACTTTCACAATCCAGCCTGGATTCGCCGGAGTTTCGGGGCCGACTAATGTGACAATCAGCAGCCCAGGACTCGGAGGGACGAGCACAGTGGGCATAGTTGCCTCTACGGGCTTCGCCACCGCGGTCAGTTTCACCTGCGCTGGGTTGCCTGCGGAGTCCACCTGCACTTCCTCTCCAGCAAGCGGGAGTGGGCCAAACACGATTGTGAATACGAACATCTCGATAATGACGACAGCACCACACACCACCAGCCTCCAGGAGAGCCGCCGGTATTACTTTGCGGTGATCCTGGGCGGAGGTTTGCCGCTGGCGGGAATTATTCTGATCGCCGCGCCTCGAGACCGCCGCTCACGGATACTACTCGGATTGATAACGCTAACTTTGCTGACAGCACTACCCTCGTGCGGAGGAGGTGGGGGTGGGGGCGGCGGCCATCAAGATCCCGGGACGCCAACGGGCACCTACCAGGTGACAATAACTGCGACCGCCGGATCACTTTCCCAGCATGCTGCTTTCACTCTGACCGTGCAGTAACGGAAGAGGGTTCGGCTCACCGAAGGCCAGTGCGCGCACTGGCCTCCTCATTTGATCTTCACGTAAGGCGACAACGTCCGTCGGCGTCGTCCGTCCATGTCCGCTACAATCTGGTACGAACCTGTTCTCGTGAATGACCACATGAAACTTTCTGCTCTTGCTACTGCTCTTGATGTGCGCCTGGAAAATGGATCGCCTGACGCCGAGATCACCGGGCTAAACGGGATTGAACAGTCGGGGCCGGGGGATTTGACGTTCGTGTCGAACCCCAAGTATGCGGCAGCGGCGCGGACTACGCGGGCTTCGGCCGTTATTGTTGCGGAGGACTTCCCTGCTATTCCGGCGGCGATGTTGCGGGCGAAGGATCCTTATCTGACGTTTGCGCGGGCGCTGGAGATTTTTCATCAGCCGGTGCGTTACGCGGCCGGGGTGCATCCGACGGCGGTGGTTGATCCTTCGGCGAAGATTGGCAACGGTGCGCACATCGGACCTTACGTCGTGATCGGTGAGGATGTTGAGATCGGCGCGAATGCAGTTCTGTTGGCACATGTGGTGATCTATCGCGGCGTGAAAATTGGCGACAACTTTTTTGCGCATGCTCACTCGGTTGTGCGAGAAAACTGCCGGGTGGGAAATAATGTGCTCTTGCAGAATGGCGTGGTGATTGGAGCCGATGGATTCGGATTCGCGAAGACGGCCGAGGGGCGCTGGCACAAAATTCCGCAGCCGGCTCCGGTTGTGATTGAAGATGATGTTGAGGTGCAGGCGAACTCTTGCATCGACCGTGCTAGCGTCGGCGAAACGCACATTGGACGCGGAGTGAAGGTCGACAATCTCGTGCAGGTCGGGCACGGGTCGCATGTGGGCGAGGACGCGTTGCTGTGCGCGCAGGTGGGGCTGGCGGGATCGTCGGAGATAGGCAACCGCGTGATTCTTACGGGACAGGTGGGCGTGGTCGGGCACTGCAAGGTCGGGGATAACGCGATCGTGACGCCGCAGAGTGGGGTGGCGGGCGACATTCCAGCGGGGGCGCTGGTCAGCGGGGCGCCTGCGGTCGATCACAAATTGTGGCTGAAGTATTCGGCGATTCTGCCGCGGCTGCCGGAAATTGCGCGGGCTGTCCGGGCGAAAACCAAGAAAGAATAACCACAGAGGAAACACAGGGGAAACACAGGGAAATCTCAGGCTGGCCCTGCTTCCTGAGATTGCTCGACTGCTACGGGTGCGCTCTGGCGATACTCTTCGGGCAATCCACTTTCGATTGCGGCGCGAACTTTTTCCATTAGACATTCGCGGCTGCCGAAGTCCTTCGGTTCAATCGGGGAATGGAAAATCACTTTCACGGGGCCGGGCTGGATGGAGAATCGCGCTTTCGGCATGGCGTAATGCGTCCCGACGATGGTCATAGGGACGACGGGAACTCCGCATTCGACAGCCAGGTAGAACGGGCCTTTCTTGAAGGGCAGAAGTTTGCCGTCGAAGGAGCGCTTGCCTTCGACGTAGATCGTCATGTTGATTCCCTGCGCGATGACAGCTTTCGCGGCGGCCACGGCTTCGATGCCGGCATCGCGATTGCCGCGGTCTACGGGAACCAGCGATCCCCTGCGCATGGCTTGGCCGAGGATGGGGACTTTGAACAATTCTTTCTTCACCATCACGGACGTGCGACGCGGAAGCGCGGGGATTTGAATGGGCGGGTCAAGATTCGAAACATGATTCGTCATGAAGATGTAGCTGCGCGACGGATCGAAGCGGTCGAGACCAATCTTCTCGACGCGGACTCCGGCGAGCCAGACTCCAGCGCGCGCGCCCCACATGAACAGCGCGTACAAAACGCGGACGTCTCCCATGATGTAGGAGGCAGGAAATCCGATGAGCGCAGCGATGGGCGCGGCGAGAGCCCAGAACGTCAGCATGATGATGGTGCGAATCATTTTGCTGTGGTTCCCTTTGTCGACGGGGCCTCTGTTCGGTCAGTCTGAGATGACTCAGGCGCGCTTTGCGCCTCTCCCTTCAGCCAGGCGCCGCGGCGGGCTTGCTGCTCGGCGGTGATCTGGTCGAGGTCTTTTAGTTCGTACGAAATCTCCTGGCGGCCGCCGACCTTCCATTTCAGCTCGTGCTCGCCGGCGCGGCGGCTTCGAACTTTCACGGTGAGCGAGTCGCCCGGACTCAGCCGCGCCATGTCTTGTCGTGATTCCTGCCCGGCGCCCTTGCCTTGCAATTCGAGGATGACATCGCCAACCTGCAGGCCTGCGCGCTCGGCTTCGCTACCCGGTGCGACGGCGACAACGGACATGGGACCATCGAAATTACGGGACGCGGAGAAGCCGGGGTCGGCTACGGCGGTCTCGAGTTGCACCACGCGAAGGCCGACCGAGCGGAGAAAATCGTTCCAGGGAATTTCCTCGGTTCCAGCCACATACTTGGTGAAGAACCATCCTAGGTCGGCGTGGCTGACGGCCTCGGCGGCTTGTTGCACTCCGTTGGAGTCGTCAAAGAAGCGGCCCTTCTGCGCGTCGTTCACATTCATCCACTGCAAAACCTCGCGCAATGAGGCGCGTCCGTGACTTGCTTCGCGGACGGCGAGATCGAGCATGACGCCGAGCAGTTCACCTTTGTTGTAATAAGAAATGCTGCGCTCGGGGCGACGATAGTATGCGTTGCCCTCGAGCCACGCATCGATGCTTGATTCTTCAGCCGATTGCGTTAAGTGAGCTGGGCGACGTTCGAGCTCGGTGATTTGTGCGCCAAGTTCGCTGAAGTATTGCCTCTCGTCGATCAGACCAGCACGCAATTGAATTGTGCCCTCCGCCGTGCTGGTGACGCCTTCGCTGAACCACAATGCCCGCGTGTAATTTTCCTTGGTGTAGTCGACGGGCTCAAGGGTTTGAGGGCGGATGCGCTTGACATTCCAGAGATGAAAAAACTCGTGCGCGGTGACTCCGGTGAGCGCTCCGAAGGTCTTGTTGACCATGTCTGCATTGAGATCGATGGCGGTGGAGTAGGCGTGCTCCATGCCGCCGCCAGCGGGTCCATGCGGGAAATGATAGATGAAAGTATAGGTGTCGAAAGGACGATCGTTCATCCAGATTGTGGCGGCTACGACGATCTTGTGCAGAGCCGCGACAATTTTGGCCATGTCGTAGTCGGCGGGATCGGAGTCGATGATCACGCGATAGTGTCCGCCTGACGCGTCGAAATCGGATTCCTGAAAGTCGCTGATCTCGAGGGGAGAGTCGACAAGTCGATCATAGTCGGGAGCGTCGAAGTCGGACGATGATGCTGAGGTCAGAGGCGTGGCGATCCTCCATCCTGCGGGGACTTGATTGAGATGGACGTGGATTGGCGCTGTGCGCGCGTCGATCGGGTACATGAGAATCTGCGCGAGATTGAAGAAGGCGTGATGCGTATTCAACTGTGCGCCGAATGGGCCGGGCGAATCAACATAGATTTGATAGTTGACGACGGCGCCGCTTTCGGCCGACTGAATCTGCCAACGGCTCTTGTCGAGTTCGCGGATCGCGAGCGGGTGGCCGGCGCGGTCTTTCGCATGAATCCAGTTTATGTATTGGGAAAAGTCGCGGACCTGATACAGAGCGTTCCACACGGGAAGTTGGAGTTCTCGCTGCGATGCGCCTGGGGGCAGGATGATTTGGACTTCGACGAGATGCTGGTCGGGAGAAGTAAGGGAAATCTCGTACGACACGCGGGGGGACTGCGCGACGGAGAGGGTCGCGAGGGACAGAATCAAGACCAGAATCAAAATTCCCGCCCTCTTTCGCAAACAACGCGAAAGAAGGACGGGGCACCCGGGTTCGGAGCTGCGACTGGAGTTCAGGGAGATCGTCATTTCTTGTCCGCCAGTTGTGTCAGGCGTGCTGGGAGTTTTTCGTAGATTCCGCCGAAGCCGCCGTTGGAAAGGATCGCGACTACATCTCCTGTGCGCATTTCGGGGGCGATGGTTTGAACGATTGCGTCCGCGTCGGCGAGAAGGCGCGCGCGGCGGCCATTGCGCTCGATCTCGGCGGCCAAGGCCGGCAGCTCGAGGCGCTCATTTTCTGGCACGGCTTCGGAGCGGAAGACTCCGGCGACGACAACTTCGTCGGCCAAGGCGAGGCTCCGGGCAAGGGCCGTCTGTAGCACGCGACGGCGCAGGGTGTTCGAGCGCGGTTCGAGAACCGCCCACAACCGAGAGCCGGCATAGCGGGCACGAAGGGCTTTCAGCGTGCCTGCGATGGCGGTGGGGTGATGCGCGAAATCGTCGATGATCGTGATGCCGTTCACCTGCGCTTTCACTTCCAGACGTCGCTTCACGCTTTTGAAGGTCTTGAGCGCCTCGGCGATCGCTTCTTTCGCTATCCCACAGTGAGCGGCGAGAGCGGCGGCGGCCGTGGCATTCCAGACGTTGTACTCTCCGGCTAAGGCGAATTCGAAGTCTGCCCAGGGCTCCCCCTTGTGCA
>Ga0070735_10003656_pt1 | contig 13363 bp, 8 predicted proteins | sample Coa_R1_FD_66443 | JGI IMG/M metagenome (GOLD analysis project Ga0070735, IMG submission 66443) | Surface soil microbial communities from Centralia Pennsylvania, which are recovering from an underground coalmine fire - Coalmine... | ecosystem: Environmental > Terrestrial > Soil > Unclassified ...
GAGATCGACCCGGCTGTCACTGCCAGGACGGGTCGAGTCCTACGAGACGATAGTGACACGAGCGTATTTCGGTACCCCGACATAGCATCAGCCCGGGCTGGCATCTCGGCGATCTCGGCGAAGCTTGAGAACCAGCATGTCGCGATCATCGGTGCTGGGGGCACCGGCACGTATTTGCTCGACCTGCTCGCCAAGACCAGCGTCGCACATATCGACGTGTTCGACGGTGACCGGCTGCTGACCCACAACGCATTCAGGGCACCGGGCAGCATCACGCTCGACGAGCTTGACGGCCGCCCCTACAAGGCGAGCTTCTTCTGCAGCCGATACGACGCCACCCGCACCGGAATCCGAGCCTTCGACTGCTACGTCACAGACGACAACCTGCAGCTGCTCAACGGCTGCACGTTCGTCTTCGTCTGCATCGACTCCGGTGCCGCACGACGCGTCATCGTCGAGCATCTCCTCGCCCGGGCCATCCCGTTCGTCGACTGCGGCCTCGGCATGCTCGTCAACCATGACCAGCACGCGATCTTCGGTACGGTCCGGACGACGCTAGTCACACCCGAACGCGCCGACGCCGCGATGGGCTATCTCAGCTTCGGTGACGATGAGCCCGGCGACGACGTGTACGCCTCGAACATCCAGGTCGCCGAGCTCAACGCGATGAACGCCTGCATGGCCGTGATGCGCTTCAAGCAGCACCTGCGCTTCTATGTCGACCTGCGAGGCGAAACGCAGTGGACGTTTGGCACTTCGACGAACACGATGACGGGCGATGCCGCGTGAAAGGCCGCACGGTAGCCGTCGAGCCGCGCTTCGTCGACAGTGCACCGGGGATTCTCGAACCGGGCGTCATGTACGTCTCGATCCGGCACAAGACCGTCCTGCATCTGTGTGCCTGCGGCTGCGGCCACGAGGTCGTCACGCCGTTGGCACCGCACCGCTGGCGGCTGGTGTTCGACGGAGATACCGTCAGCCTCGAGCCGTCGGTGAGCAACGGTGTGCTCGCATGCCGGTCGCACTACTTCATCACCAGGAACATGATCGACTGGCGTCGACCTATGACCGAAGCAGGGATCGAGTGGGCGCGTTCGCGCGACGCCCGTGCCCTCGCTCGTGCATCAGCGGCTGACAACAACCCGGACGACGACCTTGCAAACCACACCCAGAGCAAGCTCGACGATAACCCGTGGAGCGACCCGCATCAGCACCCGTACGAGCACCTCCCTCTTGACGGATCACCTGTGGCTAACGGCGGCGCGTCCGAGCCGGAGGTTCTCCGCGGCGGAAGGCTAAGCCGGGCGGCGCGACGCTGCGCTGCCGCCTTCCGATGGCGAGCCGGGCGCTCGTCCTGACACCAGCCGAAAGCCGTTCATGCCAGCCAGAGCTCTGACCGAGGCTCACGCGGCCACTCGGCTGTGGCTACAGCCCGCTTCCAGCAGGATTGCGTTGCCGGGCATGCTGAAGCCCCGGAGAACCTCCGCGCTATGCCGCAATGGGACTACTCACCGCACGCCGAACCGGATCTTCTGCGTGTCGCCTCTGGCTCTCCTTGGCGTGATCGCTCGTGCGCCAGAGTCGGCGATATCGCACCCGCAATCTGGTCCCGATCTTGGCTGTGCGTAGCGAGTGCAGCATGGTGGAGTGCCGGGGAACTGTCATCGGGACAGCCGCAGCACCGGAATACGCTCCCACGGCGACGACGATGCCCCCTTTGTCCCGCTGGGCAGCACCGGTGAGCTAGCAGTGATCTCCGATACCAGCGGACGTTCAGCACCAGCGGACCTGGTCGCCGCCGCGGCAAGGTACACCCAGGCCACAGGCTCGCCAGTACCCCTTTCGAGCTGGCGCTGGCTGCGGCCCACGACGAGCAGCTCCGGAGCAGGCTCCTGAAGCACTGAGGTCCGGTACACCCGCCGCTGACTCGCGTGAGGACACACCGCGACGAATGGAGCCGCGCAGACGTAACGCTGACGTAAGAACCTCCATCATGCTGGGCTCCTTCCCCCGTCAACACTGGACGGTCCGCCTAACGCCAGGTCAACGCCTGCATCGCCTCAGGGTTGAGGTTGAACCGGACGGCGGTCCTCACCGTGTCATGTGTGGTCGACTAATCGTCACCACCCAACTCAGGCGAGCAACCAAGGGAAACGGGAAGCTCACCATGGCAACAGGCAACCCGGCCGTCCGGGACATAGTCGAGCGTGTCTGCGCACGCCAGGATGTGCTTGATGCGTGCAGGCGCCACGATCTCGGCTTCGTGATCAACGTGCTGTGTGCGCGCGATAACGGCGTCACTCAGAGCCAGATCGCTGCTCTCACGGGCATACCGCAAGGGCGCCTGAGCGAGTACAAGACGGGCAGGCGCGTTCCGACTGCTGCTTCGACTTTCGAGGCGTTCGTCGGTGGCCTGGAGATGCCGACGGCAGCGCGGATCGCACTGGGGCTCGCTCCCGAGGCTCCCAGCTCCGGCTCGGCCGATCGTGCGCGACAGCCTGCCGACGTCACTGGTATCGCTCTGGGCGAGGTGCGGCCTCTACTTAGTAACCTGTCAAGAGCCAGTGCGGTCCCCGTGCTGTCGGCGCTCCGCGAAATCCATCGTGGTTATGTCGAAGCGGATCGGCTGATGGGCTCCATGTGCGTCACGGGGCCTATCCGCCTTCAGATGCCCGTCGTAGAAAGGGCCTGCGAGGTGACCCGCGGCGCAGACCGTCTCGAGATAATCCGGTTTGCCTGCCAGTTCATGGAGTTCGGAGGGTGGATTTTCCAGGATGCCGAAGATCTGGTATCCGCGATGCACTGGACAGACAGGGCGCTCGATTACGCCCTAGAACTCGGAGATCAGCGCGCTGTCGCTTACACACTCATGCGCAAAGCGGCGATCTCAACGGAATCCGGGAATCATGCACAGGGCGTCGGCCTGGCTAATTCTGCCCTGCAGCACAGTGATGTGCTGACTCCGCGGCTCAGGGCGGTCATTTTGCGCCAGCGATCGTATTCTTACGCGGCCTTGGGAGAAGTTCTCGCTTCGGCCAGGGATTCCGAAGAGGCTGTGAACGAGGCTGTCGCAGGCGAAAACCAGGGCGAGATGGACCGGGCGCCCTATTGCACGCCTACTTATGCGGCGATGGAAGCCGGGGCGTCATGGGTCCGCCTCGGGCACCCAAAGACTGCTCTGCCGATCCTGGAGGAGAGTCGCTCCGGTTGGCTCGACCACACGCAGGTCGGTGACTATGCCCTATGCGTGGGGCGTCTGGCGGTTGCTTATGCCGCCGCTGGCGAACCGGAGCAGGCGTGCGCGACCGCCGGAGAGGTCGTGGCAGTCGCCGAGGGGCTGGGCTCGCGCCGCGTGGTCGGCCAGCTCGGCTTCCTCTACCGCAGACTGGACAGATGGCGACAAGAGCCCGCCGTAGCTAGCATGAGAGGGAGGTTGAAGGTTCTTCTCGATTCGTTCAGGCCGGAGCGAGAGGCGGGCTAATGGACCATATTCTGCCTACAGCTACGACATCTGATGAGGAGAGACAGGGTGCGGACTGCGCGATCCTGCCAGTCGGAAGCTTCGAGCAGCACGGCGATTACCTGCCGCTAATCACCGACACCGTAGTCGCATCCGTGATATCGCGAGAACTCGCGAGTGCGTATGGGCTGTTTCGGCTCCCTCCGGTCACGATTTCGTGCTCCCATGAGCATAGCAAGTGGCGCGGCACGGTGAGCCTCTCATCAAGTACCCTCCATTCGTTGATTGATGACATCTATCTTTCCGTGACGCGTGCGGGCCTGACTTCATTGGTCGTCCTTAACGGCCATGGCGGCAACTACATCCTCGCAAACGTCGTCCAGGAAGGGAACGCCGAGGGGAAGAGGATGGCGTTGTTCCCCTCCGGAGCAGACTGGACGGATGCCCGGCAATCGGCGAAGCTAGCCACATCGAACCACGAAGACATGCACGCCGGCGAGCTTGAGACCTCAATTCTTCTTCACACGCACCCCGAGCTGGTCCGTGACGGTTACCAAGCCGCCGACTGGATCGCAGACGACAGGCGCCATCTCCTCACTACCGGGATGAGCGAGTACACGCAAAGCGGTGTGATAGGCCGGCCATCTCTAGCCTCTGCAGAAAAGGGAAAGGCGCTACTGGCTTCACTGGTCGAAAGCTTTGCGTCTGTGCTGGAAATCTTGCGGAAGGCATGACCACTCTCCCACTGCAGGGCCTACAAGCAGCGGAGTGCCCTGGCTGCAGGTTCCCGGCAGGACCGGGGAAACTAGCGCCTGATGGCACTGACGGCCCTGCCGGGTTGCCTTAAATGTACCAAGCTCGGCATAGCACCGCCAAGCTCGATCAACGAATGTGCAGGTCAGCCTTGCTCTAGCATGATCAACCGTGCCTGATATGCCCGACTTCAGCGCGGACACTCCGACGCCCGTGTACGTGCGCGTCGCCGACTGGGTAGAGTCGCGCATCAAGTCGGGCGAGCTCAAGGCAGGCGCACGCCTGCCCGCCGAACGCGAGCTAGCCCGTGACCTCGGGGTGGCTTACGACACTGTGCGGCGCGCCGCCGTCCTGCTTCGCGAGCGCAGGCTGATCGTCACCGTCCACGGCCGGGGCACCTACGTGACCGAGCCCTCGCCGCAGGCTCCCGACCCGAAGTAGCAACAGGACGGACCCTCCTGTCGGCATAGCCCGTCCCGGAGCCTCAGCGAGGCGACGGTTCAACCAAAGATCTGGTCCATGACCTCGGCACCCTTGACCAGGACGGGGCGGAGCTCTTTACGGTATACGACCTCCGTCGTCCGCGAGCTTGAGTGCCCGGCCAGCCGCGCGATCTCCTCCACGGGCACGCCTTTGGCCGACAGCAGGCTCACGAAGCTTGTCCGCAGTTCGCGCGGCGCCCAGTTCTCCCCTACGCCGGCAGCCCTGCAGACCGCCCTGAAATACCGCCTGACATTCGCAGCGTCCAGCTCCGTGCCGATCGTCGTGGTGAAGACCAGGCCGACGTCCCGCCACAACTCCCCCGCGGCCGCCTTCTCCTCGTCCTGCCGCGCGCGATGCTCCCCCAGCGCCGCGATGACCGCCAGCGGCAGTCCCAGAGTCCGCCGGGACTTCGCGGTCTTGGTGTCACCGCCATGACGCACTGACCGCCACACTGCGATGCTCCCGGTCTCCAGGTCCACGTGATCCCAGCGCAGCGCCCTGGCCTCCTCGGTGCGGATGCCGGTCATCAGGCACAAGACCACGTACGCGCCGAGCCTGGACTCCGCCGCCGCCTCCAGCACCGCGGCGGCCTGCCCGGCGGTCAGCGCCTTGCTCGGCCTGCCGGACTGCCCCTGCGGGGTGTCGACGAGTGCGGCGACGTTGTGCATGACGTGACGGCTGGCCTCAGCGTGCCGCAGCGCACGGGTCAGCGCGTTATGGGCGATCACCACCGTCCGGCTGGAACGATCGCGGGCCAGCTGTGCCAGGGCGCGGCGCACGTCGTGCGCGGTCAGGTTCCGCAGCTCGATGCCGCCGATGATGGCGGTGACTGGCTTGAGGACCTGGCGGTTGAGCGTGACAGTCCGCGCCGACCGGCCGTCCAGGCCCTCGGACAGCCAGTCGTCGACGGCCCGCTGGACCGTGTAAGCATGCTCGGGCTTAACACCGGAATCCTGCTCGGCCTGGAGTTCCTTGAGCTTGGCGGCGACCTCAGCCCTGGTGCGGCCGGAGATCTTATGCCGCCGCCAGGTTTTCCCGTCCGGGCTGTAGCCGAGGGAGACCGCGGCGTACCAGCGGCCCTTAGCCTCGTCCTTGTAGATCGACCCTTCGTTGCGCCCGCGACGGCGGGCGCTGGTGGTCTTTGCACCCATAAAGTCAGGGTAGCAACCGGCTTGCTCCCCGCTTTGCTCCCCGATGATCAAGAAAGATCCTCATCAGGCCTCTGACCTGGTGGAGCTTAGGGGATTCGAACCCCTGACCTCTTGCATGCCATGCAAGCGCTCTACCAACTGAGCTAAAGCCCCGTGACCGTCATTCATGCCTAGGCGGCCGGAACGCAGTCAGCATACCGGTTGCGACGCGTCTTGTCGCATCGGGACGTGCCGTGCCGACCGTCTAGTCGGACAGGCATCGCGACCGGACCGCGGCGGGTGCAGCGCCGACGGGCGAGATCGGCTAGGAGGCTGTACGGGGAGCACGCATGCCCTCCGGTCCGCTTGTGTGCCGGGTATGTGTGGGGCACACGTACCCGCCTGAGGGCATTCGTGGAGCACGAATGCCCTTCGAGCGGCAGCTGAACGGGCATGCGTGGAGCACGCGTGCCCCTACGCCTGCTGAGCAGCTACGCGAAAGCGGTCATTCGGGACATAGCGGACGCGTTCGTGTGGCTTCCGCAGCGCACTGACGGGCAATGCCGCCGCATGGTTGTGACAACGAGCCGCCTATCACCGGCTGGTTGTCACAACCAGCAGACCAGAAGCAGGCGCGACCGTTGGGAGAAATGGTTCGAAGTGGGATAAAACGGATCACTTCCGCAAATGCGCCGGTGTCTCAGCTTGGCTGGAGATGTGTCCAGGGCGACTACTCGGCTGACGCGAGGGGAGCAGGGTTAACGCGGTGCGGTTGCCGGGAGGCGGCATGGACGGTCCACGTGGAGCACGGCCAGGAGGGGCGCAAAGGGCGCGGGGACGAATCCGGCTAGCGGCGGCTCGGGGACGAATCCGGCTAGCGGCGGCTCGGGGACGGATCCGGCTAGCGGCTCGGGAACGGGGCCCGAACACGCGACAGACGCGACAGACGCGACAGACGATCGTCACCCGATACGACGGCGGAGGTTACGGGAGGGTGGTGATGCCGAGGATGAAGTAGTTCAGCGGCATGAGCTCGCCGGCCTGGTTCACGATCTGTCCGGTATCGGGGTTGTAGGACCAGTCTGTCCAGTGCCACGAGCGCAGGAACGCCGCGGGCGCCTGCACCGCGACGTACGATCCTGGCGCGAGCCGAGCGCCGGTGACCAGGCCGCCGTAATCGAGGCCGAGATAGACGTCCTGGACCGCGACGTTGCGGTGGCGCTCGGCAATTGCCCTGGTCATCCCCACCGCGAGGCTGGACAGCGGCGCCAGCGCCGGCTGGGCGGTCTCCACGAGGTGCAGCCCCAGCTTGAACGTGTCGGACTCGAGGAGATCGAGGAAGCGCTCGTCGTTGTCATTCTTGACGTTGACGGTAAAGCACCGGATGACCAGGCCTGTCTCCGGCGGAGCCACCCCAATGAAGATCGGGTAATTCAGAACGGCGGCGTGCTCTCCCTCTGCTATCCGATACGTGGCGTTGAAGTTGACGTCATCGACGCCGTGTTTCGTCCGGTTCTGCGTGAAGAAATTGAACAGCACGCGATGAATCCCGCCTCCGGGATAATCGGCCACGCGCAGCCCGTTGAGCGAGATGCGCAGCCGCGTGCCTTTCAGGCTCGGGTCCGCCTTCGCCGTCTTCAGGCTCTGGATCGCCGTCCCGTTCGAGCCGTCCGCGGCGCCGTCCTGCGGAATGAAGCCGAAGATATGGGAGGTATGACGCCAGGCCGGCGTGCCGAACAGCCAGCTGAACGACAGCTTTCCAGTGGACTCGTACAGTTGCGCGACCGCGGGCGGCTGCGGCGCGACCTCCTCGCCGAGCTTCGCGGCGAGCGCGTCGTCACTGAGCGCGCCGGCAACGGGAATGTCGTCAAGCCACTGAGTCATGATTTCAGCTCCGGGTGCGCCGCTTCCAGCCGCTCACAGTACTCGCGGATCCAGGTGGCGGCCTGGTGGTTGTTCACTTGCATCGCGAACTGGAACGCGTTTATCGCGTATTCGTAGCCGCGAGCGATCCAGCCATAGCCGATGAGGTCACGCGCGAACGACCAGAAATGGACCCAGGTGGTGCCCTCCTCCAGGGCCATCATGAGGTTCGCGCCGTCTTCGAAATAGCTGATGGCGGACGTCAGGTCGCCATGAGCGAGCATGATCGTGCGCCACAGCATAGCCGCCTGAGACCGGTTCTCGGCGCTCTGGCCGCCCGGCCGCGACTGAGCCTCGCGCAGCAGGCCCGCGATCTCGTCCAGCTCGACGAGATCGGGCTGGTCTTCGCGGCTGAACAGCGTCGCCAGCCGGATGCGGGCTTCCGATATGCGCGACCACGCCAGGCCGATAGCGTCCTGCGGCAGCCTGGCCGCGTAGCTGCGCCGGCTCGCGCGCAGCGCCTCTTCCCAGGTCTCCGGCTGGTCAGGCAGATAGCTCAGCTCTGACAGGTGGCATTCGACGTCGCCGAGGGCGTACCGGGGATTCCGCGCGGGCGCATCCAGCTCGGCCTGGAAGGCGACGACCGCGTGCCCGGTCGCGCCGATCGCACGCAGCCACAGGCCCGTCCCGTAATAGTCCTCGCCCTCGGGAGGCGCCAGGCGCACGTGTCCCCTCTGCTTGCGCGGCCAGTCGGGGCAGATCCAGATCGCCTGATCCCAGACTTTCAGCCCGGTCTCGCCGCACCCAGGCAGCAACTCGCCGGTCCTGGTGTCGACGAAATAGGGCAGGGCACGGTCGAGCACGCGGCTGATCTGGTCCACGTCACCGGTGAAACGGCAATACAGCCCTAGGGCTTCGATGAGCTGGGCGGCGGTGGGGAGATCGTTGCGCTTCAGTGCGATATGCAGCGCGTCGCTGATGTTCTGCCGGTAGAGACGCAGCACGCCGACGACGGCAGCCGTGTCATAGCGGAACCTGGCCGCCAGATCGGCGCCCTTGCGTGCCACGGTTTCGATGAATGCCGCCTCGAGGGTTTCGGCGTCCGCACGGTGCGCCTCCTCCAGGCGCGAGGCGACGAGCTTCAGCAGCGGATGCACGACCCAGGCCGGCTCGGCGGCGCCGGCAGGCTCGGCGAGTCCGGCGGAGACGAGCGTGCCAAGGACCTGTGAGACCGGCGGCTCGGCGCCGTGCACGCTCGTCACCAGGTGCGCCGCTGAGTCTTCGTCGAAGGCGACGTCGAAGCGGGACAGTGTCCGGATCGCGGCTAGACCGGCGCGGTCACATGCCGCCGACAGGTCCGCGACAATCTCGTTGACGAGCGCTTCGACCGACGGCAGCCCGAAGCCAGGATCGCTCGCGAGCTGGCAGATCCGGTCCCAGTCGCCGTTGTGCAGCCACGCCGCGACGTCGTCGGCGCTCGCCTTGCCGCTGCCGTTCAGGTCACGCGCCGCTCCGAGAAGCAGCAGGAACATTCCGGGTCGGCCACCAGTGATGAGCAGCAGCGGGTAGTCCGTGCCCCGGTCGAATCGTGCCCCGCAGGTGTCGGCCCATCGCCGGCCCAGCTCAAGCCCGCTATCGCGCCGCAGGGCGTCGGGTACGACGCCGCGACAGGGCGGCAGCCATGCCAGCGAGTCAGAACGGGCGGTGACCATGACCCGGCACGCGTCATCGAGCCCGGCGATAACCTCTCCAAGGAACGCCTCCGTCTCCGGCGTGAGACCGTCGGCCTGGTCGAAGATAAAGATGTTGCCCCGGCCGTTGTGATAGTCAGTCCGGGCGGCGACCGTAGCGGGCGTGTCGGTCGCGGAGAGCCGAACGTACCGCACCGAGCGCGGTTCCGGCGAGGTGGCGGACAGCCACCTGGCGTACTCCACCGCCAGTCGGCTCTTCCCGGATAGCAGCGGGCCGTGCACGAGGACGACTGGAGCGTCCGCCAGGGCGTCCTCCAGTTCCAGGACGGCCCGGTCGAACCCGGCCAGCGGCGGTGCCGACAGGTTCTCGGGAAGCGGGAGGTCGGGCGCGGCCGGCTCCACGCCGGCGCCGCTATCGAGCTGCAGGTGGATGACGTGGCGTTCCCCGATGACCGGAATGCTCCAGTCGCTGACCGGCGCGATCCGCTCCTGCTGCGTCGTGGCGGCGAGCGGGTCCTCATGGAGCAGGCGGCGGGCGGTCCTGGCGGCTTCGCCGGCGCCGCGGCCACCGAAGAACTCCGGGTAGAAGGCACCGAAGAACCGGGCCGCGGTCGCCGGGTAGATCTCGCGCCGCATGCCGACGCAGGACGGCACCCCGGCCGCGAGCAGGTCCTCGACGATCGACGGCTGCCCGGCGGCGGGTTCGGGCACGACGTGCAGACGCCGGTCCGCGGCTTCGGAGTCGGCCGAACGGCACGCGTTCATCGAGAAGAGCAGGACACCGGCGGCGGCCAGGACTTCCCCGAGCGTGGTGCCGTCGATGAACTCCGGGCCGGTGCGTCCGGGGGTCTCGAACTTGAGATAGCCCCTGGCCCGGCCAGCGCCGAACGGATCGCCGACCATGCCGTGGCCGTCGAAGTGCACGGCCGTATACGGGGTGCCGTCGCGCGCGGCCTGGCCGAGACGCTCCTCCAGTGCGTCGAACGTCGGCGGCCGGAGAACGTCGATCTTCACGGTAGGCAGCGCCCGCCATAGCCGGTAGGCGATGGACCAGTACCCGACGTCGGCCGCGCCGTCCGGCCGGCTGATGAGCATGAGCAGGCGGAACGCACTGCGAGACACCCGCTCCGACGGCCGGTCCTGCGCGCCGCTGAACGCGCGGACGAAGCTCGACGCGGTCAGCGCGAGCGGCTCCGCGGCGTCAGGATCGGCGATCAGTTCCCACGGGACTGCCGCGTCGGGTGCCTCGTCTCGGATCTCAACCTGCAGGTCAGGGCCCGCGTGCTGGATCTTCTCTCTTAACGGCAGACCGCCGTTGGCGAACAACGCCTCGTAAGTGGCCTCGCCGATCTTGCGTTCCGCGTGCTGAATCCGCTCGATCACGGCATTCGACGTGGCACCCCAGTTCTCCCGGTAATCCTCGTAGTACCAGCGCAGATCCTCGACGTCGAACCTGTCGAACACCGGGCGGAACGGCACGCGAGCGCAGACGTCGCCGTTCCAGGTCAGCTCCGCCTGCCGCTCGCCGCTGATCACCCGATGACGAATCCCGAGCACCGGCAACTCCCCCACCTCCCCTTAGTGGCTACGTTAAGCCAGGTGCCATGCCGCAGGCTATCCCCGGAACCAGTGCCGCTCAGACGATGATGACCAGGACGACGATCAGCGCGACCAGGACGGCCACGGCGGCTCGCGCCGCCGGGCGCCGCCACACAGGTGCTCGCACCGGTTGCGCCGGCGTCGGCCAGGCCGGCATAGGCCAGGTCGCTGCCGGGACCGAGGCCGGGACCGAGGCCGCGCTGGCCTTCTCGCCGGGCCAGTCCTCCCACCAGCCTTCCGCGCTCGCCGGCGGCCGGCTGGCCCGCTCCGGTGTGCTCTCTTCGATCTGCATCAACTCGTCTATCCAGGAGGGGCCCTGGTCGCGGTGCAGCGACTTGCGAGCCACCAGCTCGCTCAGCGGCGGAAACGAGGCGACGCGAGAGTCGCACATCTCCGCGAGCGTGCCGGCGAGCGACGTTATGTCCTGATCACCGGTCCTGTTCAGCTCCTTCCATACCTCCGTCTTGCGCGGCTTCAGGTAGTCGTTCTTCGTGAAGATGAGGTTGTTCCCCGTGTTGAACTGCTGCCACAGGGACCTGTGCCTGCTCAGCGCCAGCAAGGACAGGTAGATGACCAGCGAGGGGAAGGAATCCATGTCGAGCGCGTAATAGCCGTCCCGGTGCGGATGCTGGAAGTTCTCATTTCCCTCCTCACCCGGATCCACCCGTTTCAATGACGGGATGAAGCAGCTGTCGTAGTCGACCAGCGTGATACCCGATCCGCTGACCAGGCAGTTGTCGTTGGCCAGGTCTCCATGCGCTATCTGGCGCTCCCACAGGTCACCCGTCACGCCGAGCCACGACTTCGCGAGGCCGACGAGCTCGTCACTCTTCTTCAGCCGTCCAGCCACCCAGTCGTTCAGCGGCACGCCCTGAGACCATGCCATCTCCACCACGGGATAGCGCCTAGGCCCCACGAGGATCGCGTCTTCCCAGTACCTGAAGCGGACGAAGCTGCCGAGGGACGAACCCTGCTTGAGATGCAGGCTCAGCTTCTCGTAGCGCTCCTTCTGGTTCGCGGTGCTGCGGGTGAAGCATCGCAGAGCGTAGTCCGCCTGACCTATCTTCGCGTGGAAGACGATGGCCGACCGTCCGGTGGCGTACAAGGGCATGCCGAAGCCGTCGCTGTCGAACTGCGCCGATCGCCAGTTGCTGTCGCTGAAGCAGACGCCTGGGGCCTGCACCGCGTCTATATAGTCCTGATCGCTCGGCCACGTGCCGAACTCCGTCATTTGGGGCCTCCCGCGGGAGCGGTGCCAGCCGGATGAGTCGTAGAGTTCTTGCTCTTCTTAGGTGTCGGCTGCGGAATGAGCTGATCCGAGGCGGGCAACGGCGCGACACTCGTCACGAGCCATGTGCCCACCTGGCTGCGGACGAGGGACAGCTCTACCGGAACGTACTGCCCGGTCAGCGCCACTCCGTCGACGGTCGCCACCCGGTAGACGAGGACGTCGGCTTGCGCCGCATTGTCGGTGACGTCCACCAGCGACACGGAAGCCACAGACCCCTGGCTGGTGGTCTGCGCAAACGCAGACTCGGTGAAGTGAAGATCCACCGGCAGCGAGCTATAGAGGTTGTCGGTGATGTAGGGTCCGAGCGCGGTGCGGTAGTCGTCGTAACTGCCGTCGTAGGTGACTAGAGCCGTCCCGAACAGGCGGGCGACGGTTTCGATGGCTGTGCCAGGAAAAGTCGCGGGCGTGGACGTGGCGGACGACACCGGAGCGGAAGCGCTCGACGGCGCCAGCGCAGGCGCGACGCCGCCACCGCTCGTGATCTTGCCGATCAGGACGCCCAGCAGCACGCTGGCCATGAGCACCCCGGCCAGGACCACTGCCGGGCGCGACCGCACCCCGGCGGGCGAGGTCTTCCCACGATGGTCGGCCGGCCGGGTCCGGTCCCGGTCGCGGCGCGCCGGCGCGGACGGCCGCGGGCCTGTGCCGCCGCCCAGCGGTGCGATGCCGCGCGCGCCGCCGACCCCACTGCCCGCACCACCGCCGGCCCCACTGCCAGCGCGGACGGGCTCTTCTTCGAAGATCGGCGGCATGACTGGAGGCTCGTGCGCCTGCCGCGGAACGCTGGCCGTGTCGGTCCGGAGTATGACCACCGTTAGGTCGTCGTTCTGGATCTGACGGTTCCTCCGCTCGCCGGTCGCGAAGTTCTCGAAGGAATGCTGGTCCAGCGACGTCAGTGTGTTCCACGGCCTGGCGCCTTGCTCGTCGCGTTGCAGGAACCACTCCGACATCGCATCGGTGAGAATGAAGAAGCTGTCCCCTGGCCGCCATTCTCCGGCGCAGTAGACCAGCTTGTCGATGAACTTCTCTGTGGTGGCCCGCCGCGTGTACAACAGCGGCGGATGCTTGCCGAATTGCGCGGAGCTCGAAATCG
>Ga0070735_10003657_pt1 | contig 13361 bp, 10 predicted proteins | sample Coa_R1_FD_66443 | JGI IMG/M metagenome (GOLD analysis project Ga0070735, IMG submission 66443) | Surface soil microbial communities from Centralia Pennsylvania, which are recovering from an underground coalmine fire - Coalmine... | ecosystem: Environmental > Terrestrial > Soil > Unclassified ...
GTCCCCGTGATGAGGAGGAGCGGGCGCGGCGAGACGGCGCCGAGGTGGTCGACGGGCCGGATCCGATCCGGATCGATCCCCGCACGGCGCATGGCCAGCATCGCCGCCCCCCAAGAGAGAGGACCGAAGCTCGCGAACTTATCGCGTATCTCGTCCGCGAACGACGGCCACACGGCACAAAGGATCAGCGCTCGCGGCCGTGGATCGCGCGCCACCGCCATCGCCGCCGCGGAGGCGCCGACCGAAAAGCCGTAGACGACGATGCCATCCGCGGCCACGTCCGGACGAGCCGTCACGAAGTCGACCGCGGCACGAACGTCGAGCTGTTCCCGATCGCCCCACGTCGCGAGGTGCCCGTCGCTCTCCCCGCTCGCGCGAGAGTCGAACAGGAGCACGCCGAATCCACGGCGACGAAGGAGTCGTGCCTCCGGCAGCAAGGACAGGCGGTTCCCCCACAAGCCGTGGACGAACACGATGACCGATCGGCGATCCCCCGGGGCAAACCAGCCCCTCAACGAGAGCCCGTCCGCGGTACGCAGCGCGACGTCCTCGACGTCGCCGAGTCCCGCTTCCGGTCGTGCGCTCGCCGGTACACGCGTCCGGGCAGGATGACAGAACGACCACCCGCGACGGGCGCTGCGGCGCGCGATCGCGCCCGCCGCCGCCGCGCATGCCGCCCCGAGACCGCAGGCCACCGCGGAGCAGGAGATCAAGCGAAGCGCGACAGCAGGTGCTGGGTGAGCACTTCTTGCACGCTCACCTGCGCGGCGCGCCGGGTGAAGGTGTGATCGGCACCGTCGATGATCCGCACCTGAAAGCCCTTCTCGGATTGCATCTTGCGAGCGTTCAGGCCGAGGTGCCGCTCCATGACGTCGATGCCGCCGTCGTCGGGCCCGTAGATCAAGAGCGCGTCGCCCCCGCGCGCGACGAGGGCCTTGAAGCCCCGGGCGATGTCGTCCGGCTCCGCGAGGAGTCCGGAGCGGACGGCGGCGTCCTCGACCAACGACCGACCCGTGGCGACGGCGCGCGTGGCAAGCTCCATGGTGACGGCCCGCAGGTGCACCTCGCCGCGGAGCGCGCGCTTCCAAGTGCTGAGGCTCAAGGCAGCGCGGGCGTACGCGTTCGTGGAGCTGAACGTGTTGCGCGTCCGGAGCTCGAGCGAGTCGCCCTCCTTCCAGTGGAACGTGGGGGGGTTCATCAACATGACGCCGGCCACGCGTGCGTCGGCGACGGCGCTGTGAAACGCCACGTACGCGCCGGAGCATATTCCACCGACGACGAAGCGCTTGCACCCGCGGTCCTCGAGAAAGTCGACGGCGGCCTGCGTCTCGAACATCGCGCGCGGAGAGTAGACCTCCTTCTCCCGGCGGCCCGGCTGGACCGGGCTGTCTCCGATCCCCGCCAGATCGAACCGGAGGACGCGGAAGCCGAGGCCCGCCCAGGCGCGCGCCCACGTCACGTACATGCGGTTGTTGCCGATTCGATGATTGGCGGCGCTGTCGACCAGGATGACGGCGGTCTCGGATCGCGGCGTATGTTCGATTGGTTCGGTCAAGATCCCGAACATCTCGCGAAAGCGCACCGCCTCCTCCGACACCCCGCCGACGTTCGCCACGGAGCGGTACGAGCGCGAAGAAACGGGGTGGCTGGCCTCGAGGTCGAGCTTCTCGTGCCCCTTTTTGATCCACTCGACGACCTGCGTCCACGCCTCGTCCGGCAAATCACACGTGTACGGATCGCCGCGAAGGGCGAGCGAATACCCCGCCACGAGCGACCGGGTCGTATCGACGCCTGCCGAGCGCAGGTGGGCGACGAGCGGCTCCTCGTTCCCGAGGCCGTCGTCGCGCGGGATGACGAGCGCTCGGGAGGCCGGACGACGAGGGTCCTTGACGGGGTCGACGCCCTCGAGCGCCTTCTTCATGGGAGCCGTGATCAAGAACCCGAAGTTTTCGTCTTCGGGAACCGGCACTCCATCCCCGTTGGGCGACGCCGAGGAGGTCGCGAGGCCGCGGAGGGCGCGCAGCTCGCGCACGTAGGCGCGACCGGAGACCGGAGGGCCGAGGAGTATCAAGTCGTCGACCGCCTCGCGCTGGGCGACCGCGGTCGCGAGCAAGCCGCCCAACCGAAGGCCGAACAGCGCGACGGCACGCGCGCCGCTCCGAACGCGCGCTTCGCGGCACGCAATCGCGATGCTCTGCTGCCACGCGTCGACCCTGTCGGCCGCCTCGTCTCCACCCGACGAATCGCCGGTTCCGAAATAGTCAAAGCGTAGAGCAGCGATACCCGCGGCGGCAAGGCGCTCGGCGAGATGCCGATAGCTGTAGTGGCTCAGGACGGCGTCATAGCCAAACGGATTGCAAAGAACGGCGACGCAATCGAGCGCGGGCGCGGAGGGCGTATGATAAAATCCGAAGAGCGGCGCGTCGCTGGCCCCGAACCAAAGTGGGTAGGCTGGGGTCGAGAGGGCGATCTCGACGTTCGCGGACGGGTCGACCAGCTCTCGAAGCGACCCCGGCGCGGCGGCATGCGGCGACGCCCCGAAGGGAGGGCGAGAGGACGGAGCGCGGTTCGGCAACATGTCGGTGCTTCTCTGGGCGAGGCAGCCGCACCTGCCAAGAAATTGAACGACTCGAGCTTACTTTACTCGAGCGGCCACGAGACGACCATAGCGAAGTATGCTGGTCGCGATCAGGCTCGCCGGCGGCTCGCTTCTATCGAGCCAGTCGGCCAGGTCTGCCCGGTCGGACCCCAAGTTCTTTCCGGTTGGCTCCGCCCCCGCGGTGTCGGCCGAGGACGAACGGCCTTGTGGGGGGCCGCGCGAGGCGGTGCCGCGGCGCGGCGTAAGGGAGCCAGGTCGGCTTGCGTCGGCCGGCGAGACGTGAGATCGGGGGGGAAGCGTGAGGCACTCCGAGAACCCGCTGCGCGTCGAGTTCTGGCTGGGTGAGACGGACCCGCGCCCCCTCGCGCTCTTCCGAATCGGGCTCGGCGTCCTCGTGCTCCATGACCTCCTCACGACCTACGCGCCCGACTGGCGCGCGATCCTGAGCGACGACGGGGTGCTCCCCCGCGGCGACCAAGTGGACCCGTTCGCGTGGAGCGTCTTCGATCTGGCGGGCAGCCCCACCGTCGTGTGCATTCTCTTGGTGCTGGGCATTCTGGCGGTCGTCGGGTTCACCGTCGGCTATTTCACGCGCGCAACGACGATCGTTTCTTGGGTATTTTTGACGTCCCTTCACAACCGAAATCTCTATTTCACCGACGGCGGCGACGACCTCGTGCGGTATCTCTTTTTTTATTCGATGTTCGCCGACTCGAACGCCGCGCTCAGCCTCGACGTCCTCTTCGGGCGACGGGCGCGCGGACCTGCGACGGCCCTGGGGCTTCGCTTCTTGCAAGCGCACCTTGCGCTCCTCTATTTCGTGACGGCGCGGCTGAAGTTCCGGTCCGGGTGGCTGCGCAACAACGTCATCTTCGGGACGCTTCAACTCTCCGGGTTCGTCCGACCCCCCGGGGAGGTGCTTCTTCGCTTCCCGGGGCTGTGTCGCGCGCTGACGTACGTCGTCCCGGTGCTCGAGGCGTCGTTCCCATGGTTGGCCTTCTGGCCCTGGTCGAGGCGGCGCGCGCGAGGACTCGCGATCGCGGCCGCCCTGGGCGTGCAGCTTGGGATCTTGAGCACGATGCGCGTGGGGATCTTCACCGGGGTCATGATCTGGTCCAACGTCCTGTGGTTGCAGCCCGAGTGGTTGGACCGGGCGGAAGCGTGGGTGAAGAGGCGCGTTCCCTGGTCGGTCCCTGGTCGAGGGTCCCGAGCCGCTGCGGCCGGAGACGCGCCAGCGACCGGGGAGGGCGGCTGGCGGGTGGCAGGGATGGCGGTCCGCCTGACTCGCCTCGTCCTGGCGTCGTTGCTCGCCGTCCAGTTCGCGGGGGAGGCGTGGGGACCCTTCATCGGGTCGCACGTGCGAATGCCCGAAGCCTTTCACCGGCAACGGCGCTGGGCTGCGCTCACCATGCCCTACGACCTCTTCAGCAACATCAACGAGGTCCCCCACTGGGAGGGGCCGGCGATGACGAGCGACGGTCGCACCCTCGACGCGCTTTCCGCCGTGGCGCCTGGGATGCTCGGCGGACCCGGGTGGCATTTCTCGCGCTGGTACAAGTTCGTCTTCAAAGTCCGCGGGCGCGCCAATCTGCCGGCGGAGCTCGGCCAGTGGGTCATTCGGGACTACGCGCGTCAATCGGGGTCCGACCGCCTGGTGTCCCTCCGGCTGCGCGAAGGATGGGCCCGCGCCGCAACCCCCGCCACGCCGGCGGGACCCACACCGTGGCGCGACGTCTACGAATTCCCCGAGCTCGGCGAGGAGACGCGAGAGAACGCGCCCTGACGCGGGCGCCCGATCAGGGGCCTGGCCGCCTGACCCGCGCGGCCACCGCCCGGGCGAGGATCGGGAGGAACCGCGGATCGCGCACGAGGTATCGGTACGACAGCCGCCGCGGCTCGAGGGCCAGCCGGAACAACCACTCGAGGCCGGTGCGCGAAATCCACGCCGGGGCGCGGGGCGTCGTGCCCGCGATGAAGTCGAGCGACGCCCCGACCGCCATGAAGACGATCGGGCGGAGGCCCTCGCGCACCTTGTCGATCCAGATCTCTTGCTTGGGCGCCCCCAGCGCGACGAGGACGACCTGCGGCGCCGCGGCGCGAACGCGATCGGCGACGGCCCGGGTGCGCTCCGGCGCCTCGTCCGAGTCGATCTTGGGCGAGTCCACGCCGACGACCTGTAGGGCCGGCAGCGTCTCCCGGAGCTTGCTCCGCGCGAGATCCACGACGCCCGGCGCGCCCCCCAGGAAGTAGACGCGCCATCCGCGGCTCGCGGCGCGATCGAGGAGCTTCGGCGTGAAGTCGGAGCCGGAGATCTTCTCCGGCACGGGCGCCCCCAGCAGGCGCGACGCCCACACGAGGGGCATACCGTCGACAAGCGAAAGGTCCGCGCGCGCATAGGCTGCGCGCATCCTCGCGTCCTGTTCGGCCAGGACGACGTGGTCGACGTTGGGCGTGAAGATGGCGCCCCCTCGGCCCTCGCGGACGAGCCGCTCCACGACCCCGAGCGCCTCGCCCGAGGTCAACCGGTCGACCTGGAGAGGCCCGAAATCCAGCGTGCGACGCTCGCTCAACGCCGCGTCCCCTCGTCGGGCGCGTTCTCGCCGTGCGAGCGCCGAGCCGCGTCTCTGCCGGCGCGGGAGGACACCACCGGCGCCGGCGCTTCGACCAGCGAGTCTTGCGGGATCGACGTCCGGACGAAGCAATTCGCCGTCACCTTCGAGCGCGCGCCGACCGTGATCGGTCCGACGAACGTGCTTCCCGCCCCCAGGTGTGCCCCCTGCTCAACGTGCGGGGCGCCCGCCGCGCGGCTCACCGGATCCGTTCCCATGCCGAGCGTGATGCCTTGCGAGAGGATGACGCCGCGCTCGACGGATGCGGCGTGGCTGACCGCCATGCCCATCCCGTGGACGATCACGATGCCCGGCGAGAGCTCGGCGTCCCAATGGATGTCCGACCCGTACGCGTACCGGATGAGGCGTGACGCCACTTGAGGCGCGAGCGGGACCTCGGCGTCTCGAAAGAACCGCATGACCCGGCAGGCCGCGAGCATCTGGAAGCCGATGCGCGTCACCAGGTCCCGCGCGATGGGAGACGGCGCGCCGCGCAGATCGCCCGCGTACTTCGCGTCGTAGTGGCGCAGCATCGCGTGGTCCTCGCGGATCGCACCCACCATCCGCCGCCAAGCGGTGACTGTCTTCGTCACGGCTTGTCCCCCTGGCGCGCCGTTCGCACCCACTCTTTGCCGCGAGCGCGCGAGGGCTTCATGGCAAGCACGACCTTCCAGACCATGTACACGGGCGCCCACGCGAGGTCGAGGATCGCGCGCGGCCCGACCCGAGCCAGCCAGACGCCCCGCGCGACGTAGAGGCTCAGGCCCAGCGAGGCTGCGCACCAGGGCGCGAACGACCACCACGCGCCGGAAGCGAGCCCCAGGCGGAGCGCCGACGCCACGGCTCCCGCGAAGGTCACGAGGGCCACGTACGTGAGCGGCGGCACGAGGAGATCTGCGGCCAGGTCGAAGAGCAACGGGCTGCGTCGCGCGACGGCCTCCGAGACAAGGCGGCGCGCGTGCGCCCGGAGGAGCTGCATCCGGCCGCCCTCCCAGCGTTGCCGTTGGCTGCGCGACGCGGTGCCCGAGGTGACCATTTCACCGAAGACCTTGGCCTCCCCCGCGTAGGCGACGCGGTGCCCGGCGAGGCCGAGCCGGATGCCGTACTCGACGTCCTCGACGATCGAGAACGCGTCGTGCGGGACTTCGCGCAATACAGATCGCGCAAACGCCATCCCGTTGCCGCGCAGACCGGCGGAGAGCCGGAAGCGTTCGCGCGCCCTCGACCTCACGTCGTGGAACAAGGTGAAGCCGATGTGCATCAGCCGCGTGCGCCACGACGCGCGCGGGTTCGCCACGCAGTACTCGGCCTGAACCGCGACCTCTCCGTCGGAGAGACGGGCGTCGAACGCTCGAAGCAAGTTGTCGCTCACCTGGGTGTCGGCGTCGACCACGACGACCGCGTCCACCTCGCCGGCCGCGAGGGAGCGCTCGAACGCGTGGGCCAGCGCGTAGCCCTTGCCCCGGCGCGTCTCGTCCTTGCGCTCGAGCACCGTCGCCCCCGCGCGGGCCGCCCGCTCGGCGGTGGCGTCGCGGCAGTTGTCGGCGACCACGACGACGCGGAAGAGACGAGCCGGATAGTCGACCGCCCGCAGGCTCTCGACCGTCGCCGCGATGCCGGCCTCCTCGTCGTGCGCGGGGACGACGACGTCGAAGCGAGTGCGCGGCTCCGGTGGGTACTCGGGGACGCGTGGCGCGCGCGACGCCAGGGCGAGACCGGCGAGGTACCCCGTCCACGCGAGCGACGGCAGAGACGCGACCGCAAAGGCGCAGTCGACGAGGGTGCGCCGGTCCGTCATCGCGAGAAGGGCGCCATGGCGAGGAGAGCCCGCTCAGCTTCCCAGGAGCTTCTTGAAGTACGCGATCGTTTCCTTGAGACCATCCTCCAGAGGCACCTTCGGTTTCCACCCGAGCTTCGCGCCCGCCAGCGTGATGTCCGGCTTGCGCTGTTTGGGGTCGTCCGCGGGAAGCGGCTTGTTCACGAGGCGCGACTTGGAGCCGGTGAGCCGGAGCACCTTCTCGGCCAGCTCGAGCATCGTGAACTCGCCGGGGTTGCCGATGTTGACGGGCCCGAAGAACCCCTTCTCCGAGTCCATCATCCGCATCATGCCGTCGACGAGGTCGTCCACGTAGCAGAACGATCGCGTCTGCGAGCCGTTGCCGTAGATGGTCACCTCCTCTCCACGCAGGGCCTGCACGATGAAATTGCTGACGACGCGCCCGTCGTTCGGGTGCATCCTCGGACCGTACGTGTTGAAGATGCGGATGACCTTGATGTCGAGGCCGTGCTGCCTCTGGTAATCAAAGAAGAGTGTCTCCGCGCAACGCTTTCCCTCGTCGTAGCAGCTCCTCGGGCCGACGCAGTTGACGCGCCCCCAGTACTCTTCGGTCTGCGGGTGGACCTCCGGGTCACCGTAGACCTCGGACGTCGACGCCTGGAGGATGCGCGCCTTCACCCGCTTGGCGAGGCCGAGCATGTTGATCGCCCCGTGCACGCTCGTCTTCGTCGTCTGGACCGGGTCGAATTGATAGTGAATCGGAGACGCGGGACACGCGAGGTTGAAGATGCGGTCCACCTCGACGTAGAGCGGGAAGGTCACGTCGTGACGCATGAGCTCGAACCTCGACTCGCCGACGAGGTGCTCGACGTTGCGCTTCGATCCCGTAAAGAAGTTGTCGAGACAGAGGACGTCCTCGCCGCGTGCCATGAGCCGGTCGCACAAATGCGAGCCCAGAAAGCCCGCCCCTCCGGTCACCAGCACCTTCTTTTCCATGTCGAACACAGTAGAAGAGGGCCGGAGCGGGCGTCCACCTGCCTTTGTCGACGGCCTCTTACGGCGGGTCGCTCCTCCGGAGACGACGGACGCTCGGACGGCTCGCATGGGGACCGTCGAGCAGCGTGCTCACGTACTTGAGGAGCCGATCGCGCGTGAACGGCCGCTTCAGGTACGCGTTGGCGCCCACCTCTTCTGCGTGCGCCATGTCCTCCGGCGAGCTCCGGTCGCTCATGACCAGGATGGGCACGAACTGGAACTTCATCTGACCGCGCATGTACTCACAGAGCTCGAAGCCCGATTCTCGCGGCAGCGTCAAGTCCAGGCAAACGAGGTGCGGGATCGACGCCGCAAGCACCCTCAAGGCGCTGTGGTAGTCCACCGCCGTGATCACGGCGAAGTCCTGCCCCACGAGCATCCGCCGGATGGCCTCGCGCTCGGGGGGATGATCTTCGACGAGCAGGATGGTCCGCTTCGGGGCCGACTCTATGGTTCGCACTGGCGACGTACTTTCAGCTCGCGCCGCGCCCCGTCAACACGACCGGCACCGTCTTGAGAATGAGCTGGAAGTCGTGGGCGAGGTTCCAGTGATCGATGTACTGCATGTCCATGTACATCCACTCCTCGAAGGAGATCTCGTTGCGCCCGCTCACCTGCCAGACGCACGTCAGGCCGGGCCTGACCGAGAGCCGCCGCCGCTGCCATGCCTCGTACTTTGCGACCTCCGAAGGCACGGGGGGTCGCGGGCCGACGATGCTCATCTCGCCGCGTAGGACGTTGATGAGCTGAGGCAGCTCGTCGATGCTGTACTTGCGGATGAAGCGGCCCACGGGCGTGATCCGCGGGTCCCGCGTCATCTTGAACACAGGGCCCGCTTGCTCGTTGAGCGCCATGAGCTTGGCCTTGAGCTCCTCGGCGTTCACTACCATGGATCGGAACTTGAGCATGTGGAACGGGTGCCCGTGACGCCCGACCCGCTCTTGTTTGAAGAGAATCGGCCCCCGCGACGTGCACCGGATGAGCACCGCGACGGTGATCATCAGCGGCGACAGGAGAATCAGCGCCGTGGCCGTCGCGAGGACGTCGAACAGCCGCTTGAGCACGAGCTGGACCGGCCGGTGCCGCACGCTGAGGTAGTGGATGTAGCCGTCCGCGACGGCGTTCTCGTGCTCCGGCCGCGCGCGCCCGAAGCGGAAACCCGTGGCCGGGAGCGCGAAGGGGATGCCGAAGCGCTCGAGCACCCGAATCGCCGACTGCATTTCGTCGCGCTGGGTGCCGCCGTTCCCCGCGATGAACACCTCGCTCACGACCTGCTTCTTGAGCAAGTCCTCGAGGTCCGAAGCGCAGCCGAGCACGGGGGCGGGCAGCCGATCGTGCAACGGTTCGTCGTTGAACCGGAGGTAGCCGACGGCCTTGTGATGGTCGTCCCGATCGCGAATCTCCAGGCCCGTGTGCCGCCCGAGCGGGCCGATGCCGACGATGACGATCGGCTGCGTCGGCTGCTCGCGTTTGCGGAGCCAGCTGGTCGTGAGCCGAAGCCACACGATGGCCGGGATCGCGATGACAAGGAACGTGGCCAGGTGGCTGCCCATCGCGTACCTGGGCACGAAGACACGCAAGATCGACATCGCCGCGACCATCGTCGCGATGAGCACCGCCGTCAGCACGATGTCGCCGCCCGGACCGCGACCGTTGCCGACGTCGTAGTGCCGGAGCACGCGCCCACCGATCGTCCAGACGAGCATCGAGACGCCGGACATCCCGATGAAGACCATCCAGTGCCAGCCGGGCGGAAGACGCGTGGCGACCGCGCACGCAATCACAAGGATGATGCAATCGCCGAGAAGATTGAGGTTCTGAGCGGTCTGCTTGGACATGATGGACCGTGTGTGTCGACGAACTCCACCATCTGCCAGGCTAAGGAGGCTGACTACGCGGCGATCGCACTAACTACCACGCACTTAGGCGCTGTCCAGAGCCCACGAAAGGATGACAGCGTGTAGCAACGGCCCGAAAGCCGCTTGGCGCAACTCTTTCAACCCCCACAAGCCATGCTCAAGGAATGACGTCACGAATCGGTTCGCGTCTCGCGTCCCCCGCGTTCGAGGCTGAAAAATTTTAGAATGTGCCATTTCAACCCAACCCGCCCTCCAACGCAAGGGTCGCCTTTTTACGCCGGACGATCGCCAACGTTTGCGCCTCGCGAATTTTGTCGCGTCAGATTTGTCGCAGCAGATTCGTGACCGATCGAGATCGCGCTCGCTCAGAACTTGCTGCTGCGACTGCTTCGTGGCGCCTTCGCGCTCTTGGGGGGCGCGGGGATCTCAGGGCCGTCTTCGGGCGGGCCAAGGACCTTCAGCAGCAAATCAGCGGCGCCGGGATCGAGCTGGATGAACTTCAGCCCGACGTCGAACTTCGCCGGGGCGCCGGCCTCGAGCTCTTCGATCCACACGACTTCGGCCGTGTAGGTCGCCGGCGCCTCGCCCGGCAAGAAGAACTCCATCTTGAGGAGCGTGCCGACCGCCAGCTCGTCGTCGCTGAAGATACGAACGCCGCCAAGGCTGACGTCGACCGGTTCTCGCTGGCGGGCGAGGAACTGCACGCCCGCCGGCCGACAGTAGAGCGCCGCGCGGATACGCCGGTACCGTCGGCGGTCCTTCCCCGAGGGGTCCGGCGGGCACATAGGGTCCAACATACTTCAGTCTTGTCGAGCTCTTGCCCTCGCGCAAGGCGTCGACTCAGGTTTTTCGGGCACGATCGGTCCTCCGGGGCGCTTTTGGCGAGACAATTTCCCGGGGACAGCGCCGCCGGGTAGAGTCTCTACTCACGAGTTTTCTCTCCCGGACGACCCCTCTCCCCCATGGCCTCTGCCTCTCCGGCCCCTCGAATCATCACGAGCTTGCGCATCGGCGAGCGGGTGGTGGTCCGATCCGACGGGGGGCTTCTTGCCACCGAGTATGGTCTCTTCGATCTGGGCGACATCGTTCTTCGGGCGACGGATCCGGTCACCGTCCGCGAGGCGGGGTACATGACGACCGCGCGGGAAGCGCTCGAGCGCCTCGGGCAGATGGGGGTGACGCCCGCGCTCGCCCTCGAGGCTGCGCGCGCGCTCGGTCACAAGGTGGCCGCGTCGTACGCGAGAGGGCGCGCCGCGCGCTCGGTGGTCGGGCGACTCGGACCGCAAGAGCTCTTCGACGGCGCGCTCTTCGACCCCGCGGCGCGTCGCTACGAGGGGGCGTGGCTCGACCTTCGCGCGCTCACGGGGGGGCTCTCGATGGACTCCGCCCCCCTCTTCGTCCAGGCGCTGCACCTCGCGGCTGCCCTCGCCGAGGTCGAGCCGACGACGACGGTGCACCTGTCGACCGCCGCCGTGACGCGGGATCGACGGCCGGGCGAGCGCACCCACCTGCGCGTCGCGCTCGACGGAGCTCGCGCCGTGCCCGACGCGCTCCGCAAGCTGACGCCCCTCGCCCGCCCCCTCGAGCAGGGGAGCGACGGGCGGTTGCGGGACGCGCTCCTCGCGCGCGTGCGCGAGCGGATGTCACCCCACAACCCCGCGGCGCTCCAGTCGCATCTCGGCGCCCTCGAGGGGGCGCTGTCGTCCAAGACGATGCCCATCGGCCCCCTGGCCGACCCGGAGCTTCGCGCCATCGAGCGAACGCTCGCCAGCGGGGACGTGAGCGGCGTCGACGAGCGCCTCGATGATCTCGAGCGGTCGCGCGGGAGGGCGCCCGGCATCCGCTACCTGCGCGCGCGCGCCGCGCTCCTGCGCGGAGAAGAGCCCCCTCGGAGCGTCGCGCAGGCGCTCTCCGAGCTCGCGAGCGAGGACAACGGGTTCCACGAGGCCGCCCTGGTCGCCGCACGAACCTGGCTCGCCGCGGGCGAGGACGCGCACGCGCGCTACTTCGCGCACAAGCTCGCCGAGGATCCCGGCGCCAAGGACAGCGAGCGCATGGTCGCCATCGAGATCCTCGACACGACCGCCGGCACGACCCACTCGAACGTTCCACCGCCCACGCGGGAAACCCCTCCGGCCGATCCATATCCGCCGGCGCCGCGGCTCCCGCTTTTTCCGTCGCTCGGCGACTTGCCTCCCCCCGAGGTGCCGCCCGCGGCGACGACCATGCCTCCTGCGCGAGAGTCGGCCCTCCCCCTCCACTCGGCTCTCCCCCACGCCGAGTGGCTGCCCCCCAAGGAGGGGACCCCGCCGCCGCGAGCCTGGCCACAGCCGACAGCGGCCTCGGTGCCGCCCCAGCGACCCTCCGCGCCGCCCCTCGACTTCGGGATCACGCCGAAGCGCGCCAAGGCACCCAAGGGGACGGCGAGCGCCTTCTACCAGCCCGAGCTCGTCGAGGCCCTCGCCCTCCCGCCGGGGACCGACGAGTCCTCCCTCGGCGTCACCGAGGTCCCGAGGTCGCCGGCGCAAGCCCGCGTGGCGATGACCCGGCTCGCGCGGGACCTCGCGCGGGACTATCGCCTTTGGTACGGTAAGACGCTGCGGTGCAACGTGCTGGCGATCGACGCGATGCAGCAGCACCTGACTCACCGCTTCGCCGGCGCGCCGCTGTCCGACGCGCGGGTCGCGTGGGAGCTACGGCGTCACGGCGCGCTGCTCAGCGAGACCATCGCGCGGGCGCTGGGGGGCGTCTGGATCGACGTGGCTCCGAGCGAGCCTGGCTACTGGGCCATGCTGGTGCCGCCCGCCACCCGGTCTTGCCCGATCGGCCGCGTGTACCGCTTCGTCGCCCTGGGTCACCGAGAGAAGGACCTCGTCGGCTATTACCTCGACCTCGAGACGCGCGTGCGAAAAGGGGACGACTGAAGGGGTCAGGGTGCCCGAGCTTCCCGACATCGAGCTCTACGTCGAGCATCTGCGCCGGCGAATCGTCGGGAAGCGCGTCGAGCACGTGCGCGTCGCCAGCCCGTTCTTCGTCCGGACGTACGACCCGCCGGCGCGCGCGGCCGAGGGGCTCGAAGTGCGCGCGATCGGCCGCATGGGCAAGCGCATCGTCGTCGGGCTCGAGCAGGACCTGTACGCGGTGATTCATTTGATGATCGCCGGCCGCCTGCGCTGGCTCCCGCCGGCCTCGAAGGTGCCGGCCAAGGTGGGGCTCGCCGCGTTCGATTTCGCGCAAGGCTGCCTCGTCGTGACCGAGGCGTCCACGAAGAAGCGCGCGTCGCTGAACTTCGTGCGGGGACAAGCCGCGCTCCGATCGCTCGACCCGGGGGGCATCGAACCGCTCGAAGTCGACCGCGCGGCCTTCCGCGAGGCGCTGACGCGCGAAAAGCACACGGTCAAGCGGACGCTGACCGATCCGCACGTCTTCAGCGGGATCGGCAACGCGTACTCGGACGAGATCCTCTGGCGCGCGAAGATGTC
>Ga0070735_10003658_pt1 | contig 13360 bp, 13 predicted proteins | sample Coa_R1_FD_66443 | JGI IMG/M metagenome (GOLD analysis project Ga0070735, IMG submission 66443) | Surface soil microbial communities from Centralia Pennsylvania, which are recovering from an underground coalmine fire - Coalmine... | ecosystem: Environmental > Terrestrial > Soil > Unclassified ...
GGCAGGTCGATACGTTCAGTCCGGCGGTTACCGCGATTTCGGTCAACTTCGCTTCCCCGCCCGCATCCGCGATCACGTCAAGGATCAGGAACGCGCGATCGAGCGCTTGGATGCCGCCATGGTCCCGCCCCATCGGGGGACGCTCCGGCATCACACCTCGCCGCTCGCTTGCTCTTTCGGACTGCATCGCCGTGGCCTCCCGGCGGTTGTTTTTTGCAGTACGCCCCCATCCAAGGGATCGGCGCAACTGAAATTTTCATATTGCCGATATCATTTTCATTAGAAGAAAAATCATAGTTTACGGCCGACCTCCCTCTGGACCCGCCAATGGCTCCGGCTCGGATTCCGGCAATTTGATCATCTCATTGAGGCGCCTGTTGAATTCCTCGTCCGTCAGGGTGCTGGCCGGCAAGCGGGACCCGTCGTCTGGGGATTGGCCAAGATGCGTCAAAGCCGGGAAAAGCAGCACCAGCAGAAGCAGGAACCATTGCGCCAGGAGAAACGGCGCCAACGCCCGAAGAAACGCGCGGAACGGCACCGGCTCTTTCAGGACGCCACGCACCATCATCAAGGCATAACCGAACGGGGGCAGCAGAAAGCTCGACTGCAAAGTCAGCAGCACCAACACCGACACCCATCGCGCGTCGGCGACACGAATAAGAAGTGGCGGAATCACGATCGGCACGATGACGAAGATGATTTCGAACGCGTCGAGAACAAACGCGCTCAACGCGATCACGCCGAGTACCAGGGCGACCGCCGCGACATCACCCCCCGGAATCGAGGAAACCATTTGACTGGCGAGATCGGCGGTGCCGAGTAACCTCAGAACCATCGTGAACGTAGTCGCCGCCAACAGCAAAGAGAACAACGCGCCGGTGAGCGCGATCGCGTCCTGGAGCAGCGCGCTCAAAACCTTTCGGTGCAGGCGTCCCGTGAGAAGGCCAACGGCGAGAAGCGCGAAAGCCCCCATCGCCGCCGCCTCGACCGCATAAAAATAACCGAGCGCCACGCCACCCAACAAAACGAGCAGTGACAGCAGCGCCACGGCGGCGACCACCCCTTCGCCCAAGGTCAATCGAACGCGCGCCGGTAATGTCGTCGCGCCACGGCCGGCGAACCAGGATAACGCCAGACAAAGCGACAGAAAGATTCCGCCCGGCACCAGCGCGGCGTGAAAAATATCCTGCGTGTTGACGACGCGATCGGTTCGTCCCGTCGCCGTCACCGCGATGGTGTGGGCCGATAACATCGCATCGCTTAAAAGAATGAGCACGAGCGAGGGCGGCACCAGCACGCCCAAGGTGCTTGCGACCGCGACGATCGCATGCCGGTGAGATGCCGCGATGCCTTCCGCCGCTAGACGCGGCGCCACCACACGGGAAAGGCCGAGCACGCTGGCGCCGACCGATCCGTTCATCGGCCCGAGCAACGCGCCGAGCATCATACCCGATACCAACGGCGCCGACGGTTTGCGCGGCAGAACGGCGTTGGCGGCGCGATAGAGCGCGTCGGCAACCGGCAACCGATCGAGCAGCAAACCCATCGTTACATAGAGCGGCAGCGCCTGGAGCAGATCGTTTTCAAAGAGATTGACGAGACGGCTCGGCAGCGCCCACAAAGTGGAGACATCGATGGCGCCGGCGAGCACGCCAACAACGCTTCCGAAAATCGCAACCGCCATGAGAATGACGGCGGCCGGAAGACCCGTCGTGACGATACCGGCGCCGACCATCAAAAGTAGCGCCAGCCCCGTCCATGCCATTACATATCGTCCACGGAGGGTAAGCGAAAAATATCAATCAAGGATTGGGCCAGGATCAGGAGCGCCATGCCCCACAATGCAAGCTTGACCAGGAAATAACCGGGATTGCCGCTGTCCTGAAAAGATTCGAGGTCGTGAAGGCTGGAGAGGATGGTGGATTTGCCGGCGATCAGGACGAACACGGCCCAAGGCAACAGCCCGAGCGCGCTGCCGAATTGATGAAGGCGCCACCGCGTCGAAGCGGAATAATGGCGGGCGATAAAATCAGCGGCGAGATGGGCCTTCGCGCGCGTCGCTGCGGTGACGCTGGCCGCGACAAAAAATGCAAAGACCACCTGGGCGAGATCGTTGGCCTCGCGGGAAAACATCCGCACCACGTCCCGCAACGGCCATTGCAGGAACAACAGCACGATCAGCGGCAAAGCAAGCCATTTGGTGACGGCGATAATCCGGCCGACCAGACGGTCGAGGCCGAGCAATACATTGATCACGCCAATATTCCCCCAGAATCCCAATTCCTCCAGAAGCCCATGAGTCCAACCGACTACGGGGTTTCCATTTTTCGCTAACCCGAACCGGCCTCCGTATCAGAGCGATGACTTTCCAGCGCCCGATTTTCAAAGACTATCCCAACAAATGCAAGGATCAGATGCGGTGCCGATAGCTGTCGCCATCGTTCCGACAAGCCGCCCCTCCGACGCACTTATTCGATTGTTATATTGGCTGCTCGTGCGATTTCTCGGTACCTATCGTTCTCATCCAAAATGAATTGGAAATAGACTTGAGGGGACATCGGCGTGGAAAGGACGCCGACCTGCTTCAACGCTTCCTGAAAATCGGGCATTACCGCAATTTTCTGCAAAGCGCCTTGAAGCCGCGCCACCACAGCCGATGACAGATTCGCAGGGCCGGAAAGGCCGTACCACAAATTGGCCGTGACCGAAGGATAACCGGCCTCGGTCATCGTTGGGACATCGGGAGAAAAAATGGAGCGTTCGGTGCTCAATACAGCCAGCGGACGCAATTGCCCGGTTTGTATGCCCGAGATTTGAGCCGCCGCCGCGTCGAACATCATTTGAATTCTGCCGGCAAGCAGGTCGATCACCGCGGGTCCCGATCCTTTGTAGGGAACGTGGGTCAGCTTCACCCCCGATGCGGCCATGAACATCTCTCCCCACAATTGCGGTCCGCTGCCGTTGCCGGAAGAGCCGAAATTCAGCTCGCCCGGTTTGTCGCGGGCATAGGCGACGAGATCGGCGACCGAATAAATCGGCAGCGCGGCATTAACACTGAGGATTGCCGGGGCTGTTGCGATCAAACCGATATGCGAGAAATCCATGGACGGATCATAGGCAATATTCTTGTAGACGACCGGAGCGGTGCAATGGGTGGCGATCGACGAAAGCAGCAGGGTATAACCATCCGCCGCCGCGCGCGCCGTGAGCGCGGCGGCAATGGTGCCGGCGGCACCTCCCCGATTTTCGATGACGACATTTTGATTCAGCAATTCGGAAAGTCTACTCGCAAACTGCCGCGCGACCAGATCGCCCGCCCCTCCCGGAGGGACCGCGACGATCAGAGTGATCAGCCTCTCCGGGTACTCGGCCCGCGCCGGATTCGAAATTACCGCGATCCAGACTTCGAAAACGAACCAAATCCAGAAACGCATGGTCAACCTCGCTTATCAGTCTATTTCGGCCCGCCGAAGACAGCCTTAGTTACTGGCTCAACGGTTGTGGCGAGAACGACATCCCTCCAGGACCGACGCCTTCAATCTTTTCATTTTCAAATCGCAAGATCAATCTGTCTCGGCCATCATTCACGCAATCTCATCCGTGCGGATTACCACGGACTTGTCAGCTTCGAGTTGACCGCGAAGATATTTGCGGCGCGCGAGCGCTTCGATGTCGTCGCGATATTTCTCGAAAGCCGCTGACGGACGCAGTCGATCATTATCCGAAAAATGATCTGAAAGCGCCTCGCGGGCGATCCGGCACCGTACCCGCTGGAGTCCGTCCTGCCCCCAAAACGTCACGCCGGCTCCCGAATCGTAGGAATATTTCTTATCTGGGAAAATCAATGTGCGCTTGTCGGTCATGCCGAGCGCATCAAGGATCGCCAGCGCCGAAGAGAGTTGTACGTCCTTCGCTGCCTGCTCGAAACGCGACACTGTGGGCGTGCTGACGTTTGCGAGCGCGGCCAAGTCCCGCTGGGTCAGTTTCATTCTTTGTCGGCGTCGGATTGCGTCTTCGACAAGTATTGCCCAATTGAGGAGAAACTGCCGTTCCATCTACGCTCCATCAGTTCAAGAATATCTTTTGCAAGTTGCTCCGCGCTGATCTTCTTGGCTTCAGCCGCCAGCACATTCTCGACCGTTTTGCGCCGATTATCGAGGCGCCGCACCGTTTGCAGGATCACGTCGTTGGAGAGATTGCAGGCCTTCGCCAGGGCTACCAAATGCTTCGGCTTGATTTGATCGATGGCAAGGTTGGCGGCACCGCCAATTGAAAGCGCGAAGGTGCGGTATTCTGGATAGAGCGCGGCGGCGACAAGATCGTAGGCGGGACTCAAGCGCAGGCCGTCCGGTGTATGCAACATTGCGAAATTCTTGAGATGGGCGTCGGTATTCCCGGTCAAGAGACAGACCAGCACGCGCTGATAGAGACGCCATGCATCGACAGGCGCACAGCCCGGCGTTTTGACGATGAACGATGCCATGTCTTCATAGGCGGCATCATACTTATCATCGCCCGAGCGACGACCGAGCAACTGATTGAATTCCTCGAAATGAATTCGTGCACCGCTGCGCAAGCGATCGAAACGTGGCACCAGCAGAGCCTTGTCGCCGATATCTTTCAGCGGTGCAATCACAGGGTCCACGATGGTGTCGTTCGGCAACAGCGAGCGCGACGCATGCAGCACAAGGAACTCGTTCTCGACGATATCGCGCAGACCGCCGGACGGAAGCTTGGCAATATAAGTTGAAGCCTCGTCAGCCCGCGCTGGCCGATAATCGCGCCCGTCCTTGACCACAAGTAACTTAGGCTGCACGCCCGACAGCGAGCCGCGGCTGGCGAGCGCCGCCGTTGCGGTCGGATCGCCCATGTCGATGGCCGGCTCATTGATAGGAACTGGATCGATGACGCTTACGGCACCCGCACAATCGCGGCCGAAGGCAAGCAGCAGGGCGAAGTGATTGTTGGGGTCAATCTTGAGCGAGCGGGCCTGCGCATTGCGGAGCCAGCCTTCCGCGACCAGATTGTCAAAGAACGGATGAAGTCCGGCCTCGCAGACATGCGGGGCTTCCTGCCGAGGAAGTGTAAAGGCGATAGCTGGATGCTTGGCTTCTAGGTAGGTCGGGTCATACGTGAAGACGCAACGGCCGCTAGGCTCTTGTCGCAGGATACCTGCGAAGAGGTCATTATTGTAGTAGATCCTGCCCCAGAGCGCGGTTGCCATATAAAATACCTTTTACCTAAGTGGTATAAAATCCAATCAAGATAAAACATATTTTATACTACTGCACATCCAGCGTCAAAATATAAAAAGTATTTGATTTCAATGGGATGGCCTGAAAAGACGGCATTTGCAACGGCTTATCCGCTCAGCAGAACACCGTGCTTGCCCACCCGTCCAATCATGCGCACGCCTATATATGAAGCGCATGGCAAAACCCGTCTTCGACATCTGTCACCTCTGCGGTGAGCATAAGAAGATGTCGTTTGAGCACCACACCTTATGTGAGCAATGCAATAGCGACACCGGTACCTGGTATGGCGGCTCTTCCGCGGTGGGCTTATCAAGCGATGCGACTCATTATTGCCGCTCGCGGTCGACCGTCGCTGGAGTATCCATTCAATCGCTATCCGTTGAGAGTCTTGAAGCAGATCGTCTGCATGTTCTTCGTGCAGCCTTGATTCTAACATTTGCAAAATGGGCCGCTGCGAAGCGGATGCAAATATTAGAATCGGATTGCTAGAGCATGATCCGTTCTGATCAGAACGTAAGCTCTAGATTCTTGTTTTGACGTTTTCTTCGCGCGAACCGGCATCCACCCCGGATCAAGTCCGAGGACATGCTTCGCTCGAAAACGCTCTGGTGGACTGGACAGTCAAAGACTGGCTGGGGCGGGAGGATTCGAACCTCCGCATGGTGGAATCAAAATCCACTGCCTTACCACTTGGCGACGCCCCAACGGCCGGAGAGCAGGCAAGGGCCGCGCCTTTCCGACCCTAACCTCCGGCAACGCCGGTCTATAGAGACAGTCGGGCGATTTCAACAGGCTGAAAGCTGAAATTCCGGTTGAATATGGCACAGGGCTCGCCGCCTTTCCGCAAGACATGCCATGGCGGTTGTTGAGGAGCGCATCGTTTCGTGGGAAGAAGGCCATCGGGTCCATCGCCCACGCAAGGCCTTCGCCATGACTTATCGCGCCCCGATCAACGACATGCTGCTCGCCCTTAATCACGGCGCGGGCCTGTTGGCGGCGGTCAAGGCCGGTCATTACGGCGATTTCGATCATGATATCGCTACAGCCGTGCTGGAGGAAGCCGGCCGCTTTGCCTCCGACGTGCTGGCGCCGCTCAACCGGGTCGGCGACACGCACGGCATCAAGCTCGACGGCTTCAATATCACCACCGCGCCCGGTTGGCCCGACGCCTATAAACGCTGGACGGCCGGCGGATTGAATGCGGTCTCGGGTCCGGAAGCGTTTGGCGGCCAAGGCCTGCCGCTTGCGATCAATGCGGCCTGCACCGAAATCTGGAGCGCCGCCAATATCGCCTTTGGCCTCTGCCCGCTGTTGACGCTGAGCGCAATCGAGGCGCTCGATGCCCATGGCAGCGAGGCGCTGAAGAAGATCTATCTGGAAAAACTGGTCTCCGGCGACTGGCCCGGCACCATGCAATTGACCGAGCCGCAAGCCGGCTCCGACGTCGGCGCGCTGCGCAGCCGCGCCGAGCGCGCCGCCGACGGCAGCTATCGCATCAAGGGCACGAAAATCTTCATCACTTATGGCGATCACGATATGAGCGACAATATCGTTCATTTCGTGCTTGCGCGCCTGCCCGATGCGCCGGAAGGCACCAAGGGCATCTCGCTGTTTCTGATTCCGAAATTTCTCGTCAATGCCGACGGCTCGCTCGGCGCGCGTAACGATATTTATGTCAGCGGCATCGAGCACAAGCTCGGCATGCATGCCGCCCCCACTTGCACCATGACAATGGGCGATCATGGCGGGGCGATCGGTTATTTGATCGGCGAGGAAAATCGCGGCATGCAATGCATGTTCACGATGATGAACCAGGCCCGTCTCGGTGTCGGCCTTGAGGGCGTCGGCATCGCCGAGCGCGCCTATCAGCAGGCGCTTTCCTTCGCGCAGGAACGCCGTCAGGGCCGCGCGATCGGCAAAGCGGGCGGCGTCTCCGATCCCATCATCGTGCATCCCGACGTCAAGCGGATGCTGATGCAGATGCGCGCGCTGACTGCGGCCGCGCGCACCATCTGTTATGCCACCGCGGTCGCGCTGGATGTTTCCGCGCGGGCGAGCGACGCCAAGACTCGCGCGAAGGCCGCGGCGCGCGGCGCGCTCTTGACGCCGATCGCAAAAGCCTTCGCAACCGACATCGGCAACGAGGTCACCTCGCTCGGTGTGCAAATCCACGGCGGCATGGGCTTTATCGAAGAAACCGGCGCAGCCCAGCATTACCGCGATGCTCGCATCACGCAAATTTACGAAGGCACCAACGGCATCCAATCGATCGATCTGGTGATGCGCAAGCTCGCGGCCAATGGCGGAGAAGCGGTGTGGGCGCTGATCGACGAACTCAAAGACATCACCGGGCGGGTCGGAACGTCTAACGATCCCGCCTTCGGCACCACCGGCATCAAGTTGCGTGACGCGCTCACCTCACTCGATCGCACGAGCCATTGGTTGCTCGAACGCGTGAGCTCCGCGCCCAATGAGGCGCTGGCCGGCGCGACGCCTTATTTGCGGCTGTTTGGCGCCACGCTCGGCGGGTGCATGCTCGCCAGCGAAGCACTGGCCGCCAAAAATTCCGGCCAAGCCGATCCGCAACGCTATGTGACGCTGGCGCGATTCTTCGCCGAAAACATTTCGGTGCAAGCGCCTGCGTTCGAGAAAACGGTGATGGACAGCGCGGAAGCCGTGAACGGCGCGGACGCGGTTCTGCTCGGCTAGAGCATTTTCGGTTCTGATTGAATCAGAACCGAAGCTCTAAAGCGCGATGAGATTTGGTTGAATCGTCATCGCTCTTTAATTCTTTGTTTGAGCATGATCTTTTCGGAAAACCGCTTCACACTTTTCCGGATCATGCTCTAGGTTATTGTTTTGACGCGTTTTCTTCACGCGAACCGGTATCCACTTCGCTCGAAAACGCTATAATCCAGATTTTAGGCAAGCGCGGTGCGCAATTACTGCCGGTCGATTTTGCTGACCGCTTTGGTGCCACCGGCCTCGGTCACGGAAAAACTGACCCGGTCGCCGGCATGCAGCGCATCCAACGATATTCCGTTTTGCATTTTAAATTGCTCGGAGGCCCCGCCGGTATTCGCACCGACCGTTCCGCTTTGGATCTGCCGGATGGCGATCGTATTATTGAGCCGGTTAATTTCGGTGATCACGCCCAAACGCGCTTGTTCGGCCGAGGCGACTGAGTTCACAACGGCGAAAGCGGCGACGCCAAGCGAGACGATCTTTGCGGTTTTCATCGCATTCTCCCAATTTCGGGAAGACATGCGCGATAAGCCACGCGAGACCCCATTGGTTCCCGCCACGGCAGCCAGATCCAATCGAGCACCGAATTTCCGAAAACTCGTGATCCCGCGCTTATTGCACTGGAAGCGGCGGACGCGGCGCCGATGTGAAGCCGGGCTCCGCCTGCGGTTGAAGCGGAACCGACGGCGGTTCGGCCTGTCGTGGCGGATAGGGTTGGGCTATCGGCGGCAGAGGGGGACCCACTTGAGCTTGCGCCGGTGAATAAGACGGCACGGGCCGGTAGGCGGGAGATGATGCGGCCGGCGTTGGCGTTGGCGAATAGACCGGCGCCGGCTTACGTGCGGCGGCTGGATGCGGCACCGGCGCGAGCGCCTTGGCCTTTGCGTTTTGTTCGGCCGCCTTGTCGCGGATCGTTTGTTGTTGGCTCGCTTTGAGTTCAGCGATGCTGGCCTTGAGCGCTTCGACCTCTTGGCTGACATTGGCGAGATCGCGCGCCATGGATTGAAGCAATTGCGTTGAGTCGGAAGACACGTCAGCCGCATGGGTGGACACGCTTTCGGTTGCCGCCTGTACGGCCGGGGTGGCTTGCGTTTCTTCCGTCACCGCCGGCTCGGCGGGCTGTGACGGCGAACTCAATCCGAGCTTGTCCAGCGACAACGAGTTGGTCAGCGCCATCTGCGGCATCCACTTCACCAGCGCCTTTTTGGCCGCATAGCCAAAGACCTGCCAGCCCATCGCCGCGCCACCGATCCCCGCCGCCAGCAACAAAGCGGCGACGGCGCGCATCGCCCGCCGACCGAACGATGAGCGGCGACGCGCGGGCAAATCGTCATTGACGGCGGTGGCGCGAAACGTCGTATCAACCGTTGGGACCGGTACCATACCGGATCGATTGGGAATGTTCCCGTCCGATTTTGAACGGTGGCGAGCCGCCGCGCGCAACAGGTCGGTAATCTCGGCATCCGACGACGCGACCCGGACCTGGTCGGATGGAACGACGACGGCATCATGCGGGTCGTCAGTTGCTTTTCGTTTCGCCGTGGATGGCATGGATGCTCCGTCCCTCATGCATGATTCGGAAAAGGCGGATGCCAGTTCCGAAAAGATCACGCATAACGTCATCGGCCTCTATACGGCGGCCGGCGCGTATTCGAGCATAGGATGGTGCTAGACTCCACCCCGGTTTGGCCAAACCAAGGCAATATGGTGGAGAGGTTGGGACCGCCAACAGCATTCCTTTTGGGGAACCCGTTGCTTTCGCCGCGTTTTCCGCTCGCGCCCGGCGTCTTCTTTGGCCGCGTCAACCCGCTTTCTCGAGTCCCTTGCACCGCGAGGCGCGTAAACCGGTGAGCGCATTGTGCTCCATCAGCGTCGGACAGGTATTTTTCATATAAAAGCTGCCGGGGCTCTCTTTCGCAAAGGCTTCGACAACCACCGCCTGGAGTTTGTCCCAACATTTGCCGAGGAGATAACGCGCGGCCTTGGCCTCGGGCTCTTCTGCTTCCTGGCCCAACCCGGCAAGGGTCGCGTCGTTAAGCTTGGCATGGGTGCAAACCTCTTCGCCCCCTGGCGCCTGCGCGCCGATCGCAAGAAAAGGCGCTGCCGTCGCTTGCGCGAATTTTTTCGCAACCATCTCCGCGGCGGCGGAGGCGACATCATAGCGGAGCGGTTTAGCGCGAACGAAATCCCAGAGATGATTGCGGCACGCTTCGGCGGATACCCTCGATGTGTCGGCGGCCTCAAAGCATTGCCTGAAGGCGCTCAAGCCAATCTTCGCGCGCAGTTCGATAAAATTCTCGGATTGAGCCAGCGAAGGATAAATCGGGTAATAGCGGGCGATCACATTCAGGCGATCGACGAACGAACCGGCCGCGTTCGCATAGGACGTCAATTCGCCTATTGCCGCCTGTTCGACAAGCCCTTGCCAATGGGAAGCACGTGCGGCAGGTGGGATATCCATCAAATGCTCGCCAAGCTCCCGCCAGCTATGAGCCGCAGCCAGTGCGTCGAGATCGGCGAGCGTATCTTTGCGCTCCTCGGCGCTCGCCGACCATGCCCATCCGAGAAAGAGCAAAGCAAGGACGATATGTAGAGATTGTCTAAAAAATGTCATGAACGTCCTCGTCACCTGTCGCGACAAAGAGTTTCGACCTTCCAACAGCACTGGTCAATGTGGTGGCGGATGTTATAAAGGTCGAAGAGATGAAACGATATTGTAAGTGACTGGCGCCGATGAAAAAGATGCCGCTTCCGCGCTTTACCCTTGGCGCGCTTTTTCTCGGGATGATGGTAATTGGCCACATCGGGGCGCTGGCCCAAACCGGCCCCATCTTGCGGCTGGCGCATTATAGCACCGGCAACGGCATGGCGGGCTTCATCTTGGATCAGACCGGAATCCCGGTGAAGCTGCGTTTCGACGGATCGGAAGAAATCGTCGCATTGGCGGCTGCTCAGGCGCCCGGAGGCGCCATCTCGTTGAAGCGCGATAACGGCAATGTTCTGATACGGTTTGACGATCAGCTCGGCGCCACCTTCTATGGCGGGCAATTTCGCGACGGCACGCCGGTTTTCATCGACAAGGAAGCAATGCCGCTCGCCATTGCGCCGGCGACGAAAGGACAGGCCGAAGACAAGGCCGTCTCGATCGCACGGCAGCTCAAGAACGATTTCGGCATCACCTTACAAATCGATCTGGATGCGCCGGCGCTCGACGCTCAATCTCTGAAATGGTCCGCGATGGCGGATACGGCGATGGTCGTCGGCATTGCGCTGAAGGATCTCGCGGCGACACAACTCGGTCATGACGCGATCGTGGCAAAAATTGAACGTGTCGTCATTCGCGATAAGAATTCGCCGGCGATCGAGCTTACGGGCCAGACGCTCGTCTTGTCCGTCGTGGCGGACAAAACGGTCGCTGGGCGGCCGTCTTCCATTCTCTTGGAATCGAAACTTGGTGATTTACTCTAACAAAAGGAGACATGAATGAAATTCGCGCGTTATATCGGGCCGATCGCTTTGGTGGTCGCCTTCGGCGTCAGTGCCGCTTACGCTCAGTCGCTCAAAATGAAGCAGCGTGAGAGTTCGGAAGCGGAAGATCTCGTCAAGGATGCCAAGAGCTTGAATGAAGCTTGTGGGACCGAGATCGCCGTAAAATTCGACTGGACCGAGGCGAAGGAGGACCTGATCACAGCCAACAGCCCCGAGAGCTATTGCGACGGCATGCTCTCCGGCGTTCGGCGCGTTTGCGGCAGTCCCGACGGGAAGGCCGCGGTCAAAGGGAAAGTCAAAACCATCAGTTGCGGCTTCGGGCCCGAGCGCAAGATGTCGCTCAAGGACGGCACGATCGACTACAAGATCGATTTCAAATCCGCCAATGACGCCGATTTCTCTTATGAGTTTCTACAAAACAATCTCTAGTACCGCCAGATCTGAAGTCCCTGCCCCACAAGCAGCAGGGTTCTCTTTCAGGGACTTCAGATCGAGAAGCGGTACTCAAATCAATAAGTTTGTGAGTAGCTCATGGCTTTCCGAAGTTCGCGTCAAGGTGCTGCTGAGACGGATCGCGAACTTCGGAAAGTGGGCACTAGGACGATAGCCGTTTGATGCAAGGAGAGCGGCGCCTCATGCGCCGCTCTTTTGTCGCTACCCACTTAACGATGTCGAATTGACGGAGTGAACCATGGGACTTGCCGAACGCCGTGCGGCCAAGGAATTTCAAGATCAAATCTATCCCCAGTGGAAAGAAAAGCTCGATGCCGCCGCGGGCCGGGCAATTCCCGTGGAAATAGATTGGGAGGCCTTACAGGCCCCTGACGAGAGCCATCTCTACGGAGAAGCATGGGCCAAGGTTTATTTCGAGCCACTGGTCGGTGCGCTGCGGGCTATTGCGAGCGACGATCTCGGCCGTGACGCGGTTCGAGATGGGCTCCACAAGATCGTGATCCGGCATTCTGGCGATAAAGGCATCGTTTTTGTCGGAGGCGCGTTGGTGATCGATTTGCCGCCCACCACCAATATCGACGACGTTCGAGAGCGGCAGCACGACATACAACTGCTTCTCGAGCGAGGATTATGAATTTCTCCGATGCAAACCTGCGCCGTCTCGATCTTGCGACACCGGAACTCATTCTACGAACCCTCGGCAGACTTGCCGCCGAGGCAGCGCCGTCTGAGGTAAAGAACCTGCCGCGCGCCACTTTGTCGCTCGCGGGCGGTCATGTCGTCGCGGGAAAGATCTTGCGATTCGAGCCTCATGCCTCGATTCGGCCCAATGATGTCATTCTCGTCCATCTCGACGACGCCATAACCGGCGCGGAAATTTGTTATGTCCCCTTCGCGCAGGTCATTGCCGTAACCCTTCGGCTATCGGAAGCTCATCTTGAGCATTTCTCATCGGGACGAATACGACAGGCGGATGCAACACCTGCTGGCCGTCTTGGCCTTGAGCGGGAAGCGCGCAACATCGCCGAGCGCTGGTCGGGCCAACTCGACCGGCCCTTGGCGTTGGAGATCGATTGGACGGCATGGCCGGACGATGACGATCATCGGCGCGTGATCGCCGACTCCCTGGCTGCGCTCGATGACGTGATCGGAAAGTGGACCAATGACGCAATGGCGCGCGAGGCGGCGCAGGCGCTCGACCGTGTCACACTTACGATCGGCGACGAGAGAGCCGTGAATCTCACGCAGCGGCGGCTCCTGATTACCCTCGATCGGCGGCCAGCCCATCTCGCGGCGCCCGGCGCGGACGGTCTGCGCCGCGATATCGAACGGTGCTTGTGAAAACCATCGGCACACCATCGTCCAAGGTCGTTGCCGCCGGCCGAACGATTCTACGTCGATACTCACCCGATCGGCTT
>Ga0070735_10003660_pt1 | contig 13358 bp, 12 predicted proteins | sample Coa_R1_FD_66443 | JGI IMG/M metagenome (GOLD analysis project Ga0070735, IMG submission 66443) | Surface soil microbial communities from Centralia Pennsylvania, which are recovering from an underground coalmine fire - Coalmine... | ecosystem: Environmental > Terrestrial > Soil > Unclassified ...
ACGGCAGCCAAAGAACTCGGCGCACGGTTTGGGGTGGAACGCAGCATCCGCCAAGCTGGTGTGAAAATTCGTATCTCCGTGCAACTTGTCGACACTGGCACGGGCGCAGGATTGTGGGCGGAAACCTATGGCCGCCCCATTCAGTCCCGAGGCTACGCTCGATATTCTGGACGATGTTACTCCCCGCATTCGGGCCGTAAGGGTGAACTAAGTGCAAAGGTTCGCAGAGTCATCCGGCAAGTGCCGAGAAAAGGGACCTCGAGGTGTTGCTGGGGATGAGATCTGTCTATCATGACGAGGCGGCGCGCGGTCTTACCAGATAGCACAAAGGTAACCCCCAAGTAACCTCTATTGGTCGTATCGCGGTGCTCGATATTTTTACCGAACCAGAAGTCGCTCCGGAGACATCTTACTAATGGAGCCCAACGAAACTGAAGGTGCAAGATCAAGTCTCAATGTAGGTGGAGCTAAGTTTTGATTCGGCCCGGGCCCGATCGTAGCAAGGAGTTTGGGAATGCAAGAGTCGAATGACTATTCAGTGAGCCAAAACAATGGCGGAGCAAAGACGGAAAGTCCTGAAGCTCGGCCGAACGGGAGTTCAGGAACTGCCCAACCATCCGAGGAGGCACCTGTCCTTCCCCCCGCCGCACTCCGAGGGAACGGCGACGATTTGCTCGCGCACGGTGAATCGGAAACTGACTCGCTCCACTCTGGCGGGCCGGTCGCTCAAATCGCAACCGCGGGCGTAGATCTGTCGGGAGTTACTCCCATCTCCGAGTTGATTCGGTGGGCAAACGGAAGGATCGTCACATCCCGCCTTGCACCGTATGAGAACAAGTCGGTCATCCACGCCAACAGTACCGGCAAGACATTGAATGGTCCGAGTTACCGAGTGCCTCCAATGTCACCGGGCGTATATCGTTCGCTGGTTCTGCCCACTGCCCCTAAATTGTTCGGGTCAGCACGGCAACTCTTCTCAGCGATAGCGGAACTTCTTGAAAAGCACGTTCCTCTTCCAAAACCCGAACGCTCGCTGGTGTCTTATTGGGCGATGGCAACATGGTTTGCAGATGTTCTGCAACTCTGCCCGACCCTGGTTGTCACGGGTAGTGGGTCCGCTGCAAATCTCCTGCTACGGACATTGGTTGCAGTGTGTAGGAGGCCCCTATTGTTGGCCGATGCCACCGCTGCCACTTTACGCGCTCTCCCCCTGGGTGAATTACTGCCAACGCTCTTGATGCGGTCGCCACAATTGAGTAAGCAGATGATCGCCTTGCTGGATGATTCCACTCATCCAGGGTACCTAGTGTCAAGTGGTAAGGATTTCCAGCAGTTCTATTGTCCCAAGTGTATCTACGTCGGCGAGGACGCCACCAGCCACCTGAAATCATCGAATAGCATTCGCATCCACGTTGGTGGAAGCATCACGCGCTCCTTCTCAGCCCCACCTACGGGAGACGTGATTACAGATTTTCAAGACCGTCTTCTCGCGTACCGTTTTCTAGGCCGCAACAAGGTTATAAGTTCAAACTTCCATGTCTCTGGTTTTCGGCCGGAGACGTCGGCGATCGCGGAGGCGTTGGGTGCAGCAATCGTTGATGATCCCGAATGGCAGAATGGAGTGACACTTCTTTTGAAGGCGCACGACGAACAATCCCGAGTGGAGCATTCCAGTGGAACGAATGGTATCGTTCTGAGAGCGCTTCTCTTTCATTGTCATGAAAGCAATGGCGAACATGTGTTTGTCCGTGAGATTGCGGATACCGCGAATCGGATCTCAAGCGACGATGGAGAATCGGGGAAGCTGAGCAGCGAGAAGGTTGGCCATGTTCTGAGGAACCTTGGTCTTTACACTCGACGCCTGGGAAGTGGCGGGCGAGGACTGGTCATAGACAAGCAAACTCAAATGCGTACCCATAGGCTCAGTCATGCATATGACGTGCCAAAGACTGAACCTGCCTGCATTTTGTGCCATCCGCCCAAAGCGGAATGATCGGAAGTTGTTCCGTAGAACGGGCCGACGCACAGAGATGGCTTAGCATCTGAAGCCAGGCTCTCCCACATACTTATCGGCGATCAGTAAAACGGGGCCAGAGATAGCTGCGGCCGCCGAACTGGCAAGTAACTTGGAACAATACGAACAGTTGAATGGCCCGCGACGTATGACGTCAGGCGTCAAAATGCCGTCGCACTCTGGACACTGGCCAATACAATCTAACGCTGAAAGAGCCATCGAGCAGCCCCGCTCAATGTACCGCTAATCGAATCCGGGCAGTTGAAAGCGATCTGGGAGCTTTCTCCGAACAACTCAGTGCGCATCATGGCACCCTGGACCGATGGAAGGGCGCGTTGAACTCAGCGGGCGACCTGGGTGTGGCAGGAGGCGAGCTAATCCTTGATCCCGCGGTGCGTGGAGACACGATCTTCTTGATGGGAGACGAACGTGAGCTTAGAAAAGTTTGCCAAGTACGGTTGGCTCAAGCCAGGAACCCACGAGTCGTGCCCCGACTGGCTTTGGTGACAACGTGACATTTGCTTGCAGCGGCAGCTCGCAATTGACTTGTAACTTCTCGCCTTCGTCGGTTCAGCCAACAGCCAGTAGCCCGCCGGCGACGAAAATATCCGTCACTGCTAGCAATACGGCGCTGCTCTTTCCTCTCCGCCAGGGTGAGAAAGTCATGCTGGTAGCATTGATCCTGCCAGTCACTCTGATTCCTGGAATGAGCACCAAGAGGCACTTCCGGAGGGGCGGGGCGGCGCTCGTTGCGTTTGGATTTGCACTCGGTCTAGTGTTGCTGCCCTGCGGCGGAGGTGGCAAGTCAGGGGAAGAATCAGGCGGTGGTGGTGGCTCCAAAAACTACTCGATCACCGTAAGTGCAACGGAAACTGGCTCAAGTACGACAAGGACGATGGGAATTGTTAACGTCACTGTGATGCAATGAGAGGGCTCATTTGTGGGGGCCAAAGGCAGGGTTCGCGAGTCCAACGCCTACCACCTATAATATCGCGCACACCTTTATGGCACTAGCCTCTGGTAGCAAACTCGGACCGTACGAAATCCTCTCGCCCCTTGGCGCAGGCGGCATGGGGGAAGTCTATCGAGCGCGGGACACGCGGCTGGACCGCACCATCGCCATAAAAGTCCTCAACTCACAACTCGTGGCGAATGCCGAGCTGCGCGCCCGCTTTGAACGCGAGGCTCGCATCATCTCTCAACTTCAGCATCCACATATTTGCGTTCTGCACGACGTAGGCATCGACGGCGCAACCGAATTCCTGGTGATGGAATACCTGGAAGGCGAGTCGCTGGCGGAACGGCTGAAGCGAGGTCCGCTCCCGCAAGCGGAACTGCTCAGGATTGCGATTCAGATAGCCGACGCGCTGGAAAAGGCGCACCGCGCCGGAGTGGTGCATCGCGACCTGAAGCCCGGCAACGTAATGCTGACGAAGCCGGGAGCCAAACTGCTCGACTTTGGTCTGGCGAAGCCGGTGGCGGACAGTGCCGCCAGCGCAGTCCGAGGAAGCGGTTCTGCCTCCGTGCTGGCGGGGGCGTTGACTCAGACTAGCCCCGCGGCGATGCCGGCCACCCCACTCTCCGTGGCCGGGGCCGTCATCGGAACTGTGCAGTATATGTCGCCCAAGCAGATTCATGGCCTCGAGGCCGATGCGCGCTCTGATATTTTTGCGTTCGGCGCGATGCTGTTCGAGATGGCCACCGGTAGGCGAGCGTTCGAAGGCAAAACACAGTCGAGCATCGTGGGACAAATTCTGGCGGTGGACCCGCCGTCGGCCTCAAGCGTGCGTCCGGAACTGTCGCCATCACTCGATCGCGTGATTCGACTGTGTCTGGAAAAAGACGCGGACGAACGGATTCAGACCGCGCACGATCTGAAGCTGACGCTACAAACGATCGGTGACGAGAAGCCGGCTGCGGCTCTAACCGAACAGCAATCGAGCACCAGCGAGCGCTTGCGTTGGATTGCCGCGGTTGCTGCTGCGCTAGTTCTGGGGGCCCTCGGAGCGGTGCTCCTGTATCGTCCTACCAAACCCATGCCGAGCATTCGTGCATCCATCGAACCTCCGCTCAACGCACTCTTCCGTCTGACCGGCGATTACATCGGATATCCCGTGCTGTCACCCAATGGCAAGCTCATCGCCTTCCAGGCCGCGGGCGCGGATGGTGGGGAACCTGAAATTTGGCTCCGCCCGGTCAATTCCGTCGAGGCTCGTCCCATCCCCGGCACCCGCTACCCATACTTTCTATTCTGGTCACCCGACAGCCGCTGGCTCGGGTTCTTTTCCCGCGGGGGACTAAAGAAGGTGGATATCAACGCTGGTACCGCGGTTGATTTGGCCGAACTCTCACCGCCGGGCCGCGGCGGGGCGTGGGGCCCGGATGGAACGATCATCTTCTCGCCCGGGCCGAACGCGCCATTGATGAAAATCGGTCCGGGCAGCCAAACAGTGGAGCCCCTCACCAAGCTCGATCCGGCGCAACATACATCGCATCGCTGGCCGGCCTTCTTACCCGACGGCAAGCATTTTCTGTATCTCGCCATCAATCACGATCCTGCGAAAGCAGGCAGTAACGGAGTTTATTACGCCTCGCTTGATGGCCGTGAAAATCGAATGCTGTTTCAGTCTCGTTCCAACGCGGTATATGCGGACGGGTTTCTCTTGTTTGCGCGAGGAGACACGCTTCTGGCGCAGAGCTTCGACCCAGCAAAAGGAGATTTGAAGGGCGACGCGCAAGTGGTGGCGACCGGAATCATCAATGACCCGGAGACGTGGCACATGGACGTCTCTGCCACAGACGATGGACTGCTGCTCTACGCCCGCGGCGTCGTTGGGAACATGCAGTTGGTATGGCTAGACCGGAACGGAAAAGAGGAAGGCATTGTGGCCGACAATCTCATGTACGCCCGGTCGCGGATCTCACCGCAAGGCGACCGGCTCGCTGTGCAAACCGACAGCGGGGCCGGAACCGAGGATATTTATGTGCTGGACCTGGCGCGCAGTGTGCGCAGCCGCCTGACGTTCGGGCCGCTCACTAACGAAAGCCCGACCTGGTCCCGTGATGGAAAATGGATCTACTATGCGAGCCTGCACAATGGGCGGTACAGTTTGTTCCGCAAACTCGCGGACGGCAGTAGCGCCGAAGAAAGTGTCTTCGCCAGCGATCAGAATGTTTTCCCAAGCGATTGCTCTGCGGACGGAAAAACCCTCTTGATAAGACAGGTCACAACGAGCAAGTCCGGCATCTGGGCTCTTCCGCTTACGGAGTCGCACAAGCCGTGGCAGGTCGTCGAAGACGGCGCCGACGCATCCTTTTCACCTGACGGGCGATATGTGGTTTACGATTCCAACCAGTCCGGAAGCTGGGAAGTCTACGTTGTGCCCTTTGGAGATCGAAAAGGCAAATGGCAAGTCTCAGCGGAGATGGGCTCCCTTCCTTTATGGAGCAAAGATGGCAAGGAACTGTACTACACCAGCCCGGGCAATTCGTTCTCGCTGATTTCCGTTCCGGTGAAAGAAAAAGGAGACGGTCTGCAATTCGGAACGTCGCAAACCCTGATCAGCAAAATGGGCTCAAACGATCGCTATGACGACGTTTCCTCAGATGGCAAGAAGATCCTCGTCTCCCGGCTCTCACAGAAGGGCAACCAGTCGGTAACGCTGGTGACGAATTTTACCGAAGGTCTCAAGAAGTAACCGAGAGACTAGACGCTACGAGGCATCAGCGATTCTGAGCCGGAAGCAGCATTGCGGTCCCCAAATTCGTGGAGTTGGGAAAGTATCTATGCGAGGTTCGGGCCGGCCAACCCTTCCTCGATGTCGAGTCCGATCTCGAAATCGTTGACCGCTGGTGTGATGAGCATCGCATGTCGGGATTTCTCTGCCGCGACCAGCACCATCAAGAAGAGGGAGGAGGATGGGTTCTCTAATCTTGACAGAGCTCTGTTGGCGACCTATCTTCCAGCTCTATCCTGCTTTGTAGCACAAATGAGAGCGTAGCCTAGTTGGCCTTTCTTGACCGCCGCCATTGCGCTACTAGCCATTTCCTTTGCCGCAGTTAGGTCAACTCCAGGCAATTGGAGCTTCTTCAAGCCGGTCATGATCTCCGCGCCGAAGAGTTTCAGGCGAACCTGATCGACCATTTCCTGCAAAGCTGCGTCGTGTGGCTCAACGTGATCCGCTGAAAATCCTGAGTTCCGCAGATGGGAGGCGTAGTTCTCAACCGTTTGGGCGTCGCCCATGCAGGCAATCCACGCCAGCAGCCCGTTTAAATCCGAAGATAATACTTCCGCGCGGGTGACATCACTGAGGCCTATACGTCCTCCAGGTCGGAGCACTCGGAAGAACTCCGCAGCCGCCAACGACTTTTTGGGAAACGTGCAGAAAGCACACTCACAGATCAGAGCATCGAAAGACTCATCTGCGAAGGGCAGAATCTCAGCATCGCTTCTCTCGAATTGCACGCGCCCTTTCAATTCCTCGATTTTCGCCAAGGCTCGCGCGGCGTCGATGTTCTTCTGGCCGTAGTCGATTCCTCTGACCTCACAACCGAATTCCTTTGCCAGAAACACCGCACTAGTTCCGGTACCACATGCAACATCCAATACCCGGCTGTTGGGATTCAGAGCGAGCATCTCCCCGAGGCGCCGAGTCATCGCGAGGCCTCCCGGATGGAAGGAGTCACCGAAGAGATAACGGGCGAGATCACTTTGATACAAGTTCGCGCAGCACTGTTTGGCCTCCACTTCTGCCCGAACTGCGCCGCCGTTTGTAGTCACGTGGCCTCCGCCTCAGTCAATTGTGACAAGATCGGAACGTTGAGAACCCGGCTGACTCATCGTGAATTCGATTGGCCGTGGTACAAAGGGGCGACCTTCGGTCCGGGCTCGTCGACGTTCGGGTTCGAGTGCTTCGAGTTGTTTGCGCGCTTGTTCGCGATACCCGATGGTGTTGTAAGCGCAGAAAGGGATCTGCTTGCCGCCGGGCAGAAGGAACTCTTTGCAGCACTTCATCAGGTTCTTTTGGTTGAAGGTCCAGGGATCCATGAAGTCCTGCAGCATGATCATGATCATGTTTTTCGCCAAGTCACCGATATTGAAGTCTGCAACGCCACACGCTTGGCAGGACAACGTAAGCTGGTCGGCAGACTTGTTTGACCCTGCGACGGACGATGAAGACCACAAGCCTTCGAGCGCTCGCTTGACTTCCAAGTTGAAATCGGGGAGCACCCGATTCGAAATGTAGTCGAGATAATCGTGCACATTAATGACTCGCGGCAAGGGTGTGACCCGATCTCCTTCGACGAACGCATACGTCACGGAATTACAGGTTGGGAAGCAACAAGGCACGGGGACGAAATCACTCGTTGTGAATTTGCCATTCGTTTGGGTTTCGATCAGCTTTAGGACGTCGGGAATCGTCATGCGGTTCAGCGGATCATGCTGGTCATGCCGCCCGGCATGGAACGCCGGTTGGAAGTTGATGCCTCTGACTGCGGGATGCTGGATCGCGAAATCGATAATCTTCCCGACTTCGTGCTCGTTCACGCCTCGCTCGATGGCCGGAACCAGAGTGACAGAAAGGCCGATTTGAGCGAGGCGGTCGAGGGCGCGCAGTTTTTCCTTCATTAGATCTCGCTCCCCTCTGAAAATGCGATTGGTCTCCGAGTCGAAGCCGTCGAACTGAAAATAGAGGGCGGGCCGCACTTCGTTCAGTTGATCCAGAAAGCGGTCGTCATGGGCGATTCGTTTGCCGTTCGTGTTGATCATCACGAAACTGATGTTGCGCTGCTTGGCCGCGCGAACAAAGTCGATAATCTGCGGATGAATTGTGGGCTCGCCGCCAGAGAACTGAATCACTTCAGGCTTGCCCTCGGTTCGCACAAAATCGTCAAGCATCTGCTCGACTTCTTCCAAGCTCAAATTGAAGCCAGGGCCTGCATCAGAAAAACAGAGCGGGCAATCCATGTTGCATGCGCTGTTGACCTCAATGATTCCGAGACAAGTATGTTGCTGATGGTCAGGGCAGAGACCGCAATCGTAAGGGCAGCCTTCACGGATTTCTGTGCCATATGCGAGTGGGATGGTGCCCGGCTTGTTGAACCTTCCAAAACTCGTGTAAGCCTCGGCATCGCCATAGACCAAAGCCTCGAACGGACCGCAATCCGGGCAACGCTTGCGCATGAATACCTTGTTGTCCCGTAGCACGACCTTCGCGTCGATTACCCTCCGGCACTTCGGACAGATGCTCCGCGTCAGTTCATAGAAAACGTAGTCAGCATCCTTTTTTAGTACTGCGTCCTGCATCTGCGAAGGCCTCCCCAATAAATTCACTTCACCGCAACTGCCAAATCTCCCACAGCAACACCGGAGACAGGACAGTCGTCAGCATGCAATAGAAACAAAAACTTCCAAGATTCATCATGTCCCGCACGCCGAGGAAATTGGCGAGCGTAGCCAAGCCTGCAAGCACTAGCAAGAGTATCCATACCCAGAGTCTCGTGGTCGGCGCCATCAGAAGTAGAACAATGACTGCATACAAAACTGCCGCGATGTATCCGTCGGGGATGCCGAATGGCTTCGCAAACGCTGCATCAGCGACAGCCTCACAGCCTTTTGAAAACACCGGACACCAGATGTGGCGGATGGCCCGGCTCTGGTATAGACCGACGTAGAGCATGGCACCGAGGCTCGCTGCGGCCAATCCGACTGCCCAAACACGGTGCGAAAGATGAGGAAGACTAAGAGACGCCATCGCGATTCAATTTCTGTAAAGCCCCTCTATGCATGATTCCTGAGATCGAGACTGGTTACAAGCGCAGAATGCGTTGTTTTACGCGGTTTGTAACGAGGCTTCGACATGTGCATCGTTGGCTGGAGGGTGCTCCTGCTGCAACGTGCTGAACGGCTCGGATGTGGCGAGCGCACTCCAGAATTTACGAACAATGGAGAATCCAATGAAAAGTCTTAGATACGCACGTCGCGCGGTAATGCTCGCCACGCTGTTCGCAGGCCTCGCAACTACATCGGCTCTTGCGCAGGAAGCACGCGTCAATATTCCAAGCAACGAGTCCTTCGAACAAACCGTGGATGCTTTCAAGATGGCTGTCAGCAAGGGCGGCATGATGGTGATGAGCACGGTGGATCAGGGAAACATGCTCAAGATGACCGGACTGGAGATGGAAGGCAGGCTGTTCGCAGCAATGATCCCCTGGCCTCATCGATAAAGGTCGGAGTCGGGGCCGGCGCGCTCGCAGCGATTGCTCTGGAGGCGATTCGACTGCCCGGATTCTGGCTGCATCTTATGCCAGGGAACCTGCCGAGGTTGATGGGTGTATTGCTGCTCAACCAATTTGCAACAGGTCCGACTTTCTGCCTCCGACCTTCGCAGGGTGGCCTACCACTTCTTGAACGGGGCTTCGACGACTGACTAGTGTCGCGCCTCACAATCAGCTCAACCAAACTATGGAATCCGGTTTCGACGGCGATTTGAAGAAGGGTGGTCTGCCGGCCGCGTTTTGTCGCAGCCGAAATATCCAGCGGTTTGCCTGCGGCAATCCATTTCTCAGTGTCGTAGAGCTTTCCCGCTCGGCAGACTGCAAATGAGTTCTTTTGCCTGCTCAGTGCTTGTCCCCTGGCAACTGTGTCGTTCATGAACGTAGCCCCTGTAGGGGACGGTGGGAGTTCGTCAACCGATAAGATCCCCCTCGATTCCAAGTGGAAATTGCTCATTATAAATGGCTTAAATTAATAGATAAAATTATTATGCACGATACACAATATAACTTTACTGTGCTATATTATTTTATATGGCGGAGTCGCTTCAGACCGCATTAAGCAGCTACCTGCATTCGATTACGGGCGAACCCCCGTGGATCGACCCAGTTGACCACCAGGCCACCTCCAGCCTGCCACTGTTCTTGCGACAAAAATATGAGATTTCCCGAGGCGATTTGTTTGGGCGTAAATGCTTCTTCGCCTTCGAAGCCAAGCGCACGGACGAGGCGTCGCCAACAGAATACGCGCACGATGCGTCGTCCCTCAAACAGTCGCTTTCGGCGGACGTTGTCCTTGTCCTCTCAAGGCTTGCCTCCTACGTCCGAAATCGTCTTGTGCGCCAACATGTCCCTTTTATCGTGCCCGGTACTCAGATGTTCCTTCCAATGTTGATGATTGACCTAAGGGAACGATTTCCAAGGGGGAGGACAGAATCTGGAAAGCTGACCCCTATAGCCCAACTCATTATCATCTACCACCTCGTACGCGAAAGCATCGGTAATATGCCCCTGGCCCAGATCGCATCGCAACTCGGATATTCGCCAATGGCGATCAGCCAGGCTCAGGATGAGTTGCAGAATTCAGAACTGTGCGAAGTCGTGAAATCCGGCAGAGCGCTCTCAATACATTTCAAGTGGCAGGGATTGCAGCTTTGGCAACATGCCCTGCCATTGCTCTCAACTCCAGTAAGGCGAATGCATTGGATTCGTTGGGGGCATCCCCGACCCCGCGCTGTAGTTGCGGGGCTGACGGCGATGGCCAAGTACACAATGTTGGCTGACGACTCGATCCCCACGTTTGCAATGAAGAATAGTGGTTTGACCAGCGCTTTGGAAAAAGGTGAGATTGTCGGATGCGCCGGTCGCGAGGATACTGAGGCCCGGATGGAAGGTTGGAAATATGATCCTTGGATCGTCGCGAAAGCCGATGCGGTTGATCCGTGTTCCCTTTATCTAACTCTCCGTCATTCCGCTGACGAACGAGTCCAGAAAGAACTCGAAACGCTCATACGAGACTCTCTGAAATGATCAAGGGTTTGGACAAATTCCGGGCGCACTTCGAACAGAGCCGTGATGCATTTGTATTGATCGGAGGTGTCGCGTGCCACGAGTGGCTTGCTTCCCAGGGCTTGCCATTCCGTGCCACAAAGGATATCGATCTAGTGCCAATCATCGAGGCACTCGATCGTTCGTTCACGAACCAGCTGTGGGAGTTCATTGAAGCCGGCGGTTACGAAATCAGGGCAAAAGGATGGGAATCGGGAGCTTTATCGGTTCTCGAAGCCGAAAGACGATAGTTACCCAGCAATGATCGAGATTTTCAGCAGGAAACCCGCAACCATCGAACTTGCCGAAGAGCAACGCGTCATTCCAGTCATAATTAACGAAGGATCTGCGAGTCTCTCCGCGATCCTCTTAGATGACGATTACTACTCGTTGATCATTAGTCATCGCACGCGAGGCAACGATTTGCCACTGGTGAATCCGGCTGGGCTGATCCCCCTGAAGGCCCGGGCCTGGCTAGACCTGACGAGACGTGACAAAGAAGGGCAGAAGGTGGACACCAAGGACATCGCTAAGCATCGAGCCGACGTTTTCCGGATAGCGGCCACACTACCGGGAGAGCCCGGTCCGAAAATTCCCGATTCGGTTCGCGCCGACCTTAGCGCATTCTTGGAAGCGTTTCCGCCTGAAAGTACGGACTGGCCAGCAATCTTGGATTCGTTGAAGACCACGTTCGGCGGAACGAAGCTGAATCCAGCGGACCTCATTGCGGCAATTCGCACGTACTTCGTCATCAAATGATGTACCGGTTCTGTGCAGGAAATTCCGAAAGCTTGCAACGAAGTGAATCATCAGTGGTAGGGCAGACGGCTTCTCGCCTGCCCTACCATGCTTAGTTCACCCATGCCGTCCGTTCCAGCGCACGGATGTATTCGATGACTGCCTCGCTCCAACCATCGATGTGCATCCACTTGCCGTAGCCGACACCGTTCTTGTAGCTGGCCACGTTGATCAGGTAACCTTTGCCGCGCGGCGCGGGTACCCGGTCATGCGCTTGCTCGTCGGTGATCACGATCAGGCGGTCGCACTTCTCGTTGCGGTTCAGCTTCTCAACCGCATTCCCAAGCTGGGTGCTGTTATGGCGCTGGGAAACGTCAATGGCATCGCGCAGGGCGAAGCCACGACGCGCCGGCACCTCAACCAGATTGTCAGAGAAGCTGTACACTGCAACCTTCTCTGCAATCTCACGCAGAAGTACCGCCAAGCCATAAGCTGCGTCAGTGCGCTGCATCTCGGAGCGGCGAGACAGAGGCGCAGTCATCGAGCCGGAGACATCCACCAGTACGATGGTTTTTCCTGGCAGCTTCTCGGTTTCCGCCACGCACTTCAGCATTGCCGACTCAAGCGCTTCCTCCCACTGCGGAGCGTAACGAGCCGCAGCCAAAAAACGGAACGGGAGAACGCGCGTCGTGCTCATCGAACCAAGCGTGGAAAGCACGAGCGACTCGTCCACTCCGGCCTCTCGCATGTTGCGAAGGTTGCGAAGCAGCGCCAGTGCGCCCAGCTTCTGTTCGCGAAGTAGACGCTCCCAAGCCTCGCGCTTGTCAGCGCCAGAGCTGAGGGCAACTTCCCACGTGTCTGGCGTCGTCAGGCTTCCCGAGACCAGCTTCTTCCACACATCGGCCTGCGCCTGGTCGCGCGGCTTGGCGTGGCAGAGGAAGAGCACGTCCCGCAGCTTGATCGGGCCGCCACGGTCGTACTTGGCGAGCTGATACTCATCAAACTTCGGGAACGCTGCCGCCAGACCTTTCTTCACCTGACCGGAAAGCGGCATACGCCCGTCCTTCCAGTAAATGGCGACGAATTCCGCGAGTTCGTCGGCCCGCTGAATGATGCGGGCCAGCGTCTCCGACACAAGGGCGCGGTGCGTCTTGTGGCGAGCCATCTCGCGGACAAGCAGAAGCGGCGCATGACGCAGCTTCATCCGCTCGCGTCCTTCGACTGCCAGCGCCGCCACCTTCTCGGCTGCGACCTTGGGAACGAGTTCGGCAATGCGGCCGGCGATCTCGACTCCGTCCTCATAAAACTGGCTCTCCCAAAGCAGGCACGCCAGCACCGAGCGGCGCAGGTGCAGCTCCGGAGAAATGTTTCGCGCGGGAGCGCCCTCGTGGGTTCGCGCTCCAAAGTTAAGGTTCAGTAGATTCAGTCGGGCCATTCGTGGCCTCCTTTCAACTTGCAGCTTTTACCGATTGGCTACTAGCCGGAGCATCTAGCAAATGGGAACTTGGCCCATGCGCCAAGGTCTGACTTGGTTGAACATTCGCCGGGGAACAAGTCGACGACGGTATTTGTTCCGATGCTCTACCACTGAGCTACATGGCTCGAAGGCCATGGCAGGAATCGAACCTGCGACTTTCGGAGTCCGAAGGAACCCTCGTCTTCACCACCGGCGAAAGCTCTACGCCAAGGTTCCGTGACTTGCTGTCACTCGATCCGAGTTTTCTTCTTGCCTCGCGAACGACTTCACTTCCAAGGCAAGAAGCAGGCCTTGAAATTCAGCCAT
>Ga0070735_10003661_pt1 | contig 13355 bp, 10 predicted proteins | sample Coa_R1_FD_66443 | JGI IMG/M metagenome (GOLD analysis project Ga0070735, IMG submission 66443) | Surface soil microbial communities from Centralia Pennsylvania, which are recovering from an underground coalmine fire - Coalmine... | ecosystem: Environmental > Terrestrial > Soil > Unclassified ...
GCAGCACCGGTCGGGACGCCAGATGGGGCCGCTTCGACCTCCAGCGGTGGACCGTCCACGCCACCGGCACACTGACAAAGATCCTTCTCATTCAAACCACCCCAGTCGCACATCCTCGAGGGTGGTACGGCGAACTTCGACCTCGCCCATGGCAGACGCCACAGCGTAGCTAGCCCGCCACCATTCCGGGTGTCCCCGCTCTGGCGGATCACCACGATCCGGTGATGACCGATAACCTGCCTGGCGGCAAGGCTGGGTCTGCCGCGAAACCCGCACGGCCCGGTTGAGGAGATCGACATGACAGCGGACAACGAGCAGGTTACGTCGGCGGATGCTTCCGAGCGCGCCGCCACCAAGCTGCACCAAGGTGCTGACAGCACCAGCCGGGCCGAGCCGGGAACGGGCCCGGCGACGGGGGTAAGCGGACGCGGTTCTTCGGTGCCCGCGGTGCGGGTCGAGGGTGTGGTCAAGCGCTTCGGGGCGACCGTGGCGCTAGATGGCGCCGGGCTCGTGGTTCCGGCGGGAATGGTGTTTGGTCTGCTGGGCCCGAACGGGGCGGGCAAGACCACGCTGGTCCGCATCCTGGCCACGCTGCTGTCGCCGGATGCGGGCCGGGCGGAGGTCCTCGGCCGCGACGTGGCGGGGGAGCCTGCCGCTGTCCGCGAGCTGATCGGCCTGACAGGGCAGTTCGCGGCGGTCGACGAGCTGCTGACCGGGCGGGAGAACCTGGAGATGTTCGGGCGCTTGTTCAAGCTGCCGGGCGAACAGGCCCGCCGCCGCGCCGGCGAGCTGCTCGAGCGGTTCGACCTGGCGCAGGCGGCTGACCGGCCGGCCCGGACCTACTCCGGCGGCATGCGCCGCCGGCTCGATATCGCCTCCAGCCTGCTGACGCGCCCGCAGGTGCTGTTCCTCGACGAACCGACCACGGGCCTGGACCCGCGCAGCCGCAACGAGATCTGGGCGGCCGTGCGCGAGCTGCAGCGCGAGGGGACAACGCTCCTGCTGACCACTCAGTACCTGGAGGAAGCCGATCAGCTGGCCGACCGGATCGCCGTCATCGACCGGGGGAAGGTGATCGCGGAGGGGACCGGGAGCGAGCTCAAGGACCGCATCGGCGGCCAGATCCTGGAGGTCGAGCTGACCAGCGCGGGGGAGCGTGACCGGGCGCAGGCGGTGCTCGCCGGGGTGGGCTGCGGCGAGCCGCAGCCGGACGAGCGCCCGGACCGGCTCACCCTCCCGGCCCCGCGCAACGGGCTCCAGCTGGTGGAGGAGGCGGCCGCCGGGCTGCGCCGGGCACAGATCGGCGTCAGCGACATCGGGCTGCGCCGGCCAGTTCCTCGGCCAGCTGCGAACCCACCGCGGCCCGATCGCCATCTCCGGGCTATGGGGCCTCCGATTCCCGGCTGGTTCGCTCAACGTCACCCCCAACGCCCTGTACTTCACCGCCGGGATCAACCATGAGGCCGACGGGCTGCTCGGCGACATCGTCCCCGTGCAGAGCTAACGGCGGCTGACATGAACGTGCGGGGTGCGGCCGACGGCGCCGCATCCCGCAATGCCGGCACCGACGGAGCGCCGTGACAACCGGACCTTCCCGGAGGCTGCGGTCACGACAGGCTGAGCTCGCCGGTTACCGGGCTTCGGCCCAGGATGCGAGCTGTTCTGCCAGCGCGCGCACTCGCTCCCGCAGTTCGTCCGGCTCCTCGACGGCGAACGGGCGGTCGAGGCCCGCTAGGACCGACGGGACCCAGTCGAGCCGCTGAGCTCGCCATCGCACCCGCACCCACCCGGGTTCCCCGCTGACCGGCTCGATGGTGGCGATCGATCCGGGCATCCGCATCCGCACCACCCGCTCGCTGCCTTGGACCCGGACCGAGACCGCGTGCCGGTACGACGCCCCCGAGACCGCCTCAGCTACCTGCGCCGCCGGGTCGAACCCGCCGGGCACCGAGAACTGCTCCTCCTGGACGACAGCGTGCGCGACCCGGTCCAGGCGGAAGGAGCGCACCTGGCCGCTGCGCGAGTCGAGTCCGGTGGCGTACCACCGTCCCCGGAGGGCGACAACGCCGTACGGCTCGAGCACCCGTTCAGTGGTCCGGTTCTTGTTGTCGCGGTAAGTGATGGCGAGCCGCCGACGCCGGACGGCGGCCTGGGCGACGGTGAGCAGCACTCCTGTCTCGGGGGTCGTCGCAGTGCGACCCTCATCCGCGTACGAGGTCGCCGCCACGAGGGCGTCGAGCCGGCCGGCGAGCGCTCGGGGCAGCACCCGGTGCACCTTGGCGGTCGCGCTCTCGACGGCGACCGCGGTGTCCGGCTGCAGGGTTGCGCGCCGTGTCCCGACCAGGCCGAGAAGCACAGCGACGGCCTCGTCGTCGGTGAGCATGAGCGGCGGCATCCGGTAGCCCGGCGCGAGCCGGTAACCACCGTACCGCCCACGCACGGACTCCACCGGCACGTCGAGGTCGAGCAGGTGGTCGACGTAGCGCCGGACCGTCCGCTCGTCGACACCCAGCCGGTCAGAGAGCTCATGCAGGGTGCGGGTGCCGCCGGTCTGAAGGATGTCGAGCAGCGCCAGAACGCGGGCGAGGGGTTTGGCCATGCCAGCAAACTTTCCAGACATAGTGGACGGATACTGTCCAGTATTCCATCTAGCGTCGAGGCATGACCACGACGCGAAGCAGCAGCACCTCCCGTGCCCTCGACAGCACTGCGCTGAAAGAGATCGCCGCGCCCGTCTAGCCGTATGGGCCCTGATTTCGCCACACCAACACCACCCTCAGCAGCGAAAGGAACTGTCATGGACTTCGTCTCAGTCCGAGTCATCACCCACGACGTCGAACGCCTCGCGACCTTCTGGGAGCAGTTGACCGGCCTGCCCGTCACCCGGCCCGTCCCGGTCTTCGCCGAACTCCGGACGCCGACCGGGACCATCGCCATCGGTGGCCCCGCGACCGTCGCGATGCTCGGCGACGTCGGCCCGGTGCCCGGCCAGAACCCCTCTGTCTTCGTCGAACTGCGCGTCGACGACGTCGACGCGACCTGGGAGCGAATCAAGGGCCTCGCCCCCCAGATCATCCCCGAGATCGTCCTGGGGCCGACGGACATGCCGTGGGGCAACCGCTCGGTAATCCTGCGCGACCCCGACGGCGGACTGGTCAACCTCTTCACCCCCGTCACGCCGGGGGCGAAGGCAAAATACGGCCTCTGACCGATCCCTGGTGGGTGCCGCCACCACGGTCGGCACCCACCGACAGGCAACGCGTTGTGGCGAGGAGCAAGTCATCGCGCCAGCCAGAACGGCACAAGCCAGGCTTGCTGCCCGCAACTCCGGCCCCGCGCCGGGACTATTCAAAATCAAGCAGCGCCACGACCCGCCCGGGCACCTGGGACGGTGACCTACGGGCTGAACATCCAGACCCGGTGCGTGTTCGCGCTTGATCTATGGGCTGACGGGCGAGGTAGCCAGGACGATCGTCAGCGCTGGCGCTGGTGAGTAGGGTCGAGGTAACCGGCAGCGTCGCGCAGGGACAGCGTTCCCGATGCGTTTGGATAGCGGGCGGACGGCCGGAAGACAGTACGACAGAAGGACTCTGGAGTTGACGGCAGAACAGAGTCGTTAGAGCGCGTCGGTTCCGGTTGCCGGGAGCGGACAGGAGCGGGCATGGCAGGCGCGGCGCAGGTGTCAGCGGGAAGGCAGGCGGGCCAGTCTGCTGTTCTCGCGCGGCGTGAGGCTCCGGGCCGGCCGTGGCGGGACCATGCCAGCACCCCCGGCCGGATCCGCTGGATGCTCGGCTGGCTGGTCGTGGGCACCCTGGCGTGGGGCGCGCTCGCTGCCTTCACCGTCAACCAGCACGCGTCGGCCGCGGGCGCCGTGGTCACCTCCGGTGAGCCGCTCGCCTACGACGCGCTGCAGGCGTGGCAGTCGCTGTCAGATGCCAACGACGAGGCGTCGGCCGCCATCCTGGCCGGGAGCCTGCCCCCGCAGGCCATCGTGGCCCGCTACCAGCATGACCTGGACGTGGCTCGCGGCGACATGGTGGATGCGGCCCGGCATGGCGGCCCCGCGGGCGACCTCAATGCCCTGTCGACCGGGCTGGGCAGGTACCAGGACGAAGTGTCGCGGGCGCTGGCGAACAACCAGCTGGGCTACCCCGTTGGCGCGGGGTACCTGCGGCAGGCCTCGGGCCTGATGACCGGCACCCTCCTCCCGGTCGCCCATGACCTCTACACCACCGAGGACGCCCGGCTCACGACCACGAGCGCGCAGGCCACGGGGCTTCCGCTCATCGTGGTCACCATCGTGGCCGGGATCGCCCTGGGCTTGGCGTACTGGCGCTGCGGCCGGTGGCTGTACCGGCGCACCCACCGCGTCCTCAACGTCGGGCTGCTGCTGGCCGGGGTGGCGGGCACGCTGGCAGCGGCGTGGCTGGCCGGGGCCTTCCTGGCCGGGCGGGCCGACCTGCAGGCCGCCCAGTCGCAGGGGTCCACGCCGGCGCGGGCCCTCGCGGGTGCCGACATCGCGGTCCTGACGGCCCACTCCGATGAGGCGCTGACCCTCATCAACAACTCCGGCAACGACCAGAACGAGGCTGGCTTCCAGGCCCTGCGCAAGGCTCTCGGCCCTGGCCCTGGGACGCTGCTCACCATCGCCCAGCGGGCGGCTGAGGGCAGCCCCGGCGCGGCGCGGGCCGCCGCCGCGTCGCAGACCGCGCCCGCGTGGTTCGCGCAGCACCAGGTCGTCCGCGCCGACGACAACGGCGGCAACCCCGGCACGGCAGGCGGGGGCACCCATCAGGAGGCGGTGAGCCTGGTCGTCAGCGGCGCGGCGGGGAATGCGTTCCAGGTCCTGTCCGCTGACCTCAGCGAGGCGATCACGGCGGACAACGCGGCCTTCGCGGACCATGCGCGCAGCGGCCAGGGCGCCTTCACCGGCCTGGAGCCGGGTGTCATCGTGGCCACCCTGGTGATGGTGGCGGCCCTCGCGTGGGGCCTGTCCCGGCGGCTGGCGGAGTACCGGTGACCCGGGCCAGGCGCCAGGGGCGCGCGGTGACCACGCCCGGGGTGTCCTGCAGTACTAGCGGGGCACGGAGACTGACGGCCCTGCTCGCCGCGCTCGCCAGCACGGCCCTGCTCGCCGGCTGCACGGCTGCCAGCGCCGGCGATTCTGCCGGTGCCCCCGCAGCGACTGCCGCTGCGGCCGGCCAGGCGGGTGCCAGCCACGCGGCGGACACCGCGACGACGGCGCGCGCCGCGGCCGCCACGGGCACCTCCGGTGCTGCGGCCGGCTGCAACCCCTACGCGAGCCTGGCCCCGCAGGCGGGCGGGCCGGCCGTGACGGCCGGGTCGTGGGCCGCGAGGATCCGGGTGCGCGGCTACCTCATCGCGGGCGTCGACCAGACGACCTACCACTTCGGCTACCTGGACCCCCTCAACGGGCAGATCGAGGGACTCGACATCGACATGATCAAGGACGTCGCCGCGGCGATCTTCGGGCTTGGCCCGGGCAGCCCAGCCGTCGCGGCGCACATTCACTTCAAGGCGATCGATGACGCCCAGCGCATCCCCGACGTGCAGCAGGGCATCGTTGACATCGTCGCGCACACCATGACGGTCAACTGCGACCGGATGAAAGACGTCGACTTCTCCAGCATCTACTACGACGCCAAGCAGCGCGTCCTGGTCGACGCCCCCGCCGCCGGGGCCACCGCCCCGGACCTGGCCCGGCTCGGCGCGGCGCGCCAGAAGGTATGCGCGACCAGCCAGTCGGACTCGGTGGCCCAGATCAAGGCCGCCGGCGCGACCGCGGTCCAGGTGCCCTACTGGTCGGATTGCCTGGTGCTGCTGGAGGAGGGGCAGGTCGCGGGGATCTCCACCGATGACTCCATCCTCTACGGCATGCAAGCGCAGGACCCCGACACCGTCATAACTGGCCCCTCCCTGGAGGACGAGCCCTACGGGCTGGCGATCTCGAGGGCCCACCCGGACTTCGTCCGGTTCGTCAATGCCGTCCTCGCCGCCGACCGCGCCAACGGACAGTGGGCCAAGAGTTACCGCACCTGGGTTAGCGCCAGCGCCCCGCTCCCCACCTGGCCGATCGACTACGCGGGCTAAGGTCGCCGAGCCGTTCGCCCGCGCGGCGGCACCAGCCGCAACACCCAACCCCACGTTGACTCAACCGGTGAATCCCTGCGGGAAAGAACCTGTCTACGACATCTACCTCATCAAGTTATTTCCAGTCGACGATGTCGTCCATTCGTGCTGGGTAGCGCGCCTCACAGTAGCTCTGGTACAGCGACATGTGTTCGTGCATTAGTCGCTCAGCGCGCTTGGGATCATGTTTCTCAATCGCTCGCGCAATGGCGTCGTGCTGTTCTAGGACTAGCGTGCGATCCTCTGGAGGGTAGAGCACCGCTGTGACACGTACGGACCAGATGTTGTAAATCGAATCCGACACTAGCGCGAGTACCGGATTTCCTGACGCCTTCCCGACCGCTTGGTGGAAACTGCCAGTGGCGGACGCATACACCGGATCCTCGGCCCAGTTCTGGCCGGCGCCGTTAATCGCCGCGCGAACGATCTGTCCCGCGAGATCATCGGGTTGCTCACCCGCCTTCCGTGCCAGCAAGGCCTCGTACTCAGCGCGCGCCTCAAGCAGCTGACGATATGTGGCGCCGATTGACTGAAGGTGCAACGTCATCATCTGGCCGAAGTTGCGCGGATCTTGCGGGGCGACAACCGGCCCTCCCCCTGGGCCTGGCTTTATCCTGATCAGCCCATTGACTTCGAGGATCCGGAGCGCCTCCCGCAGCGATCCTCGGCCGATGCCGAATCGCTCAAGCATGGCGCTTTCGGGCGGCAAAGTGGCGCCTGGGCTCAGATGCTGTTCCTTGATATCCCTCAGAATTTGGCGCGCAACCGACTCCGCGATCTTCTCGGTGCGCTCGGCCACCTGGTCGTCACCTCCTGAGCGATCCGGCTAGTCCGCCCGGCATGGTCCAGTACCAGTCATATGGTAGTCATCAACTCGCGCCATGATCACTTGAACTTCACGCCGGCCTGGACCGCCGAGGCCTGCAAGGTCGCCGCGGCCTGGGCCGGCGTCGCCTGGCCCGCCGCCACTGTCGTCGCGGCCACCTGGATCGCCTGCTGCATCTGCGCGTTCAGCGGCGCCTCGCGCGGTTCGGTCACCTGGGATGTCTGATCGATGAGCTTGGAGATGACGGGCAGCTGCATGCCCGGATCCACCAGCTGGATCGAGTTCCAGTCCGGGCTGATCCCCCGCAGGGACGGGAAGTCGTTGAGGCCGTCGGCGACCAGCTGCTGCCCTTCCTTGGTGGTCGTCATCCAGGTCACGAACGTCAGGGCGGCGTTCCTGACCCGCGACTTGACGTTGACGGCCAGGCCGTAGTCCGACTCGCCGAAGTAGTAGCCGCCCTGGTGGCCCAGGCCGGCCATGTCCGGGAACGGGATGGGGATAGCCGTGAACGGCGTCGGGTTGCTTACCCCGGCGGCCGAGAGAGCGTCGAGCAGGCCCGAGCGCGTCGCGTTCGGCGTGTACCAGGTACCCATCTCGATCATGGCGTACTTCCCGGTCAGGAAGTCGTTGCTGGCGTCCGGGTACTGCTGGACGGCCAGGGCTCCTGGCTCCATGATCCCGTCAGTGAACAAGGACTTCCAGATCGCGAGGGTCTTGACGAAGGCCGGGTCCGTCCACTTCGTCTTACCCTCGGTCGCCTGGGTCCACGTGCCCGGAGAGACGCTGTCGGCGATCTCCTGCAGTGTGTCCTGACTGAAACCGAGGGACGCGACGCCCTGCACGAAGCAGCCCACCCCGTGGGCCTTGAAGACGGCGCAGTCAGAAACCCACTGGCTGAGCGTCGTCGGCGGCGCGACGCCGTACTTCTGGAACAGGTTCTCGTCGATCCACAGCGTTCCGGCGAAGATGGAGCCGATGGAGAGCGCGGCGAATTTCCCCGTACTCGTGCTCAGTGTGTTGATACCGCCCGCCGCGAGTTTCGACCTCCAGCCGGGTCCGAGCGTCCTTTCCACCGCCGGTTTCAGATCAAGCGCGAACACGCCCCAACTGGTTAGTTCCGGACCAGGTGTGACATCGAAGACGTCCGGTCCGAGGGCTGCGGCTGCCAGCCCGGGCCGCATGGCTGCCGCCACGCCGGTTACGGGAAGGAGCTTGTAGTTGACCTTGATGTGCGGGTAGACCTTGTTGAACGCGGCGATCGCGGCCTGGGCGGCCTGCGCGCTCGGGCTCCAGCCCCACCAGTTGACCGTTCCAGAGGTAGCCGAGCCGCCCGTGCTGGCCGGCGCCGCGCTGCTTGAACAGGCGGCGGCCGTAGCGGCGGTCATGCCCGCGGCGACCAGGGCCGTGAGGCGACGAAGGCGGCCTGTTCTCCCGGATCCGAGCATTGTTCTACTCCAGTCATGATGGCGGCCGGCCATTGCCGGGGCGCGGATCCGCCCGGGGACCGAAGGCTCGGATCCAAGCTGACGGCCAGGCGATTCCAGTGACAGTGCACCAACCAAGACCATAGCTTTCTGCGTCTTTCGAGCACAGGCAACGCATCTACCTGGATAAAGGCGCACCTTCACGCTATCTTCGCCGTACATAACCGGTCAAGTTTCAATTTGATATCCGAAACTTTCTGATCCGATCATCCGGCGCCTCACCTGCCAGGCGAGCCGGCCGGAGCCCTTATCCGCAGAGCCAGAAGGCGCGCATCCCAAGTCCCACCTCCCCTGACGCCGCGTTTCTCCGGCTCACTCCCGAGGTCCCGTGACGGCGTTTGTCGCGGGTCGCCCGCACGTCATGGACGGCGGCGGCCACATATGGCGCTCTGGCCCGGCACCCCCGTAGCCCTTGTGGAATTCGAAATTTTCGACAGAACGAACCAGGGTTTCCGATTAAAGAAGTACCAAATTGCTGCCCATGGCCCACGCGCGAAGTACCTGAACCCGCTCGTTTACTTGACATCGACTAAGGCCAGCGGTCTACTTGCGCCCAAGGAAAGTTTTCAAAGATCGACCTCGGCGACCTCGAAATTTTCGACGGCTATCGGTCAGAGAGGTGTGCACATGGCTGGATCACCGGGCAGACGGCGGCGGGCCAGCCTGCTCACGGCGGTTATCGCGGCGCTGGCCGCGGCCGGGACTCTGGCCGCGTGCGGCGGCGCCGGCGGCGGCTCCGCCGGGGGCGGCGGTTCCGCGACGTCGGGCAACATCACCTGGTGGGGCTGGACGCCCACGGTTCAGGGCGCGGCCACCTACATCAAGGCGTTCAACAAGGTCTACCCGAACATCCACATCACGTTCAAAGAGATCACCATCGCGGGGTACGACGCGGCCATGCGCCCGGCGCTAGCGGTCTCGGGTGTGGGGCCCGACATCTTCGGCATCGCGCCCGGTGCGGGTCTGGCCCTCTATGCCCCCGATGCGGTCAACCTGGAGCCCGCGATCGCGAAGGCGCTCGGCCCGGACTGGAAGGCCGAGCTCGCGCCCATCGGCCCGGCCGGCCTGACCACCGCGGCCGGGAAACTCGCCGCCCTGCCGATCGGGTCCACGTTCGCCGGGAACCTGTGGATCAACCAGGATCTCTTCACCAAGTACGGGCTGACCCCGCCGACCACCCTGGCCAGCTGGGCGCACGTCTGCTCGGTGTTCAAGCAGCACGGGATCGGCTGCTTCGTGCAGGGCGCGGGGCAGGTCGCGTTCAACCAGGACACCCTCCAGGAGATATCGGACAGCATCCAGCCCGGCGTCTGGACCCAGGCCTCCAGGGGACAGATCTCATGGGACAACCCGACCATCGTCCGGGCCCTCACGATCTGGAAGCAGATGTTCACCGACGGAATCATGGAGCCGGGCGCACTGGGTCTTCAGCAGTACCCGGACGCGAACAATGACTTCCTGTCCGGTAAGTACGCGATGGTCATGATGGGCACCTGGTACATGCAGTACGCCACGCAGGCGGGCATGCCGGCCGCGATCTCCGCCGCCGGGGTGGCCAACCCGAAGCCGTTCACCATGGTCGCCATCCCGTTCCCGAACGTCGCGGGCGGCTCGAACCCGGCCACCATGTTCGGCGACGCGGACTACGGGATCGCGGTCAACAGCAAGTCCGGCCACCAGGCCGCCGCTATCACGTTCGCGACCTGGCTGACCACCTCCACGGCCGGGCAGCAGGTAGTCGGGAACCTGCTGAACGACATTCCTTCGCTCAACGGCATACAACCCGACTGGTCGACGGTCACACTGGTCAACGGCTCGGTCCAGCAGCCCAACCTCCAGCAGCTCATCAAGAGCACGTCGACCAGCACCGAACCCCGGCTCTCGACCGTCAGCGCCAACCTGCAGCAGGCCATCGGCGTGGCCTCCACCACGGTGGCGGCCGGCTCGGCCACCCCCGCGCAGGCGGCGGCGACGCTCGAGCACACGATGAAGTCACAGTCTGCGTAACCACGCCAGACCGTAATCCTTAAGGCGGAAATGTGACAGCATCCCCTCAGGGCCTCAGCGTCCTGTTCATCGGCGGAACCGGCACGATCAGCGCCTCGTGCGTCCGGCAGTCGGCCGCCGCGGGCATGTCCGTGTACGTCCTGAACCGCGGGCAGAACGCCAAGCACCGCGCGCTCCCGGACTCGGTGACCTGGTTGCAAGCCGACATCACAGATGCTGACTCGGTGCGCAAAGCCCTCGGGGACCTGGAGTTCGGCGCGGTCGCGAACTTCCTGTCCTACAACGCGGCGGACGCGGCGCAGGCGGTCGGGATCTTCCGCGGCCGGACCCGCCAGTACCTGCACATCAGTACCGCGTCCCTGTACCGCAAGCCGGTACTCCAGTGGCCGATCGTCGAATCCAACCTGCGGCTGAACCCGTTCGTCAGCTACTCGCGGGACAAGATCGCGGCGGAAGACGAGCTGATGCGGGCCTGCGAGAAGACCGGGTTCCCGGTGACGATCGTGCGCCCGTCGCACACCTACGACGAGGCGTCGCCGCCGCTTCCCGGCGACTGGACGGTGATCGACCGGCTCGCCCGCGGAGCGGAGGTCGTCGCCCCCGGTGACGGGACCTCGCTGTGGACGCTGACCCACGCCGCCGACTTCGCCCTGGGCCTGGTCGGCCTGCTCGGCAACCCCCGCGCCGTCGGCGAGGTCTTCCACATCACCTCAGACGACGTCTACACCTGGGACCAGATCTACTCGATCGTGGCTGCTGCCCTGGGCGCCGAGCCGCGGATCGTGCACATCCCGTCCGAGCACATCCTGGCGGGCGCGCCGGACTGGTTCTGGTCCGAGCTGATCATCGGCGACCTCTCGCACAGCGCCGTCTTCGACAACTCAAAGATCCGCGGCTACGTGCCGGGCTTCGCCCCGCGGCTGACGTTTCACGCGGCCGTCGCGGACATGATCCGCTGGCGGGCCGAGCACCCGGAGAACTGCCGCCCCGCACCAGCCGTGGACGCGATCATCGACCGGCTGGTCGCCGGCTCCCGCTCGGCCCGGGAGGTGTTCGCTGGCCTCGGCTCCGCGGCCACGGCAACCAGGGCGCAGGACGGCTGAGCCGCGGAGCGCGGCGGTCCCGCGTCCGTCAGGCGCGGGACCGCTTGCGCGCCGCGGGCCGGGACAGCGCCTGGGTACTCGACCGTACGATCAGCGTGGTCGCCAGTTCCACCCGGTTCTGCAGGCCCATCGTGCCGCCGGCCAGCAGGGTCTTGGTCGCCAGGGTGGCCATCTCGGCCAGCGGCTGGCGCAGCGTGGTCAGCGGCGGCGAGACCCACTGCGCCATCGGGACGTCGTCGAAGCCGACGACGCTCAGGTCTTCCGGCAGCCGCAGGCCGTTCTGCCGGGCCGCCTCGTACACGCCCATCGCCTGCACATCGCTGGCCGCGAAGATCGCGGTGGGCCGGTCGGGCAGGCGCAGCAGTTCCAGCGCGGCGGCGAGCGCGGATTGGTAGTGAAAATCGCCGGTCTTGACCAGATCCGGGTCGAAGTCGATCTCGGCCCGTTCCAGCGCGGCCCGGTAGCCATCGAGCCGGGCCTGGCTGCACGGCACGGCGGGGCTGCCGGTAATCGTCGCGACCCGGCGGTGGCCGAGTCGGAGCAGGTGCTCGGTCGCGGCCAGGCCGCCTGCCCAGTTGGCAGCACCGATGGTCAGGACCTCGGGATCGGGCCGGCCGACCGGGTCCACGATGACCACCGGCACCTGCAGCGCGGCCAGGCGGTTGCGGTGCGGCGGAGACAACTCGGTGAGGACCAGGATGACGCCGTCGGTCCGGCTGGCGGCCAGGCTCTTGAGCCATAGATCCACGCCAGCGTCGTCGCTGACCGCCGTGACGGCGATCCGGGATTTGGCCGCCAGCGCGACCGCGCTCGCTCCGCTGATGATCTCGGCGGCCCACGGGCTCAGTTCGTGGCATAGCAGGTCAATGATCCGCGCGGGCTGCGTCTTGCGCCGGTAGCTGCGGGCGTATCCCATCTCGCCGAGCGCCGATTCCACCCGGGTCCGCGTCTCGGCCGCCACGTCGCCCCGGCCGTTGAGCACCTTCGATACCGTCGGCACAGACACTTCGGCCGCGGCGGCGATCGCCGCCATGGTGACCCGCTGCGGCGATGCCGTCATGACGACCCTTCCGCCCGCCTGGCGGCGTGCGCAGCTGTCCGCAATGGCATGGATCCGACCTTCGGGGAGAATCGCAAGTTGAGTCGATAGTAGCTGGCTCCCGACCTCGTCACGGGCGCGGAAACCATCGTGGCGGCCGGCCCTCCCCGCGTCGACATAGGCGCCTCCTGACCTGGCTTCGAAACTATCGGGTTAGCAGTACTTAATTTCAGTCGCCGGTTTACACAATACCGCCCGGAACGGCGTGCTCAACGCGGATGCTCACCTCCAGCCGCAGCGTATGCTCCACTCTGCCGGGTTCCTCCGAATAGTGGCCTAGACTCTCATTACCTCAGCTCCAGGCGCTTCGGGCGTTGACTTCCTGCCTCATGCCCGCCTACCGTCGAGGGATCGGCCACGTGGCCGGCGGATCATCTGAGAAACAGAAAGTTTCGAACACTCGTGCCCGAGGACAGCCAACGGAAGAGCCGATGACGACGGCAGAGATAGCGCCCGGCGCGGCCCGGTACGCGCAATACCCCAGCCTGCGCGGCCGGACCGCATTCATCACGGGCGGGGCCACCGGCATCGGGGCCGAGTTGGTCGCCCAGTTCGCCCGGCAGGGGGCGCGTGTCGGTTTCGTCGACATCCAGCAGGCGGCAGCCGCCGAACTGGCGGCCAGGCTCGCTGCCGAGCTGGACGCCGCGCCGTGGCACCGGGCCTGCGACGTGGGCGACGTACCGCGG
>Ga0070735_10003663_pt1 | contig 13351 bp, 10 predicted proteins | sample Coa_R1_FD_66443 | JGI IMG/M metagenome (GOLD analysis project Ga0070735, IMG submission 66443) | Surface soil microbial communities from Centralia Pennsylvania, which are recovering from an underground coalmine fire - Coalmine... | ecosystem: Environmental > Terrestrial > Soil > Unclassified ...
GGGACGGCCGTCGAGACGCCGCAGGCCGCCGACGGCGTCACCTACGCAAAGAAGATCGACCCCGCCGAAGCCCGCATCGATTGGGCGAGGCCCGCCGCCGAGGTCGACCGCCAGATCCGCGGCCTCGCGCCGGCGCCGGGCGCCTGGTGCGAATACGCCGCCGACGGCCGCCCCCTGCGCATCAAGGCGCTGCTTTCGGCCGCCGAGGACGGCCGCGGCGCACCGGGAACCCTGCTCGACGATCGGCTGCTCGTGGCCTGCGGCGAGGGCGCGGTGCGCCTGCTGCGCGCCCAGCGCGAGGGCCGCGCGGACCAGAACGCGGCCGACTTCCTGCGCGGATTCCCGCTCGCGCCCGGCGCAAGGCTCGCCTGATGCCCCGCTACCGCCTGACCCTCGAATACGACGGCGGCCCGTTCCACGGCTTCCAGGCGCAAGGCGACCTCGCCTCGGTGCAGGCTTCCATCGAGCGCGCGGTGAAGGCCTTCTCCGGCGAGGCCCTGCGCCTGCAGGCCGCCGGCCGCACCGACGCTGGCGTGCACGCCAGCGGCCAGGTCGTGCACATCGACCTCGAGAAGGCCTGGGACGCCGCCGTCGTCCGCGACGCGCTGAACGCGCACCTCTTGCCCGAACCGATCGCGGTGATCGAGGCCGCCGTGGCGGACGAGGGCTTCCACGCCCGCTTTTCGGCCAAACAGCGCCGCTATCGCTACCGCATCCTCAACCGCAAGAGCCCGCCGGCGCTCGAGCGTGGCCGCGTCTGGCACCTGAAGAAGCCGCTCGACGCCGCCGCCATGCACGCCGCCGCCCAGGTGCTGGTCGGCCACCACGACTTCACCACCTTCCGCGACATCGACTGCCAGGCGAAGTCGCCGGAAAAGACGCTGGACGCGGCCGCCGTCGAGCGCTCCGGCGACGAGGTGCGGCTCGCCTTTTCCGCCCGCTCGTTCCTGCACCGGCAGGTGCGCTCGATGACCGGTTCGCTGGCGCAGGTGGGCCTGGGCCGCTGGTCGGCCGACGACCTGGCGGCGGCGCTCGAGGCGCGCGACCGCAAGGCCTGCGGGCCGGTCGCCCCCGCCGAGGGGCTTTGCCTGGTCGAGGTCCGCTACTGACGCCGGCTCAGGAAGGCGTCGACGCGCTCGGCCGCATTCTTCCGGATATTCAGATAGTAGAGGTTGTAGTCGAGGTCGTGATAGATCCCGACGATGGACAGCGGGTCGATGAACCGCAGGCGCTCGCTCGCCGGAACGTCGACGACCAGCATCCCTTGATTGCAGGCCGCGCCGGTCAGGCCGGGCACGAGCTTGCCCTCGCCTGGCCGCGCGATCGATAGCGCGCCGAGGTTGGCCGATGCGGGCGCGGCGGCGTCCGCCTGCCAGGTCAACGGGTTCACGCAGACGATGTCGTGGCCGGCCGGCGCCTGGTAGCGCCCGTCCAGCCACATCAGCGCGGTGTCGCGCCGCCGCGCGGCGATTCCACGCTCGGTCACGCTGTTCCAGGTGATGATGCAGCGGGTCTGCGTCGCCGAGCGGCAGATGGGCAGCCCGGCCCTCTCGATCTCCACCGGCGTGAAGCCCCCGATCACGTAGGCGGCGACCAGCCGCCTCGCCAGCGGCGTGCCGACGATCTTCTGTTGCAGGAGGCGCAGCGCGTGCAGCGAGCCCTGGCTGTGGCTGGCGATGATGAACGGCCGGCCCTTGTTTTCGTGGGCGATATAGAATTCGAACGCCCGCGCCACGTCCTGGTACGCGAGGTCGATGGCCGGCTCGCGATCGGCGGCGCTCTGGGTGAAGGCCGCCAGCGCCGCCTGCCGATAGCGCGGCGCATAGATGCGGCAGCAGCCGTTGAAGGCGCTCGCCTGGTTGGCCAGCACGCCGTTGTCGACCCCGGTCGTCGCGCGGCCAGCCTCATCGTACGCGGCGTTCCATTTCTCGCTCGCGAGGTAGGTGGTCGGATGGATGAAGAAGACGTCCACCTTCGCCCGCGCCGGATCGATGCGCGCAACGCCGTCGGGCGCGGCGTCGGCGTTTGAGGGCCGGCCCGGCCAGGCCGCCCAGGCGTTCGGGTTGGCGTAGTCCGGCGCCGGCGGCGCGGCGGCCTCGCTGAACGGCTGCGCGGGGCCGCGGGCGCCGAACGGCTGAGCCTGCAGGCGCCAGACCGCGAGCGTGCTCAGCGCCGCGACGGCGAAGACGGCGACCAGGCTGCGTCTCATCGAGGGGCCCTTTCGGCTGCCCTTCCTTCAACCAAAGGCAGCGAAATATCCGTCGATCAGGCGAGCGTAGACGCGCGTCAGCGCCTCGATGTCGGCCACCGGCACGCGCTCGTCCACCGCGTGCATGGTCGCCCCGACCAGCCCGAGCTCGACCACCGGGCAGAGGTTGCGGATGAACCGTGCGTCGGAGATCCCGCCGGCGGTGGAGAGCCTCGGCGTGCGCCGCAGGACCGCCTTCACCGCGTTCGTGCAGACCTCGACGAAGGCGCCGGGCTCGGTCAGGAACGCCTCCCCGGTGAGCACGGTCTCGATCGCGATCTTGCCCTGGAAGCCTTTGCCGTGCGCCGCGCACTCGCAATTCAGCCAGTCCGTCAGGCTCTTGCCCGTGTGCGCCGGATTGAAGCGGATGTTCAGCCGCGCCCGCGCCCGCGCGGGAATGACGTTGGTGGCCGGATTGCCGACGTCGATGGTGGTCACCTCCAGGTTCGAGGGCGGAAAGCCGCCGTAGCCCTCGTCCAAGCGGTGGGCCTGCAGCCGGTCCAGCAGGCCCAGCAGCGGGCGGATCGGGTTCGCGAACCGGTCCGGATAGGCGACGTGGCCCTGGCGGCCCTCGACGGCGATCCAGGCGTTCAGGCTGCCGCGGCGGCCGATCTTCATCTCGTCGCCGAGCCTCGCCGCCGACGAGGGCTCGCCCAGCACGCAGTGATCGATGCGCTCGCCGTCGGCCATCAGCCGTTCGATCACCTTGCCGGTCCCGTCGGTCGCCTCGCCCTCCTCGTCGCCGGTGATCAGCAGCGAGAGCGAGCCGCGCGGCCGCGCGTCGGCCGCGGCGGCGATGAAGGCGGCGATCGCGCCCTTCATGTCGGCGGCCCCGCGGCCGTAGAGGTCGCCGTCGACGATGCGCGCGGCGAACGGCGGCTCACGCCAGTCGGCTTCCTCGCCCGGCGGGACCACGTCGGTGTGGCCGGCGAAGCACAGATTCGGCGCCTCGTTCCCGCGCCGCGCATAGAGGTTCTCGATCGCCCCGAAGCGCATGCGCCGGCAGGTGAAACCCGCCTTGCCCAGCGCGCCCTCGACGACGTCCATGGCCCCGGCGTCCGCCGGGGTCACCGACGGGCGGCGGATCAACGCCTGAGCGAGCTTGACCGGGTCGGTGCTCATGCCGGGCGCTTATCGCGGATGCGGCGATGCGGCAATCGCGCGGCGCTGGCGCGAGCCGCCGCGGCCCACTACCTTCCGCGTCGATGAACGCGCACGCCCATCCTCGTCACGACGGGCCTGGCCACGCCCACCATCACGGCCATGCGCATGCGCCGGCGGGCGGCTGGCGCTATGCGCTGGCGATCGCGCTCAACCTCGCGATCGTGCTGGCCGAGGCGGCCGGCGGATGGATCGGACATTCGACGGCGCTGATCGCCGACGCCGGCCACAACCTCTCCGACGTGCTCGGCCTCGTCCTGGCCGGCGGCGCGGCCTGGCTGGCCAGCCGCCCGGCGGCGGGGCGGCGCACCTACGGCTTCGGCAAGGCGACGGTGTTGGCCGCGGTGGCCAACGGGCTGGTGCTGGTGTTCGTCTCCGGCGCCATCGCCATCGAGGCCGTGCATCGGCTGTACGCGCCAGAGGCCGTCTCCGCGCCGCTGGTCATCGCCGTCGCCGCCATCGGCATCGCCGTGAATGCGGCGACGGCGCTGATGTTCGCGGGCCGCAGCGCCGCCGACCTGAACGCGCGCGGCGTTTTCCTGCACATGGCCGGCGACGCGGCCGTCTCGGTCGGCGTGATCGTCGCGGCCGGCCTGATCTACGTGACCGGCGCGGCCTGGCTCGACCCGCTGGCCAGCCTCCTGATCGTCGGCATGATCCTCTACGGGACCTGGGGGCTCCTGCGCGAGGCGATCGACCTCGCCCTCGACGCCGCCCCGGCCGGCGCCGACGTCGACCGCATCCATGCGTTCCTCGCCGAAAGCACCGGGGTGACCGACGTACACGACCTGCACGTCTGGGCGATGAGCACGACCGAGATGGCGCTGACCGCGCACCTGGTCCGCCCCGACGAGACCGGCGCCGAGGATTTCCGCGCCGCGTTGGCCCAGGCCCTGGAGCACGAGTTCGGCGTCCGCCACGCGACCCTGCAGATCGAACAGTCCCGCGGCGACCACTGCCCGGGCTGCTAGGGCCTACTTCGCCGCCACAGGCCCGAGTCCGGCCGCGGCGCCTGGCGGGACGTTGGCGGTGGCGAGAAGCAACAGCGCGGCGTCGCCAACGCGGCTGTAGCCCTGCTGCGAGAGCATGAGCCGCGTGCGCCGCCATTGCCGCTCGGCCTGCAACAGCTGTTCGGCGCTGATGCCGCCCATGGCGTAGGCGCGGCGCATCATGTCGACCTTGGTCTGGGCGGCCTCAAGCGCGCGCGTCTGGTCGGCGTAGGTTTCGTTGTCGTGGGCGAGGGAGGTCAGGATGTCGGCGACCTGGCCGAACGCCTTCGCCACCGTGACCTGATAATCGATCAGCGCCGCCTGGGCGTTCGCCTGCGCCTCCCGCTGCTTGGCCTTCAGCTGGCCGGAGTGGAAGATCGGCGTCGTCAGGCCGATGCCCAGGTTCCAGCTGGTCGAGGTGGCGGCGAAAAGGGTCTGCGGCGTCAGCGCGTCCTGGTTCAGCGAGGCGTTGAGCGTGATCTTCGGATAGAGGTTCGCCGTCGACACGCCCACGTCGGCGACCGCCGCGTGCAGCTTGGCCTCCGCCTCCAGAATGTCGGGCCGGTCGTGGACGAGTTCCGAGGGCACGGCGACCGGCAGCACCGTCGGCAGCACGCCGGCCGTGTTGGCGTCGAAATTGGGCGGCGTCCAGGCATCCGGGGTCTTGCCGAGCAGGACGGCCAGCGCGTGCCGCGCCGCCGCCAGCCGCTGCTTCTGGGCGGGCACGGTCCCTTGATCCTGGGCGAGCTGGCTCTCGGCCGCGGCCACGTCGGCGGCCGACGCCCCGCCGGCCGCGTGTGCGCGGCGGATCATCGCCAGATCGCTTTCGTCGTTGGCGACGATGTCGTCGAGGTAGCCAATCTGGATGTTGGCGTCGCCGATGGTCAGCGCCTGCGCCACCACCTGGCCGGTCAGCGTCAGGTAGGCCGCGTCCAGCTCACGCTCTTGCGCCTCTTCCGTCGCGCGCAGCGACTCCACCCGCCGCCGCTGCCCGCCGGCGAGGTCGAGGTTGTAGGAGACGACGGCGCCGACCGAATAGAGATTGAACTCGGGGTTGGTCGGGAATTTGGGAAAGCCGGGGATGCTGAGGCTGGAAAAGGAGCCGCCGGAAAAGGCGCCCAGGTTCGCTTGTTCGCGCCGCGCGCCGGCGGTCGCGTCGACCATCAGGTTGCCGCTCTCGGCCGCGATCGCCTCGCGGGAGGCCTCGAGCCTGGCGCGCGACGCGGCCAGCGTCGGGCTGTCGGCGACAGCCAGCCGCACCAGCCGATCGAGGTCGGGCGAGCGGAACAGAGTCCACCAGTCGGCCACGACCTTCTCGCCGATCGCCGCCCGCACGGGCCCCTGGTTGATGTCGTCGACGGCGTTCGTGTAGCCGGTTGCGGTCGGCGGCGCGGGTTCGTGGAAGTTCGGCCCGACCGTGCAGGCGGCGAGCACGAGGGCGCTAAGGCCGGCGAGCGCGCCGGCCAGGCTTCGCCGCGCGGGCCTCATCGCGTCTCGCCGCCAAACAGATGTCGCTTGTGGTTCGTGTCGACCTCGACGCTGGCCGAAAGCCCAGAGGCCATCGCCACCGTCGGGGGCTCGCAAAAGTCGACGCGCACGGGCACGCGCTGGGTGACCTTCACCCAGTTGCCGGTGGCGTTTTCCGCCGGCAGCACCGAGAAGCTCGAGCCGGTGCCGGGGCTGATCGACGTCACGTGGCCGCAGAACCGCCGGTCGGGATAGGCGTCCAGCTTGATCGACACCTGCTGGCCGGTGCGCATGTACTCGAGCTGGTTCTCCTTGAAGTTGGCCTCGATCCAGAAGCGGTTCGAGACCAGCGCGAACACCGGCTGGGCGGCGTTGACGTAGTCGCCCACCTGCAGCTGGTCGACCTTGGTGGCCCACCCGTCCTGAGAGGCGACGATGTCGATGTAGCCCTGGTTCAGCGCGGCCGTGGCGACGCGCGCCGCGGCGACCCGCACGCCCGGGTGTTCGTCGACCGGCAGGCCGGCGTCGCCGCCCAGCGTCGCCAGCGCGCTCGCGACCTGGTCCTGCGCGGCGGCGACCTGCTGGCGCGCCTGGCTGGCCTGGTTGGACGCCTGCGCGGCCTGCGCCGCCGTGCCCGTGCCGGCGGCGACCAGATTGTGCGCCCGCGCCGCTTCGCCCGCCAAGTAGCTGGCCGTGACCTCCGCCGCCTTCAGCTCCGCCAGCCGCTGGTGGTAGGCGGCCTCGTTCGCCTGCACCTGCAGCCGCGCCTGAGCGAGGTTGGCCTCCGCCTCGGCCGACGCCGTCTCGTACGGGCGCCCGTCGAGTTGGAAGAGCACCTGACCGGCGTGCACGAACTGGCCCTCGTGCACGGCGACGGCGACGACGCGGCCAGAAATCGAGGGGCTGACGTTGACCCGCGCCCCCACCACCTGCGCGTCGTCCGTGGTCTGATAGCGGCCGCCGGTGAGATAGGCGATGAACCCGACGACGGCCACCAGCACGACCGCGCCGACCATCAGCGGCCAGCGCATGCGCCTGAGCCATCCCTGGCGCGCCCTCGGCGGCGCTGCGGCGGGCGCGGCGGTCGGTGACGGCGCGGCCCGGATCGGCGCTTCGGAGGAGTCGGGTGGGCTCATGCGGACCTTGCTTGGCGGGCGACCCCGTCGCGCGCGCTCCGGGCCGAGATAAGGGCGAACGCGCTTCGCCGCCAGGGCGATCGCGCGCGAGTCCGCGCGCGCTGACACCAGCGCGCGGAGCTTGCGACCGGTTTAACCGTCGCCCCAACATGAGCCAAATGATAAGTTGTCACCGCGAACATGCCTGAGATTCATTTTAGCGCGCTCGACCTCAATCTGCTGCGCGTGTTCGACGCGCTGGCGGAGGAGCTCAGCGTGACCCGCGCCGGCGCGCGGCTCGGCCTCTCCCAGTCGGCGATCAGCCATGCGCTCGGCCGGCTGCGGCTGGTGCTCGACGATCCCCTGTTCGTCCGCGGGTCCGACGGCATGCGCCCGACGCCGCGCGCGCTCGAGATCGCGCCGCGGCTGCGCCAGGGCATGGCTCAGCTTCAGGAGGCGCTGAATCCGGCCGCGTTCGACGCCGGCGCGACCCGCAGACGCTTCACCATCGCGGCCAGCCCCTACGTCGGCGCCGTGCTGATGCCGGAGACGCTGCGCCTGTTTCGTCAGGCCGCGCCCGAGGCCGAGCTTCGCCTGCACGGCGTCGAGCCGAGCCTGGCGGAGGATCTGGAAAGCGGGCGCACCGACCTCGCCATCGGCGGCTTCGGCCGCGCCGCGCCACGCTTCGAACGCGAGGCGCTGTTCGACGAGACGGGCGTCTGGGCGCTCAGCGCCCGCCATCCGGCGGCCGGGGCCGAGACGCTCAGCCTCGAGATGCTGGCCGACCTGCCGCTGGTCCTCCTGGCCAACGCGCGGCAGGACCACGCCATCGATGGCCGCATCACCGATGGCGGCCTCGAGCGCTGGGTGATCTGGGACGACCGCGGCGCGCTGGACGAGGCGCTGGCCGGCGTCGGCCGCCGCAAGACCGTGGCGCTGACGGCGCAGGACGCCCAGAGCGCGCTCGCCATCGTCGGGCAGAGCGACATGGCTGCGCTCGCGCCGCGGCGCCTGGCGACCGCGTTCGCGCAACAGTACGACCTGAAGCTCTACGACCCGCCCTACCGCTCGCCGACCGTTGCGGTCGAAGCGCTCTGGCGGCGCGACGCCGGGCGCGCGCCGGTCGACTGGCTGCGCGGCCTCGTCAGATCGGCGGCGGCTCGATTATGAGGCGGGCGACGCGGCCGGGGGCGGGCGCGGGGATCGGCGTAGGGGGGCGGCTTTCGAGAAGCACGCGCCAGCGGCGTTCCTGCTCTTCGCGCCGGCGCGCGACCAGGGTTTCGCGCTTGGCGTCCTCCTTGCGCTTGACCACGCGGCCGCGCCAGGACACCAGCGCGGCCGCGGCGAGCGTGATCAGCACGAGCGCGCAGTTCAGGTTCAACTCGATGGCGTAGGGGGTAAAGTTGGTGAAGCCGGAGTCGATGTAGAGTCTGGCGAAATAGAGCTCGCTCGCATGAATGATCATCGCCGCGGCGAGCCAGAGGCTGGCGTAGCGGATCGCCAGATAGAGGAAGAAGGCGGACATCAGCGCGGTCGACACGAGATCGATGTAGGCGGTGCTGGCCGTGTTGGCCCAGCCGGACGGCCCGGCGATGGCGATGACGGCCTTGCTCGCCATCGGCCCGGCCAGCGCCTCGAAGACGTCGGTCAGCAACAGGGCGCCCACGAACACGGCGGCGCCGATCCGCTCCGGCCGGCCGCCCTTGATGATCGCGATGCCCCCGCAGATCGGGGTCGCCCAAACCGCGGTCAGGTGGATGACGTGTTTGATGAGCAACAAATGCATAAATCGCGCCCCAGCAGGCTGAGGCGCGATTAAGCTACGTCCCTTAATATCAGGGAAACGCGAGGTCTTGGTTAGGAGGCGACGCGGAGAATCCGGTCGTCGTCGTCCTCGCGGATGTCCGGCTTGCTGTCCATCTTCACCGGGATGTGCAGCGCCTTGGCGATGCGGGTCAGCCCCTTGTGGCTGGTCACCAGCGACGCGCGGGCGGTGTTGAGCGCGGCGAGCGCCTCGACTACGGCGGCGAGTTCCTTGTCGCCGACGGTCGTGGAAAGGCCGACTTCACGCCGCGCGGTGATCAGCTCGGAAACCAGTTCCGACACTTCCAGAACCGCGGTGTCGACCGCCCGTTCTGTTGCGTGCAGCTTGCTGACGACACGCTTGGCGACAAACACCTTTTCCATGAGACCCTCTCCAGATCGAAACGATAGCTTAACCTAAACACATTCCTAACGGCTCCGCTAGCGGTTCATGGTTAAGGCCAAGTGAAAAATTGTCGCACCTGTGGTTGCACGGTCACAATCGCCGGAGTCGCCCGCCGCGCGAGCCCCCGCTGAAATCCATGAAAATAAAGGGAAGCAGGCGCCGAAGCGCCGCGCGACGGGGTTGCAAAAGGCCGCAAGAGCCTGCGCCGGTGCGTCGCCAGTATCATTGCGGCGTATCTTGGTTTTGACCTTGGCTGGTCGCGTAAGTCTAACCAAACATGGTTAATACCGCCGCGCATCGGCGCGTCTGCTCTCAACGTTACCGGCTGAAAAGAACCGTTAGGAACTCTGCGGCTATAGGGCCTGCGATGCGATCGGATTGCAGGGCAGGCGGCGGGCGGCGTTTATGAAGCAGCTGGATACGGGGTCGAAGGTCGGCGCGCGCGGCGTGTCGTTCGAGAACCGCATCGCCATCGCCGCCCTGGTCACCGCCGTCGTCGTGCTGGTGACCGCCAGCGTGCTCTTCATCGTCGAACAGACGCAGAGCGGCCAGACCGATCTCAGAAAGCATGAGACCTCGCTGACCGCGGTGGTGGCCGATCAGGTGGCCCCGCTGGTGGCGAGCGGCGACGCGGCGGCGGAAAGACGCGCGCTCGCGGCGCTGGCGGCCTCGCCGGAGGTGACGTCGGCGGCGCTGTACGACATGACCGGTAAGCGGCTCGTGGAGGCGGACGATCCGGCCGGCGCGCGCCCCGAAGGCGGTTTTCTGACCACCCGCGCCGTGGTTCGGCTGGACGGCCGCAACCTCGGCGTCCTGGTCGTAACCGCTCACGCGTTCGACGCCATGGGCATCCTGCCGCGCTACCTGGCCGTCTGTGGCGCGCTGTTCTTCGCCGCCACGGGCCTGGCGCTCTTCATGGGCCGCTGGCTGGCCGGCCTCGTCATCCAGCCGGTGAACCGCCTTTCCAAGGCGATGCGCGACGTCACCGACTCCGGCGATTATTCCCAGCGGGTGCCGAAGTGGGCGGGCGACGAGTTCGGCCTGCTCACCGACAGCTTCAACGACCTCCTGACCCAGCTTCAGGCCAACGACGCGGCGCTGCATCGGGCGATGACCGACCTTGTCGAGGCGCGCGACGCCGCTCAGGCGGCGAACGTGCTGAAGTCGCAGTTCCTGGCCAACATGAGCCACGAGATCCGCACGCCGCTCAACGGCGTCCTGGCAATGGCGCAGATCATCGCCATGGGCGAACTCGCCGACCAGCAGCGCGAGCGGGTGGAGATCATCCGCCGCTCGGGCGAGGACCTCCTCAACGTCCTGAACGACGTGCTCGACATCTCCAAGATCGAAGCCGGCAAGATGGAGCTGGAGATCGGCGAGGTGGACGCCGCCACGCTGGGTGCGAACGTCGAGCGCACCTTCAGCGCCCTGGCCGCGCAGAAGAAGAATCTCACCTTCAAGGTCGAGGTCACGCCCGAGGCGGCCGGGCCGCGCCGCGGCGACCCGCTTCGGCTGGGGCAGATTCTCAACAATCTGGTCTCCAACGCGATCAAGTTCACCGCCGATGGCGAGGTGGACGTCCGCATCGAAGCCACAGGCCAGGGCGGCCGCGACGGCCTGAAGCTTTCGGTGCGCGACACCGGACCGGGCATCCCGGCCGACAAGCTGCCGATGCTGTTCGAGAAGTTCAGCCAGGCCGACGGCTCCAACACCCGCCGCTACGGCGGCACCGGCCTTGGCCTCGCCATCTGCCGCGAGCTCGCCCAGCTGATGCGCGGCAAGATCGAGGTGGAGAGCACCGAAGGCGAAGGCTCGCTGTTCACCGTGACCATGCCGGCGCCCAAGTTGGTCGTCGATGCCGAGCACCCGGAAGCCGTCTCCGCCATGGAGATGGACTCCGAGCGGCCGCTGCGCGTGCTGGCGGCGGAGGACATCCCGACCAACCAGCTCGTGCTGACCACGATCATGCAGAGCTTCGGCGTGGACATCACCATGGTCAACAACGGCCGCGAAGCGGTCGAAGCCTGGCTGGCCGAGCCGTTCGACATGGTGCTGATGGACATCCAGATGCCCGAGATGGACGGCATCGCCGCCACGCGCGCCATCCGCGCCGCCGAGGCCGAGAGCGGCCGCCCGCACACGCCGATCATCGCCGTGTCCGCCAACGCCATGGCCCACCAGGTGAAGGAATACCTGTCGGTCGGCATGGACGGCCACGTCGCCAAGCCGATCGAACTGGCCAAGCTGCACGCGGCCATGGAAGCGGCGATGGCCAAGGCCCAGGCGGCCCAGGCGGCCTGAGCGACGCGCCCCGGAAGCCCGCGCCGCCTTAGACCCGGCGACGGACACTGGCCCCGCTTGCGTTTACGTTTCAGCTTGGAGATATGACCGCTTCGTAGGCGCCTTAGATGTCGCGCTCGCAAGGGGCGATCGCGCGGGCGCGCGGCCTCGTTCGCGCCGCCCAGGAGAGCCGTTTGAGCGAGCCGCAGCCCCCTGCCTTCCCGCCGCGACGCGCCCCGCCTGCCCGGCGAAGGCCGTTGTGGCGCACCACGCTGTGGATTTTCCTCGCCATCGCCGCGGCCGCGCTGCTGGCCTTCCTGCTCACCCCGCACGGACAGGGCGCCGGCGGGCGCGCCGGGACCGGAGCGGCGTCGTCGGCCCGCGGCGGGCGCGGCGGAGCGGGCGCCGGCGCCGGCGCCGCGGCGGGCGGCCGTCGGCCGCCGACCGTGGTCGGGGTCGCCACCGCCGCCGTCGGCGACATTCCGATCCAGATCACCGCGCTCGGCACGGTGACCCCGCAGTCGTCGGTGATCGTGCGCACGCAGATCTCTGGCACGCTGGTCGCGGTCTACTTCAAGGAAGGCCAGGCGGTGCGCCAGGGCCAGCTGCTGGCCGAGGTGGACACGCGCCCCTACCAGATTCAGCTGCAGCAGGCGCAAGGCACGCTGGCGCGCGACACCGCCGCGCTGGCGGAGGCCAGGCTCAACCTCTCCCGCGACCAGACCCTGCTCGCCCAGGACTCGATCGCGCGCCAGACCGTCGACGACCAGGCCGCCACCGTCCGGCAGGACCAGGGCGTCGTGCAGGTCGACCGCGCGCAGGTGGCCAGCGCCAGGCTGAATCTCACCTATTGCCACATCAAGGCGCCGGTCGCGGGGCGGGTCGGCCTCAGGCAGGTCGACCCGGGCAACTTCGTCTCGACGGGCGATGCGAACGGCGTCGTCATCGTCAACCAGATCGATCCGGCGACCGTGATCTTCACCATCCCCGAGGACGCCATCCCGCAGGTGGCTCAGCGGATCGCCGCCGGCGGCGGCCTGCCGGCCACGGCCTACGATCGCACCAACACCATCGCGCTGGCCCAGGGTGAACTCTACACGCTCGACAACCAGATCGACACGACCACAGGCACGGTCAAGGCGCGGGCGAGGTTCGCCAATCCGTCGGGGACGCTGTTCGCCAATCAGTTCGTCAACGTGACCGTGCTGGTCGACACGCTGAAGAACGTCGTCACCATTCCCGCCGTCGCCGTCCGCCACGGGCCGCAGGGCGACTTCGTCTATGTGATCCAGGACGACTCGACGGTGAAGGTGACGCTGGTCAAGGTCGGGCCGGCCCAGGGCGAGACCACCTCCATCACTTCCGGTCTGAACGTGGGCGACCTGGTGGTGACCGACGGTGGCGACCGCCTCAGCGACGGCGCGCGGGTGATCCAGCCCAAAGACGCCCAGCGCATGGCTCAGATGGCGAACCGCAAGAAGCCGGTGGGCGGCATCCTCGGCTGGATCGAAAACCTGCTCGGCATGAACAAGGGTCAGACCGGGCCCGGCGGCCAAGGCCAGGGCGCTGACAGCGGCGCTAGCGGCCAAGGCCCCGGCGGCCAGGGCGGCGCGGCGCGGCGCCAGGCGATGCTGGCCAGCCTCGGCCTCACCCCCGACCAGCAGGCCAAGGCCAAGCAGATCTTCGACGACGCCCGGCAGAAGGCGACGGCGGCCGGCGACGACGCGGACGCGCGCCGCCAGATCATGCAACAGGCCAACCAGCAGCTCGAAGCGATCCTGACGCCGGAGCAGAGGGCCAAGTTCGAGGCCGCGCGCGCCCAGGGCCGCAACGGGGCCGGCGCCAGCAGCGGCGCGCCGGCCAGCGCCGGTCCGCCGCCGCC
>Ga0070735_10003664_pt1 | contig 13349 bp, 7 predicted proteins | sample Coa_R1_FD_66443 | JGI IMG/M metagenome (GOLD analysis project Ga0070735, IMG submission 66443) | Surface soil microbial communities from Centralia Pennsylvania, which are recovering from an underground coalmine fire - Coalmine... | ecosystem: Environmental > Terrestrial > Soil > Unclassified ...
TGCCTCTAACAACGATCCTCGTGCGTGGAGAAGGTAATTTATGAACTCGCGATCGGATCGATGTCCTTTTCCCTCTGCAATATTACTTGGAACAGAAACAGCGGCGCGCCGCAGCTGTTGCCCGAGTCCATAGAGTTCGTGCTTCGGGAACCTCGTCGTTGCGCCGTACTTCTACGGTGAACCGCATCGCTTCCTGTCATACCCGCAGATCCTTAAAAGATGATGACATGACTCAGCCTCCGACAACCAATCTAAGGCTGCGGCGGGAAAAGGCCAACGACTAACGACCATCGACTAACGGCACAATTCCAAGATGGGAATTCTGGGGGGTGGGGCCCCCTAGGCGATTACTAATTCGCCGCCGTGTTCTTTTTCCAGAGACATGGCACTTTCGAGGGCGACTATGGCGCAGTGGGCTTCGTCGTCCGTTGGGGGGCGCGTTGTGATGCGCTGGAGCCAGAGGCCGGGAGCGGTCATCAGGGCGAAAAGCGATCCGCGATGCTTGGCGGCGAAACGGATGATCTCGTACGAAACGCCGGCGATGACGGGCAGCAGAACAATACGCGAGGCGAAGCGGGCCCAGAACGTCGTGTAGGGGATCAGCATGTAGAAGGCGATCGATATCAGCATCACCGTCATCAGGAAGCTAGTGCCGCAGCGCGGATGGAAGGTGGAATACTTCTGGACTTCCGGAGTCGTCAGTGGATCGCCATTCTCGAATGCGAAGACCGTCTTGTGCTCGGCGCCGTGATATTCGTAAACGCGGCGGATATCTTTCCAGAGCGAAACGCCCCAGATAAACAGCAGGAACAGGGCGAGGCGGATTACGCCGTCGATCAGGTTGAAGATGATGCGTCCGCCGAGCGCGGGGTCGTACTTTTTGAGTTCCGTTGCGGCCAGCAGCGGAATGTACTTATACATGAAGATGAAGAAGGCGATCGAGATAACGATGTTGACGGCGGCGAGCCAGGTGCTGATCGTGGCGGCCTTCTCGGCGGATTTGGATTGGGCTGGTTCCGGCTCGCTTTCCTTTGGCGGGACAGGCGAGGCGGTTGTCTTTCCGTGGTCGCCTTCGTCCATGAATTCTTCGATGGCGACGTTGGCCGAAAAACGCAGCGCGCGATAGCCGAGCGTCATCGCATAACCGAGCGTCATGACTCCGCGGACGATGGGCCATGCCATCCATTTATGCTTGTCGGAGGGGCGCGCGAGCGGCTCGCTCATGGTGACGACTTCGCCCGAGGGTTTGCGGCAAGCGATCGCCCAGGCGTGCGGGGAGCGCATCATGACGCCTTCGAGAACGGCTTGGCCGCCGACGAGGGTTTCTTCCCCGCTTTCAAGCGCGGGGAGCAGCTGGATAGCCGCAAGGAATCGCAGATAGTTCTTAAGACGCACGAATATTGGATGCTCCTCGGAGGGACATGACGCAGGTACTAGGTTATCACAGGGAGTAGGGATGAAGGGATCGGCTGGGGCAGTAAGTCGATGCGAATGTGGGGCTTATAGCCCAGGCAGTTCAGATCGACGGGGAATAGAGTCTGGAGGCTAGATCAGAAGGATCGATGCAGGAATTCGCCAAAACTTGTGAAGCGATCGCTGGAACGACGAAGAAGCTGGTGAAGATCGGGCTGGTCGCGGAGTATTTGAACTCGCGGGGTCCGGACGAAGCGGCGGTTGCGGCCGTGTTCTTTTCGGGCAGGCCGTTTCCGGTGTGGGAAGAGACGACCTTGCAGATTGGAGGGCGATGGCTGTGGAGGATTGTCGCCGAGCTTGCAGGAAAGGAAGAAGGAGAGCTCACGGCAGCATATCGCAAGCATGGAGATCTTGGAGCGGTGGCGGGAGAAGTGTTGCCGCAAGGGGCCGGTCAAGGAGTTGGGATTCTCGAGGTGGAGCGGACGTTTCGGCAGATTGCGGGCACGCGAGGTCCGAGCGAGAAGGCTGTTGTCGTGCGCGAGCTGCTCGCACGGGCCACGCCGCTTGAGGCCAAGTACATCGTGAAGATTATGACGGGTGACTTGAGGATCGGGCTGAAGGAGAGTCTGGTTGAGGAAGCGATTGCGAAGGCCTTTGGCTGCACGCTCGCGGAGGTGCAGCGGGCGAACATGTTGCTGGGCGATATTGGTGGGGCGTTGCGGCTGGCAGCCGAGGGGAAGTTGGGGCAGGCGCGGATGCGCCTGTTTCATCCGTTGGGATTCATGCTGGCGAGCCCGGTGGAATCTCCCGAGGAAGGGCTGAGCTATTTCGCGGAAGCCGAGGTCGAAGATAAATATGACGGAATTCGCGCACAGGCACATGTGTCGGGCGATGAGGTGAAGATCTTTTCGCGCACGCGCGATGAGATTACCGAGTCTTTCCCGGAGCTTCCTCCGGCTCTGGCAGGACTGCCGTCGGGGGTGATACTCGACGGAGAGATTGTGGCTTGGGAATTCCCAGCAGGCGGCGCCGATCCGCCGGCTGTGGTGGATGAGCCTGTATCGAAAGCGGGCGAGGAGAAGGCGAGGAACTTGGGATCGGCACGTCCTTTCAGTTTTCTGCAGCAGCGGCTGGGAAGAAAGAAAGTGAGCCAGACGATGCTGCGGCAGATTCCGGTGGCTTATCTCGTCTTTGACATTTTATATGCAGATGGAGAATTGATGATTGAGCGGCCACTGCGGGAACGGGCACGGATCCTGGATTCGCTGCTTAGTGCACCGCGAAAAACAATTCACCAAAGGGGCCACGGAGGAATACAGGGTACGTTTGCTTTCGAGGCCGAGACGGAATTCAGACACAATCGGATCATTCGCGCGCCGGTGTTTGGGGCTTCTACGCCGGAGGAAGTGGAGCGACTTTTTGTCGCGGCCAGAGCTCGGGGCAACGAAGGATTGATGATCAAGGATTTGGCGTCGACTTACACGCCGGGCAAACGGGGGAAATCGTGGCTGAAGATGAAACGAGAACTGGCCACCCTCGACGTGGTGGTCACGGCCGTCGAATATGGCCACGGAAAACGCATCGGAGTGCTCAGCGACTATACGTTTGCCGTGTGGGACACGAATAAAGACCGGCTGGTGAATATAGGCAAGGCGTACTCCGGGCTGACCGATGCCGAGATTGCCGAGATGACGAAATGGTTTCTGGAACACACGATTGAAGATCAGGGATTCCGGCTCGTCGTCGAGCCGAATATCGTGCTCGAAGTGGCTTTCAATAACATGATGCGGTCGGACCGGCACGAGAGCGGATATGCGTTGCGGTTTCCGCGGATTGTGCGGCTGCGTCCGGACAAGCTGGCAGAAGATGCGGACACGATCGACAGGGCGAGGGAGATTTACGCGCAGCAGAAAAGTTAGAAGAGCTTAATGGGGATGGTGGTGCTCATGTTCCTCAGCGCTCTCGACAATAGGAATGACGCATCCGTGGGCGGTTTCGCAGACGACGTGCTCGAACTGGATAGTCGTGTGATCGATGCGGAAGTTGCGCAGCAGCCGGTCTTTCACATCGCGAAGGATGCGCTCGCTGACCGACGGGGGAATATCGGCAATCGAGATGTGGCAGGAGAGCGCGTGCGTTTCCGATCCGATACTCCAGACGTGAAGGTCGTGAACGTCGTTAACGCCTTCCACGGTGCGGATCGTGGACTCGATTTTTTCCAGCTGCATGCCCCGGGGCGTGCCTTCGAGCAGGATATTCAGCGTCTCGCGGACGATGCCAAAGCCTGACCACAGAATCAGCACGCCAATCCCGACAGAAAGTACCGGGTCAATCCAGTAATGGCCGGTGACGAGGATGGCCCAGCCGCCCGCGATGACGGCGGCGGTCGAGAGAGTGTCTCCAACTTCGTGGAGCAAGGCGCTGCGGATATTCACGTCGTCGCCGGAGCGGTAGAGCAGAAGCGATATCACGCCGTTCATCAGGACGCCGGCCCCTGCGACCCACATCATCAGGCTGGCCTTAACCGGCTCGGGATGCTGCAGGCGCTGGAATGCCTCGTAAAAGATGAAGAAAGAGACGACAACCAGTGAACTGGAGTTGACCAGAGCTGCCAGTACTCCGGCGCGGTGATATCCGTAGGTCTTGGTCGAGCTGGCCGGGCGCGACTGCAGGTAGGCGGCTGCCAGCGAGAGCAGCAGGGCCAGGAAATCGGAGAGGTTGTGTCCGGCTTCTGAGAGCAGCGCCAGGGAGTGCCCGCGAATGCCGGCGACGACCAGGAGCGCGATATAGACGAGGGTTACCAAGAGCGAGATCTTGAGAACCCGCGTCGGACTTCCCCGGCCGTGAACATGGACGTGCACTTATTCAAGTGTACGGACGCGGCAACTCCGCTTCAAGCCACGAAAGTCTCAGGCTTTCCCCACGAGCAAAAGAGCAGGCAGCACGCTGACTGCGACTCAAGTTGGTGCGCGATCCGCCGATTTCTTGATTTTGCGGGGAGTCCTCACGCTACGACCTTTTGCGTATTTCCTAAATGCCGCTGACGGGCACGCGCTTGCAAGAAGAACCGCAGGAGTTCTGAACATGGATGAAATCGTTAAGGATTTTCTTATCGAGAGTGGGGAGAATCTGGACCGGCTCGATCAGGAGCTGGTGAAGCTAGAAAGCGAGCCCTCGTCGAAGGAACTCCTCGCGGGCATTTTCCGCACCATTCATACCATCAAAGGCAGCTGCGGGTTTCTGGGATTCAAGCGTCTGGAGAAGGTAGCGCACGCAGGAGAGAGTCTGCTTTCGCGGCTGCGCGACGGCGAGCTGACGCTGAATGCGGAGATCACGAGCGGCCTGCTGGCGATGGTCGACGCCGTGCGGAGCATGCTGGGGAAGATCCGGGAAACGGAGCAGGACGGGGAAGATGAATATCCGGCGCTGATCGCGCGGCTCGGGGAACTGCAGGGGAAAGAGAAGGCGCCGAAAGCTGCGGCGGAGGAGCAGGGTGCGGCATCGCAGAAGGATGCGGGGCTGGCGCAATCGGCGCCTTCAGGCAGCACTGTCAATTTTCCTGAGGAGAATGCGGCGGAAGCCGAGGGCCCTGATCCCACAAAGATCGGCGGGGTGCTGATCGAACGCGGGCACGTCCGCCGGGAGGATCTGGCAAGCGCGCTGGAAGTGCAGGAACTCGGACGGCGGAAGATTGGCGAGATCCTGGTGGCGCAGGGAGCAGCGCGTCCGGAAGACGTGCTCGCGGCGCAACAGGCGGTGCAGGCGCGGAATCCCGAGGCCGCGGTGGAGACGATCCGGGTGGGCGTCAATCTTCTCGATCGCCTGATGAACCTGGTCGGCGAGCTGGTGCTGGCGAGGAATCAGTTGCTGCAGTTTTCCAACAGCACGCAGGATGCGGGATTTCAGGCGGTCTCGCAGCGTATGAATCTCATCGCCACCGAGTTGCAGGAAGAGGTCATGAAGACCAGGATGCAGCCGATCGGGAATGTCTGGAACAAGTTTCCTCGCACTGTCCGCGACCTGGCGCTGAACTGCGGCAAAGATATCCGGCTCGAAATGGAGGGTCAGGACACGGAGCTGGATCGCACGATCATCGAGGCAATCAAGGATCCGCTGACGCACCTGGTGCGAAATTGCGTGGATCACGGCATCGAGCTTCCGGAATCGAGAAAGCAGGTGGGAAAACCGCCGGCGGGCGTGCTGAAGCTGCGCGCCTTTCACGAGGGTGGACAGGTCAACATCGAAATCACCGACGATGGAGCGGGCCTGAACGTGGAAAGAATCCGCCAGAAGGCGATTGAGCGCGGCGTGATTTCGGCGCAGCAGGCCGGGCGTATGTCAGACAAAGACATCTTCAATCTGATTTTCCTGCCCGGGTTCTCAACGGCGGAAAAGATCACGAACGTTTCGGGGCGCGGCGTGGGCATGGATGTCGTGAAAACGAATGTGGAAAAGATCGGCGGCACGGTGGACGTGCAGTCGACGGCGGGCAGGGGCACAACGGTGAAAATCAAGATCCCGCTCACGCTAGCGATCATTCCGGCATTGATGGTGACGTCGGGAGGCGAGCGTTTTGCGATTCCACAGGTCAGTCTTCTCGAACTGGTGCGGCTGGAGCCGGGGGATACGGGCAAAGGCATTGAGATGGTACACGGAGCGCCGGTACACAGGCTGCGGGGGCGTCTGCTGCCGCTGGTTTATCTCGACGGGGAACTGCAAGTGCGCGTCGGCGACAACAAAAAGAAGAAGGCCGAGGAACCGACGAACATCGTGGTGGTGCAGGCGGATGGACGGGAGTTCGGGCTGGTCGTGGATGAGATCACCGACACGGAAGAAATCGTCGTAAAGCCGATGGGGAAGCAGTTGAAAGGGATCAGCGCGTACTCGGGGGCGACGATCATGGGCGACGGACGGGTCGCGCTGATTCTCGACATTCTGGGGCTGGCGCAACGGGCCCAGGTGATTTGCGAGGCGCGGGAAGCCGCATTGGCCGAGCAGGACGAAGCGGCGAAAGAAGAAACAGGGACGCACCGTCAGGCCTTGCTGCTGGTGCAGTGCGGCGCACAGGGACGGATGGCGATACCACTGTCGCTGGTCTCGCGTCTGGAGGAATTTCCGGCAACCGCGATTGAGATGGCCGGCGCGCAGGAAGTGACGCAGTACCGGGGGAACATCATGCCGCTGATCCGACTGTCGCGCGTGCTCGCTTCATCAGAAAAGGAATCCTCCGCAGCGTCGCAGGATGTGGGCCTGCAAGTAGTCGTGTATTCCGAGGCGGGACGCAGTGTCGGGCTCGTCGTGGACCGTATCGTCGACATCGTGGATGAAACCCTGACCGTCGAAAATCCGGCGGAGCGGAAGGGCGTGCTGGGTTCGTCGGTGATTCAAAAGCGGGTGACGGATCTGCTGGACGTTCCGGGATTGGTGCGGGAAGTCATCCGGGGATTTGCAGAATCGGCGGCAAGAGTTTAGGAGGGCGCAGGGTATGGGTGCATCGCAGCAATTTTGCACGTTCTTTCTCGACGGGCACGTGTTCGGAACTCCGGTGCCGAAGGTGCAGGAGGTGATCCTGCACCAGGAGATGACGCGGGTTCCGCTGGCGCCCGACGTGGTGAGCGGGCTGATCAACCTGCGGGGGCAGATCGTCTCGGCGATCGATCTTCGTCGCCGTCTGGGATTGCCGGAGCGACCGGAGGGCCAGTTGCCGATGAACGTGGTCGTGCGTACCGGCGATGGGGCGGTGAGTTTGCTGGTGGATGAAATTGGGGACGTGATCGAGGTCGAGGAAGAGACGCTCGAGAGTCCTCCGGAGACGCTGCAGGGGTTCGCACGGGAAGTGGTGCGCGGCGTCTACAAACTTTCGGGAAGGTTGTTGCTGGCGCTCGATATCGACCGGGTGGTGGATCTGAGAGATCTCGAAAAATCCAAGGCCGGCCGGGAATTTTGAGATTTAGAAATCATTGCTCCGCGCAGGCGGAGATCACAAGGAGAAGGGAATGAAACGCTCGCGCGGGAAGAAGGTCAACGCAATCGATGAACAGATACGGCTTGATGATCATGCTTGCATTCTGGCGATCACGAAAGCACAAGCGATCGTTTATTACGACATGGACGGCGTGGTCGTGGACGCCAACCAGAATTTCGAAAGGCTTCTGGGTTTCAGCAAAGACGAACTGCTCGGAAAACACATGAGTATGTTTGTCGACGAGCAGACCCGCCGAAGCCCGGAATACAGGGCCCTCATGAAGGAAACGTGGGACAGGCTCCTGCGAGGCGAGGAGTGCAGCGGAGAAGCCAAGCGTGTCACGAAGAGTGGCAAAGAGATCTGGGTGGAGTATTCGTATACGCCTTTGCCTGGTCCTGACGGCAAAACCTATAAAGTCGTCAACGTCGTGCGCGACACTACCGAGCGAACGCTGGCCACCACCGACTATAAAGGCCAAATCGCGGCGATTAACAAGGCGCAGGCGGTGATCGAATTCAACATGGATGGCGTCGTCATTTCCGCAAACGATAACTTCCTTAATGCGCTCGGGTACACACTGGCCGAGGTGAAGGGCAAGCATCACAGCATGTTTGTCGATGAGGCCTACAAACAGAGCGCGGCGTACAAGGAATTCTGGGCCAAGCTGAATCGCGGCGAATATGATGCGGCCGAGTACAAACGCATCGGCAAAGGCGGCAAAGAAGTCTGGATTCAGGCGTCGTACAACCCGATCCTTGATCTGGAGGGGAAGCCGTTCAAGGTCGTGAAATATGCGACGGATGTCACCGAGCAAAAACTGAGGAATGCCGACTATCAGGGACAGATGGCGGCTATCAGTAAGGCGCAGGCGGTGATCGAATTCGAGATGGACGGCACGGTCATTACGGCGAACGAGAATTTTCTGAAGGCCCTCGGTTACTCGCTGGAAGAAATCAAGGGCCAGAAACACAGCCTTTTCGTCGAAGAGTCTTACCGCAAGAGCGCCGAGTACGCCGATTTCTGGACCAAGCTGCGGCGCGGAGAATATCAAGCAGCCGAATACAAGCGGATCGGCAAGGGCGGGCGAGAAGTCTGGATCCAGGCATCCTATAACCCGATCCTGGACCTGAACGGCAGACCATTCAAGGTGGTGAAGTACGCCACTGACATCACTCCGCAAAAGGCAGCGGTGAACGCGATGATGGCCGATGCGATGATGCTGTCGCAGGCGGCGGTCGAAGGGAAACTCGCAACCCGCGCCGATGCCAGCAAGCATCAGGGAGATTATCGGAAGGTTGTTGAGGGCGTAAATGCCACGCTGGACGCCGTGATCGGTCCCTTGAATGTGTCCGCCAAATACGTCGGCGAAATTTCCGGTGGGCTCGTCGAAGCCAGCGACGTCCTGCAGGCCATGGCCGCGAACGACTACACACGGCGCGTGTCTGACACGAGCAAGTGGGTGAAGATCACCGATACTTACAACGGCGATTTTAACACCATCAAGAACAATCTGAACGCGTGCATCGAAGCGCTGGCTGGAGTGGGCGTCGCGACCAATAAAACTGCCGACACGTTGCAGGCGAGTATGAAGTCGATTGCGCAGAATGCGCAGGCGCTGTCGAGCGCGTCGCAGCAGCTCGCGGCGACGAGCCAGCAGATGAGCAGCAACGCCGAAGAGACGTCGGCTCAGGCGAGCACCGTCGCGACCGCAACGCAGCAGGTCACGACCAACCTGAACAGCGTGGCCACGGGCGCGGAAGAGATGACTTCGACGGTGCAAAGCATTTCGAGCAATGCCGGCGAAGCCGCAAAAGTCGCGAGCGAAGCGGTGAAGACCGCGAATGGCGCGAATACTACGGTGGCGAAACTCGGCGAGTCGAGCGCGGAGATCGGCCAGGTGATCAAGGTCATCACGTCCATCGCGCAGCAGACGAACCTGCTCGCCCTGAACGCGACGATTGAAGCCGCGCGGGCCGGGGAAGCTGGCAAGGGATTCGCAGTGGTTGCAAACGAAGTCAAGGAATTAGCCAAGCAGACGGCGAAGGCCACGGAGGACATCAGCCAGAAGATCACCGCAATTCAGGAAGACACGAAGCGGGCGGTCGAATCGATCGGCAGCATCACCGCGATCATCAACCAGATCAACGACATTTCGGGAACGATCGCGACCGCGGTGGAAGAGCAGAGCGCGACGACGAACGAAATGTCGCGCAACGTGCAGGAAGCGGCGAAGGGATCGGGCGAAATCTCGCAGAACATACAGGGAGTCGCCACCGCCGCCGAGAGCACCACGCACGGCGCGCAAGATACCTTGAAGGCGGCGCAACAACTCACGGAAATGGCGACACAGTTGCGGAACCTGGTCGATCAATTCAAGCTGGGAGACGATGCATCCGCACGAGGCATGGACCGTTCGCAGGCGCGAGCGGCCCATGCCTAGGCGAGTTGATTCTGCGGTTTCTTACGGCACGAATAAATGCGTGCCCTGATCCGCATCAGGCGCGGCTATCTGAACAGAGGTCATGGGATTGATACAAGGCACCAAACGGCGTGTGCTGCTTGTCGATGATGCGGTGGTGGTTCGAAAGGTTTTGTCGTCGGCGATCGGCGCCGATCCTGATCTGGAAGTGGCGGCCACGGCGGTCAATGGAAGAATCGCGCTCGGAAAATTCGCAGCGGCGAAGCCGGACATTGTCCTGCTCGACATCGAGATGCCGGAGATGGATGGACTCGAAACGGTCCGCGAGCTGCGGAAGATCGATGCGCATGTTCCGATTATCATGTTCAGCACGCTGACCGAGCGCAGGGCGGCAGTCACGCTGGAAGCGCTCGCGCTGGGAGCGACGGACTACGTCACCAAGCCCAGCAACATCAATGGTGCGGCGACACTGGAGGCGATCACCGGGGAACTGATCCCCAAAATCCGCGCGCTGTGCCACTTGCGGGCGACTCCTGGCAGTCTGGTGCCGGAGGCAAAGCAACTTCATCCGGCGATCTCCATCCCTCCCCATCCACCGCTGCTGCCCCCGGCGCAAGTGGTCGTAATTGGAGTCTCGACCGGGGGCCCGGATGCGTTGGCGCGCCTCCTGCCTTCGCTGCCCGCAGACTTCCCTGTTCCACTTCTAATTGCGCAACATATGCCCCCGATTTTTACCTCAATGCTGGCCGCGCGGCTCACGTCCAAATGCGCACTTCCCGTCCGCGAATGCGTTTCCGGAGAACCGCTCAATCCGGGTTGCGCATTGATTGCGCCGGGCGACTTTCACATGGTGCTGCATGCAGAAGACGGGATCACTCGCGTCCGCACACATCAGGGGCCCCGAGAAAATTTCTGTCGGCCGTCGGTAGATGTACTGTTTCGTTCCGTGGCGAATATCTATGGAGCACGAACGCTTGCCGTAATTCTCACGGGCATGGGGCAGGATGGATTGCGGGGCTGCGAGTTGCTTCGTTCGCAAGGCGCCAGAGTTTACGTGCAAGATGAGGCGAGCAGCGTGGTGTGGGGCATGCCAGGATTCGTGGCGCGATCGGGACTCGCCGACAAGATTCTGCCTTTGCATCAGATTGGCTCGGAGATCGTGCGGGCGACGACGCTGCAGGCGGCGCGAGCGCAGTCCTAATAGGACTCAGTTTCCGAGTTCAGGTCCGGCTGAGGCTGTCGATGTAACGCTTGTTGTAGAACGAAGTGGTCTTCTGGACGAACTCCAGGATGCGGAACATGCGTTCGCGACCTTCGCGGTTCACTTCGCGGAATTTTACCGCGAGACCGGTGCCGGGATCGAGGCGGGCGACGACGCCTTCTGCGGTAAGCGAAGGATCGTCCATTGAGAAGCCGACTTTGATTTTGGCTCCGACGGAAAGTATTGTGCTGGTCTCGACATAGCAGCCACCCATGCTGACGTCGGTAATATTGGCGAACATGGGGACGCCGCCGTCTTGCGAATGGAGTTCGATGGTGATACGGCATTTCATCCGCGGATGGGCGCGGCGGTCTTTGTACGAAAGCTGTTTCTGCTTCTCCAGATACATGCGGCGGTCGGCTTCAGCGAGCAACTGCTCGGCGTCCTGGCCGTCGCCGGGATAAACGGCGCGGCCGACGCTGAGGGAAAGAAGCTCTTCTCCGCAGACTTCGCTGCCGGCCTGGCGAGCGAGGGCGCGCATCTGCTCGGCCTTCTTGCCAGCGGCATCAGCGGCCAGGCCGGGAGCGATGACGACAAATTCGTCTCCGCCCATGCGGGCCACGTAGTCGTACTCGCGACAACTGTCTTTGAGCGCCTGGGCAAACAAGCGCAGCACGCGATTGCCTTCCAGATGGCCGAAGCGGTCGTTGATCTGCTTGAAGCCGTCCATGTCGGTGACCATGACCGTAAGGCTCGTGTTGTCGCGCTTGCAGCGGGCCAGTTCACGATCGAGCTGCAGGAAGAGCGACCGTGCGTTGGGCAGACCGGTGAGGTAATCGGTGATGGCGGAGTTCTCGGCCTGCTGGAATTTCAGAGCGTTTTCGATCGAAAGCGCCATCTTGCTGCTGACGGCCAGCAGGATACGCAGGTGATCGGAGGTGAAAGCATCGCGTTCGGCGCGATAAAGGGCGAGGACGCCGATGACTCCGGAGACGCCTTCGAGGGGAACGGCCAAAGCGGAACGCAGGCTGCTGAACTTGGAAGGATCGTTCAGGTATCCGGGCTCGACCGAAGGGTTCCCGTTGATAATGGGCTTGCGGTTGTGCGCGACCCATCCGGACAAGCCCTGACCCAGCGGGATACGCAATGACGAGAACAGGCGGTAATTGTCGCCGTTCACGTACTCGGGGACGAGTTCCTCGTCGCGCTTGATGTAAATCGCGATGGCGTCGTAGGGCACCATGGGCTTTAGCTTGACGGAAAAAACGGAGAGCGTTTCGCCGAGGCTGAGAGACGCTCCCAGATCCTGGCTGAGCTCGAACAGTGCCTGGGCTTCCTGGCGCGCGGCGGCAATCGACGAGAGGAAGGTGTTTTCGCGTCCGGCGTAATCGGGAGCGAGAGTGTTTTCGAATCCGGCGGCGGGTTCGAGGCCGCGTTCGATCTTGATGCCCTTGGAGAGCAGCGCGTTGGGGTCGGCGGCGGATTTCGCGATGGCCAGATGCTCCAGGTGCTCGTAGCGCTTCTGCAGAACCTCGACCACCTTGGGGTCAAACGATTTGCCGGACTCGGCCGCGAGTTTCTGCATGACATCTTTCAGCGGCAGTGCGCGCCGGTATTGGCGATCAGAGGCGAGCGCGTCCAGATAATCGACGGCAGAAAGGATACGGGCGCCAATGGGGATCTCGGCTCCCTTGAGGCCCACGGGGTAGCCGGAGCCGTCCCATTTTTCGTGGTGCGCGCGAACGATGGGCACAACGGGATAGGGGAAGCGCACGCGTTCGAGAATCTCCGCTCCAACGATGGTATGGATCTTCATCTTCTCGAATTCTTCCGGGGTAAGGCGTCCGGGCTTCGAGATGATGTGTTCAGGGACGGCGAGCTTTCCGATGTCGTGCAGCAGCGCGGCGGCGTGCAGAGCTTCGAGTTCGGGGCCGCTGACGCCGAGTTCCTTGGCGACCTCGATCGCATACACGCGCACTCGCTGCAGGTGCTCGTGCGTGGTGTGGTCTTTGGCTTCGATGGCGAGCGCGAGGGCTTCGATCGTCCGAAGATGGAGATTGGCCATCTCCTCGACGTGGCGCTTCTCATCTTCGAGTTTGCCGAGGTAGAGGCGGTACGAACGATAGATCAGGTAGACGGCGGGCAGAACCAAAAGCGAGGCTTCCCAGTTGAAAGTCTGGTTGAGCCAGGCGATCGCTCCGGCGATTCCGGCTCCGACTAGATAATAGGGGAACGACCAGAAATAGCAGTCGACCAGAATGCGCCTGAGCGGACGCCGCTCGGTCAGCGAGATGACAGTGGCGATGGATCCGGCATTGGCAATGAAGTAGACCGTGGCGGCAAAGCCGAGC
>Ga0070735_10003666_pt1 | contig 13348 bp, 13 predicted proteins | sample Coa_R1_FD_66443 | JGI IMG/M metagenome (GOLD analysis project Ga0070735, IMG submission 66443) | Surface soil microbial communities from Centralia Pennsylvania, which are recovering from an underground coalmine fire - Coalmine... | ecosystem: Environmental > Terrestrial > Soil > Unclassified ...
CGACTGGCCAACATTTCTCGATGACTTTCACCAGCACTGGCCCACCGACGAGGATATCTACGTCGATTTCGTCCGCGACGGCGCCGCCGGCAATGGCGCAGCGCGCGTGGGCAACGCCCGCTGGCGACGATTGACCGAGGAGCGCGCCGGCAGCGCGAAATCGGTCTTCCACTTCGACGTGCAGGGTTCGGTCGCGAAATCGACCCACGCCGGTATACCGTGGTTGCGCGTCATCCGTCAGCGGATGGGGCAACGCGTGCACTTCTGGCCCTTCGACGGCTGGGACATTCCAGTCGGGCGATCGGCCATTGCCGAAGTCTACCCGGCGCTGTGGAGTCGCGGCTTCGATCGCGAGAGCCGCACCGACGATCAACACGACGCCTACAGCATCGCCGCGTGGCTGTCGCACGCCGACCAGGACGGCAGCCTCGCCGCGTTTCTCAAACCGGATCTGACCGCCAACGAGCGCACCGTCGCGCGGGTCGAGGGCTGGATACTGGGCGTCTCCGGCTACAGGCGCGTCGGCAACGTATAATCGGCAACCATGGCGCTTCTGGCCATGTCTGGGGTCGGGCGCAAATGAATCGGAGCTTACAAGGGGGGTAAGAAAAATGGCATTCGGAATTGATGATGCACTGTCGGCCGCGGCCGCCGCGATCAATCTAACGGACACGGTGGTCGAGACCATCAAGCGTTGCAGGCGGGAGAAGAAGGACCAGGATCTCGAGCTGCTGATAGAGGAAGTGCGCATCACCGCGCTGAAGCGGATCGATGACGCCGATCTCGCTCTGGCCCAGTTCGAACGGATGCTGGTGGACACAAAGAAGGTTGATATCCACGAGCGCATCTCAGACGTGATCGCAGATACGCCGTTCTGGCGACCCTTTCAACAACACCGGTTAAGCCAGATTCAGAAGAACATTAATGCGCTCTCCGACAGCATCTATTCGGCGGGCGACGACATTGCCGCACTCCTGCGATGCCGAGGAAAGTCAGACGATATGGGGATTGCCGTTGTCGAAACTGCGAAGCGAAAGCACGAATTGCACGCAAGACTGCTCCATGCCAAGTCCCTGAAGGAGGCAATCGATCTGCTGCGCGCCGAACTGGTCCGCCACAAGGAGGCGTTGAAGTAGTTCCAGCGCCCGGCGTGGTGCGGCGGCCATTGATGGCAATAGAGTAAGGGTATGAATATTGACGAAACAATTGACGCCTTTCGTCGGGGTGCAATAGATCTGGATTGCAAGAACATGGTGCTGAGCCGACACAAAGAGGGTGGCGAACGCCTTGAAGGCCCCGGCTACATCCGACAAGACCCGGACGGCAGTCTCCTGTTCAAACTTTATGTGACCCGGTCCGAAAACGCCCATCCCTTGAGACATTTCGAATCTCAGCTCACCGCGGTTGCCGGAAAGCTACACCCTGACGAACTTTCTTATGATCTAACCGCTGTCGGCCATGGCGGTACGCAGTGGACGGCGGATCGCATCTTGCCCCAAGTCAACTGGGACATGAGAGACAACAGCGTGCTCGCGGGCGGTAAAGTGCAATCCATCGTGGCGAAGCTGGAGCGGCCCCAGCCGCATCGCTATCTGCGGCTGCACTTCTTTGAAGAGTACGATGTGCCGCTTCGTCTCATGAGTGAGACGGAAATCCACGGCAGCCGGTATATGGTGCTTGACCGGGCTGAGTTCGAGGCCTGCGGGTCGAAATTCGAGGTGCGCAAGCGCGAAGGCTCGGGAGACACCGTCATCGAATTGACATCCGATACTGCGTTTCCGACGGCATTTCACCTGAGAGTTCAAGAAGCGCTGCAGTACATAACCGGGAAGACGGCAATTTGGCGTGCGAGAGTGGAAAGCGAGGGTGACAAACTCGTTCTGGAGCTCGCATCTCCCTGGCGCAAATCATCGCGCACTCAGTTTGGCCCGCCGATAGCGCCTGCAACGATTGATTTCCGCAATCAGGGTTGGGAATTGTTCGCCTGCTATTTGACCTATGTAGCTGATAAAACGGAAGGCACGTATTGGAATCCTGTCGCGTACCATCTTTATAACGCCTGCGAGGCGTCCGCGAACTCAGTAGACGCCGCGGCAGTCGCTGTTTCCGTTGCAGTCGAGGCCGTTGCAGGTCTCATTGAGATGCCAGGCGACAAGGCCAAAACGGTGAGAGTCGCGCTCCTTCAGAAGCGTATGCTGGAATTCCTTACGGCGCAGGCGGACCTCTCAGACGTCGCTCTGCGCATGGAAAAACTAATCTCTACGTTGGGAAGTAAGCGCCCTCAAGATACGCTGCACGCGCTCGCAGAGACGGGTCATGTCGAAAAAAGATACGTTGGCGCGTGGACCTACCTGCGCAATCGCCATGTCCATCCGAAACTGAAGGATTTGAAAAAGCCCGATGTGGTCGACAACCAAAAGTTACTCGATCACATTCATCGCGTGGAGGTCCTGCTCCGTCAACTCACGTTTTACTTGATTGGATACAAAGGCCCGTTCACGGACTACGGTGTCGAGAATTTCCCATCAAAGCAATACCCGTTGGCCGAATCTGGCACGAGCATGGAAAGCCCCTCAAACAGTAAGACAGACTCCTCGTAGGGTTGCGCGACATGCTTGGGCATACGAGAAAGACGCTGTTCGCTTTGATCCCGGACCGTGTTCGCGTGGGCGACATCGTCCTCACTTCCCGCATGGCACTGTGGCCATTTTTTATTCGTTGTTTTGGTCGGTCCGATTTTAGCCACGTGTCGATTTGTACCAGGCCGCACATGTTGCTCGAAGCCGTCCCAAGCGGAGTAATTCGGCAGAGCGTGTTCGAGGCACACGCGTATAAGCGCAAGTGGTTGCAGGTCCTTAGGCCAAAGCGTGCCTTGAGTCAGAACGAGTTTGGACTAGGCGTGGAGCACTATGCGGAACAGCAGTATGAATACCAGTACTCGACGATTGGAGCCATGGCGACGCTCGCCCCGCGGTGGAACTTTGATGATCCAGGCGCGGTTTTCTGCTCTCGACTCGTCGCGGAGGCCTATGCACAGTATGGGCTGGAACTTTTTCCCGGCAGGGACGTGCGCAAGATCAAACCCGGTGCGTTTTTTGAGTCACCGGCGTTAGAAGAGGTGACCCAGGAGTGTGTTCAAGAATTGGACGCTGCAGAGGATTCTGACCATATCGGCATAATCCGTGCGACTTCAAAAAAGAAAGACGCCGAAAAGCAAATGAAGATCATACGGCGTGCTCTGAAGAGAATCCGGAAGCAACTGAGATCCCGACTACCGCCAACGATCTATACGCTCCCGCAACTCAGGTACTGGCTCTCTCTCAATAGCACAGCCGCGCAAGAGGCTGACCCGGAGATCATGCAGACATTGAAGGAACAGGGCTACGTTAAGGAGATGGATCGATGGTTGGCATCCGTTGAAGCTCAGACAACGCAACTCGACGAAGCGACAGTCGTTGTCATGCAACAGCCGATAGCCACCTCAGCAGAGGTGGACTTGGCGATAAGGCTACTATCCTCCAGTATTGCCTTGTCAGAAATGACGTTGAATGGGCGGCGGCGTACGAAGGAGGAACACGATGCCATGGCTCAAAAGGCACCGCTCGCGACACTCGTCTACTTCCGCGATTTATATGGGCGAGAGTACGATTGCTTCCAAAGAAGTCATCTGGCGCACCGGCGTTTCTTTGACGCGGTAAAGTCTCTATCCGCCGAGGGCGACCAGGCCTAGCTGGCATCTTTCGAGAAATTCCAGGGAAGTCTGCTCAATCCCGCAGAAACGCGCCGCCTGGAAAACACCGGGAAAATTGGCGCTCTTGCTGGAATGTCCGCACACGGAGGTAGACGAGCCGAGTGAGTTCCCATTCTTTCGACTCGCGCGAGTTGTGCGAGGGCACCACGGTCACGGCTGGTCAGCGGAATCTAGATACAGGGGGACTTCTGTGTTCCATGCGCCGGGTTTGAGCACTTGAGCGCATGCATCGGATATAGGGTTCTTCGCGGTCGGATTCCGGAAGAACTGCCAGGTCCAAAAGACTTTGGAAACGAAGTCGGACGAGAACTCGAATGCGAGCACACCCGAAATGTCTTCCCAGATGGGGAAGTACTCCGGCAGTAGCCCCTCGTAAACGGTCCGAGCGCCAGTCAGCGCAGCAATATCGACGTAAGCGATTAAGTAACCGCGTACTTCCCACTTGGTGATCTCGCGCGAGAAGCTGCTGTCCGGTTTTCCAACGGAGGGTAGCAATGACGACACTAACCGAGAAGCAACGACTAGCCGTGGAGGCACAAGACAGCGCGCGGCGGGAAGGCGTGACTCTGGTCGCGTACGCGCGGGCGAAGGGGCTTGTGATCAGGGAACTGTACGACGCGCTGGCCTGCTTGCGCCGGAAAGGTCTCCTGCCGCGATCGGCACGCAAGCCCCGAGGCAAATTTGTCGCGGTGCGTGTGGCGGCGCAGACAGCGCCTCGAGCGAACGGGACGGCCGTGTGCCGGATCGTGAGCCGCGGTGGATACGTGATCGAGTGCGCTGAGTGGCCGCCGGCAACCTGGCTTGCGAGCCTGGAACGGACGACAGCGGATGTTACGACCTGATCGCAGCATCGAGCGGGTGTACCTGCATCGTGCGCCCGTTGACATGCGCAGACAGATCGACGGACTTGCGATGCTGGCCAAGGACGTCATTCAACAAGACCCCACCGGCGGCGCGTTGTTTGCCTTCATCAACGTCCGGCGTAATAAACTCAAGCTACTGCTCTGGGAGAACAACGGCTTCATTCTCTGGTACAAGCGGCTCGAGCGTGAGAAGTTTCATTGGCCGCGCCCAGGCAGTGAGGCGGTGATCACGTTGAGTGTTGAGCAGTTGAACCTGCTCCTTGATGGCTACGATGTATGGCGCATGAAGCCGCACGAAGTACTGAGTTTTTCGGTCTTCAGCTGATTCAAACAACTCGAAGTAGGCTATAATATCGGCCCGTGACAGCGGGCACGCCATCGCTTGAGAGACCAGAGGATCTCGCAGCACTGCGAGCGCGAGTGGCCCTGCTCGAGGAGGAGAACCGCTGGCTGAAGGGACAGCTCTTCGGTCGCTCCTCGGAGAAGATGCCACCCGAGGAACGTAATCCCGACCAGGGTTGGCTGTTCAACGAGGTCGCGGCCCGTGTCGAGGAGCCGCTTCAGTCGATCAAGATCCCGGCACATGAGCGCGGCAAGCGCGGTCGGCGCAAGTTATCCGTTCACCTCCCTCGCGTCGAGATCCTCCACGATTTGAGCGAGGCCGAGAAGATCTGTTCAATCGACGGTAACGCCCTGGAGTGCATTGGCCAAGAGAGCAGCGAGCAACTGGAGGTCATCCCGGCTCAGGTCCGCGTGATCCGCCACGTTCGACCGAAGTACGCCTGTCCCTGCTGCCGATCGGGCGTGAAGATTGCACCGGTCCCGCCTGTGATCTTCCCCAAGAGCCTGGCCACCCCATCGCTGCTCGCACACATCTGCACCGCCAAGTTCGTCGACGGCATGCCGCTTTATCGCCAGGAACCTCAGTTCGAGCGTCTCGGTGTACCGATCGGCCGCGCCACCATGGCGCTCTGGATGATCCGGCTCGGGGCCACCTTGTTGGTGCCGCTGATCAACCTGTTGAACGAGTTATTATTGAGTGAGGCAGTCGTACATTGCGATGAGACGCGCCTGCAGGTGTTGAAGAGCAATCAGGCTCCGACTGCCGATCACTGGATCTGGGTGCGAGCCGCGGGGCCGCCTGGAAGACGCATCGTTCTCTTTGACTATGATCCTTCGCGAGGTGGCGCGGTGCCGGTGCGTTTGCTCGAGGGCTTGCACGGTGTGTTGGTCACTGACGGCTACGTTGCCTACGACGATGCTGCGGAAGTACTCAGACTAACGCATGCAGGTTGTATGACTCACGCCCGCCGCTATTTTGATGAGGCTAAGAAAGCGGGCTCTCAGACCGCCAAAGCAGCTCTGGACTTTATCGGCAAGCTCTCACTCATTGAGCGCGCGCTCTGGGACCCCAACCATCCGGTCACGGCTGCGCAGCGCGTCGAGGTCCGTCAGAAACGATCCTCGCCGATCATGCAGGATTTCCACAACTGGCTCGAGTCCATGGCACCGAAGGTGCTGCCAGAGAGTCGCCTGGGTAAGGCGGTACACTACACGCTCGGCCAATGGCCCAAGCTCTGCATCTTCTTAACTCACGGTGATGTCCCGATGCACAACAACCGCTGCGAGAACGCGATCCGCCCGTTTGTCGTCGGCAGAAAAGGGTGGTTGTTCAGCGATACCGTGAAGGGCGCTGTCGCGAGCGCGAACCTGTATTCCTTGGTCGAGACCGCCAAGGCGAACGGAGTTGAGCCATTTGCTTATCTGTCCTGGCTCTTCGAACGATTGCCGCACCTGAAGAACGTCGAGGACTTTGAGGCAGTATTGCCGTGGCATGCTCAGATACCCGTCAGAAACTGAAGACCGTGGGTCGGATCTCACTCGAGCACGTTGCAGCTGCGGATCGTAAAGTGCGATCGATGCAGATCGCGCAGAAGACCGCCATCCTCGATGAGATCTACCTCAAGCAGCCAAACCTGCTTGCCTCTTGCGTGGTGCAAACCAGGCTGGGTGCCGATGAGCTGACCGTCGAGTTCTTACTGAACTTGCTGATAACCTGTTATGTCGCCATGAGTGAGTCTGGCTTCGAGTGGCCCCTGATCAGTGAGACAGATCAGGAGTGCGAGCTCGCGCGTACAGTGGGAGCGGTACTTTTCTCCGAACAACTTACTGACCCAACATCCGCCCACGCGGCCCGAGCTCAGTACGTCGACGCACACCCCGAACAACCTCTCCTCGCTCTGGTTATGAGGGAGTGCACGGGATGGCTGAAGGATGTCGCCCGAAGACGCGCCGAGAAAGAGTCGGACAAGTACGTCATGATGGCCTCGGTCAACCTAGTGAACTGCATTGCACACTCACCCGCTGAGCGACGCCGTATTTTGCAGCGAGGCGCGTCGCAATGACCATCGACGAAGTCGAGGTCTACGTGACATCAAATGGCCATGGCAGAGCCGCCATTGTCCGCCGAGACGATGGGCTTTTCTCCCTATATCGATGGATCTGGCAACCAGAGCACTTCGCTCTGTGGAAGTCGACAAGTTGGATGGACGTCAAAGTGCCTGAGGCCGTTCTCTATGACGAATACACGACGCCGCTCGTGGGCATATATGGAACCGTGGATGACGCTCGGCGCGAGGTGCAAAGCCTGCCTGGATTTGCGGGCGCTTCCTTAAGGAAGCCAGATTAGGCCCTGACGGATGTGGTACGCGAGGGCGTAACACCGGATCAAGCACGTGCTAAATAGATCGCTTACATATCGACTGCCACGATGAACGGACGATTTCCAGAGCCTTGAAATCGCGACGCCTTTTTCTCGACCGGGTTTATGTAAGCTTGTCCTCGCGCTAGTGTGACTTTCTGGGGACTGGAGGCTTGCCAAACCCTCCACTCACGTCCAGGGACGCCCGCTCGATCAGTGGGCGGGACTGCATCCAATCCAGAACCTCTGATTCGAGCCAGCCGACCGCATTCGGTCCGACCTGCCTTCGAGTCGGCCCATGCCTATAGATGCTCGACCGCGACAGCCCCGTCATCTGAATGACCTGCTTCAGCCGCAAAATCTTCATCGCTAGACCTCAGTGACATGCTTTGGAGCGGGTTCAGCTCAGGTTGATTGACTGCGACACAGCCTGCGCTGGTGAGAAGCATCCTGCCGAATTGAGGCGAATTTCGGCAGAGGGGAAATGCAACCAATTCCGATACAACTCCTGAAAAACTGACCGATTGCTGCGGTGCAGATCCGGCTAACGGGTGCTTGCGTTAGCAATCGTCGGCGGGCTAGCGGCCGTCAATCGTCCGTTGTCCAGTGGAAGTGACACTTCCGTCCGGGCCGATTTCTGGGACGGCGTGAGGCAGGGCGAAAGCGGCTGGACGGGCGTTGTCTCGAAGTCCATCGAGGTAGTCGGCCCACCACTGCATCATCCTTCGCCGGATCGGAAGATGCTCGGCATAGTTATAGGCGCTTCGGGTTTCGTTTTCTTCGACGTGCGCGAGTTGCCGTTCAATGGCATCCGGGGGCCAGCCCAGTTCATTCAGCAGCGTGGACGCCAAGCTCCGAAACCCGTGCGCGCTCATGTCTTCGGAGGCGTATCCCATGATCCGCAACGCCTTGCTGACGGTGTTCTCACTCATGGGTCGCTCGGGATGGCCGAGTGCGGGGAACAAGAAGTGGCTGTTGATCGGTACCGTCAGGAGCTCATGGACCACCTCGATCGCTTGCCGGCTCAGCGGAACGATGTGCTGCACCTTCATCTTCATCAGGTGCGCCGGAATGCGCCACTCGGCGGTCTCCAGGTCAAAATGCGCCCGCTCGGCCTTGCGCAATTCCCCAGGTCGTACGAAGAGAAGGGGCGATAGTTTCAACGCCAAGAGCGTCAAGCGCCGTCCTGAATACCTCTCAATCGCTCTCAACAAACCGCCGACCTGGTTCGGATCGGTGATGGCGGCGTGATGCTCGACGATCGGTGCCTCGAGGAGTCCGCGCATGTCCACGGTGATGTCGCGGGCGCAGTAGCCGAGCCCGATTCCGTGGCGAAAGACCTGGCCGCAGCGTTGCTTCGTTCGGCGAGCGGTTTCGAGCAAACCCTTTGCCTCTATTTTCTTGAGGACCGCTAAAAGTTCCTGGGTCGATATTGAATCAATGGGTTTCGACCCCACAAACGGGTACACATAGTCACGCAAAGCCCAGCGCGCCTTTCTGAGCGTTGCCGGCGAGCGTTTCTTTAATAGGACCTTCCGTTCCAATCCCGCCAAGTAATGCTGGGCAACCGCTTCAAAGGTTCGATCCGGCGCGTTTTCCACCAGCCGGCGCTCCAGGCCCGGATCGGTACCGGCCTCCAATTTCCGGCGCGCCTCATCGCGACGCTTTCGGGCATCCGCCAGGCTCGTATCGGGGTAGGTGCCCATGGAGAGCATTTGCTCCTTGCCATCCCGCTTGTACCGGAATCGCCACCATTTCGACCCATTCGGCTGCACAAGCAGGCACAATCCGCGCCCATCGGAGAGCTTGTAGGCTCGATCGCGGGCCCGCGCGTTGCGGACGGCGATGTCGGTCAGCCCCTTGGCCAATGCGGAGCCTGTGAGATTGCGGTGGGTAACGGGTTTCAAGGTTCGAGTCCCTGTTTCCTTGGGATCGAAAGTTACCCCCAAATCTACCCAGCAGCAATTTGCGCTGGGTTGAAACGAGGAGTGCCTGTCTGAGAGTTACTGAGAAGAGAAAATTGAATATAGAACAAGCGCTTATGAGCGCAAGAGAGATGTGGCGAACCGGCTTGAGAAGGGCTGGAAAGAGCCAACTGGTGCCCGGGAGAGGACTCGAACCTCCACGGTGTTACCCGCTAGTACCTGAAACTAGTGCGTCTACCAATTCCGCCACCCGGGCAAGGTGCCGAAGGCGGCGCAATCTACGCACGGGTTCGGGAGCTGTCAATTGAAAGCGCGTCGAGGCAAGTTCAGCACCGCCGGCCGCGGCGGTACCTCCCGCGGCGAAACGAAAATTTCCCGAGGCCCGGGACACCGCGGCTCGAGCGAATCGACCAGCTACTCCCCTGGGTCTCGCGGGCCGAAGGGCCCGCAGCACGGCAAGGGGCCCCATGGCTCGCGTCAGCACGGCTCAGCCCAAAAAGCTCCTCACATCAAGGGACCGCACGGCGCTCCCGGCGCCGCACGCCGGGGTAGCGTGGTCGAAGGCGTGGTCAGCGCCAATCGTGCGGGTTACGGGTTCCTTCGCGTCGATGGGATGAAGGAGAGCGTCTTCATCCCGCCGGGTGAGATGCGCGGCGTCATGCACGGCGATCGCCTGAAGGTGAAGCTCGACCAGGATTCGACCGATCGCTGGCTCGGCTCCGTCGAACGGATCGTGAGCCGCGGCGTGAATGCATTTCTGGCGACTGTCGAATTGCAGGGTCGCCAGGCATGGGTCAATGCTGCGGATCGGCGGCTCCAGCTCCACTGCGCCGTTTCCCATGGCGATCTCCATGGAGCCCGTAGCGGAGACTGGGTCATTGCGCGAATTACGCGACATGCCAACTCGGTGTCACCGGCAGAGGCGGTCATCGTCAAGCGGCTGGATCCGGATCGGCCGGTGGAGCTGGCTACGGAATCGGCCATCGCGCGATTCGATTTGCCGCATGAGTTCTCGTCAGCGGCATTGCGCGAGGCGCAGTCTTGGGGCGAGCAGGTCGATCCCAAAGAGGCGAGCTCGCGAGTTGATTTGCGTGAGTTGCCTCTGGTCACCATCGACGGTGAAGATGCACGAGACTTTGACGATGCCGTTTACGCCGAACCGCATCCGGACGGCTACCGCCTGATCGTCGCGATCGCGGACGTGAGCCACTATGTGCGCCCGGGCACGGCCGTGGATACGGAAGCGCAGGAGCGAGGCACATCAGTTTACTTCCCGACTCGTGTGGTGCCCATGCTGCCCACAGCGTTGTCAGATCACCTGTGCTCGCTGGCTCCGAAAGTTGATCGACTCTGTTTCGTTGCCGATATGACGATCAGCAAGACGGGCGCGCTCAAGTCCGCGAAGTTCTATCCCGCCGTGATGCGTTCGGCGGCGCGGCTGACCTATACGCTTGCGCATGCAGCTCTTTTCGAAGGCCGGCCGGCTGCCCGCGCAGAGATCGGCTCGCTGGTTGACCGGCTGCTGATCCTGGTGGACGTCTATCGCGCCCTGCACAAGGCGCGGAACCGACGCGGGGCGCTGGACTTCGATGCACCCGAGGCCGAGTTCGTCATTGACTCATCGGAGCGCGTGAAGGACATCGAGCTGCGCTCACGCAACGATGCGCACCGCCTGGTCGAAGAGTGCATGATTGCGGCGAACGTTGCTGTCGCTCAGGAATTGGAGACGAAGCGCGAGCCGACGCTGTTTCGCGTGCACGGCCAGCCGGAGGAGCTGAAGGTCGAGCGATTGCTGACAACGCTGCACGCGTTGGGAGTGGATGCGCAGCTGCCGGAGAACCTCACGACCCGCGACTTGCAGGCCATCACGCGCAGCCTGGGAACTTCGGAGGCGCGACCTTTTATCGAATCACTCATCGTGCGTGCATTGCCGCAGGCCATCTATCAGGGGACCAACATCGGTCACTTCGGGCTGGCGCTTTCGCACTACGCTCACTTCACCTCGCCCATACGGCGTTATCCGGATCTGGTAGTGCACCGGACGTTGAAGGCTCTAATCGGCGACCGTGGCGGTTCGGCTGTGAGGTACGACGAAGCTCAGTTGGCAGGACTGGGTGAGAGCACGTCTCGGCTCGAGAAGCGCGCCGATGAAGCGGACCGCTATGTGTCGACCTTCCTGAAGTGCTCCTATCTGCGCGAGCGTATCGGGCAGACCTTTCACGGCATCATCACGACGGTGGTCGAGTTTGGCTGCTTCGTGCAGATTCTCGGGGTCGGCGTGGATGGCTTGCTCCACATCGACAATCTGCGCGACGACGAGTATGTCATGGAGGATGATGGTCACGCCTGGACCGGCCGCCGCACCAAGCGGCGCTTGCGTACAGGTGCGAACATCCGTGTCGTCGTCACCTCCGTGAACCCTATCGAAGGACTGGTGGATCTGGACCTCGTCCCGGACATGGCGGATTGAGCGCGATGAGCCGGAGAGACTCCAGGGGTAGTGAGCTGATCTACGGCATTCATCCGATCCGGGTGATGTTGGAGCGGCACGCCGCGCGAGTCGTCAATGTCAGGTTGGCGGAGCGGCGTGACGACCCCCGCGTCAGGGAGATCGAAGACCTCGCGAGGAAGCACGGCACGCCAGTGCAGCGCGTTGACGGGAGCTCCCTCAAGCAGCAGCTGGGCGATGTGGCCCACCAGGGCGTGGTGGCCGAAATCGCACCCATGCCGCCCTGGTCAGAGGATGACCTTTTGGAGGCGCTCCAGAGCGTCAGCAATCCACTGATCCTGGCTCTGGACGGTGTACAGGATCCTCATAACCTGGGTGCATGCCTGCGGACGGCCGATGCATGCGGAGTGCTGGCCGTCGTGGTACCGCGCGATCGCGCAGCCCAGATGAATGCCACCGTCCGCAAGGTGGCGGCTGGCGCAGCCGAGACCACTCCGGTCGTGGCGGTGACGAATCTCGTGCGGACCCTGAAGCTTCTGAAAGAGGCCAGCCTATGGGTGGTGGGGGCTGACGCAGAGGGCGCCAAACCTGCCCACGAGAGCGACCTGAAAGGCGGCACCGTCCTGGTGCTGGGTGCGGAAGGGACGGGGCTGAGGCAGCTGACCCGGCAGACCTGCGACTGGATGGTCCGCTTGCCGCAGCTGGGTGCCGTAGAGAGCCTGAACGTCTCGGTGGCGGCCGGGATGCTTCTCTACGAGGCCGTCCGGCAAAGGATTGCCTGAGACGCAACGGGTGTCGGCTGGCGGCACCCCCTCAAATTGTGTATTCTTCGCGCCCCGTTTTGACGGGCCCGGCCTTGCAGCCGGGATCTCCTTGCCGCACCCCGCAGCGCCTCGCGACGGGCGGCTCTAGTCAACCGCAAGAGTCCCCAAGGGCCTTGCCGACACCATCCGTAAGGAGGACTTCATGAGGCATTACGAGATCGTATTTCTCGTCCATCCCGATCAGAGCGAGCAGGTGCCCGCCATGATCGAGCGCTATAAAGGCATGATTGCCGGCGGCGAAGGCCGGGTTCATCGCCTCGAAGACTGGGGCCGGCGTCAGCTGACCTATCCCATCGCCAAAGTCCACAAGGCCCACTATGTTCTGATGAACATCGAGTGCGACCAGAAGACTTTGAACGATCTGACCGGCGCTTTCCGGTTCAGCGATGCAGTGTTGCGCCACCTCGTCGTGAACATGGACGAGGCGGTTACCGAGCCTTCCCCGATGGCGAAAGCTGCGGATGAAGAGGGTGATGGCCGTCGCCGCGAGCGACGTGACGACGAGGACGACGGCGACAGGCCGCCTCGGCGCGAGCGCATCCGTGACGACGTCTCTGTTGCCGCTTCGGATGACGAAGATGGCGCGAGCGACAACGGCTGAGCGTTCTACAAACTCGTAAAGGACATTTGCAATGGCTATGAATAGAGATCGCTCCAGCATGGGCGGTGGTAGCGGCGGCCCCGGGGGCGGTGGTAGCGGTGGTGGCTTTGGCGGTGGCGGCGGTGAAGGTCGCGGCGGTGGTGGGGGCAGCGGCGGTGGCCGCTTCTCGCGCCGCAAGAAGTTCTGCCGCTTCACAGCCGAGGGCGTGAAGTACATCGATTACAAGGATCTCGC
>Ga0070735_10003667_pt1 | contig 13348 bp, 8 predicted proteins | sample Coa_R1_FD_66443 | JGI IMG/M metagenome (GOLD analysis project Ga0070735, IMG submission 66443) | Surface soil microbial communities from Centralia Pennsylvania, which are recovering from an underground coalmine fire - Coalmine... | ecosystem: Environmental > Terrestrial > Soil > Unclassified ...
TTGAATCGTTCGTCGATTTCAACCTGATATCCGCTCGCCAGGCGATTGGTCTCGTTGGCCATGCCCACCACCGCCATTAGTTCGGTGAATTGAGCATCGGTCATGCCGGCCTTGCGTGCTGCCGCGGTGTGGGAAGCAATGCAGTAGCCGCATTGGTTGGTAGCGCTGACCGCGACGTAGATCATTTCCTTGGTGAGCGGATCGAGCGCTCCGCGCGCCATGATCTGCTTCACCGATTCCCAGGTGCGGCGCAGCGTCACCGGATCGCCGGCGAGCGCTTTCCAGAAATTATTGATCCAGTCCGTTTTGCGCGTCACCATGATGTCGTCGTAGACGGCGCGCACCGCGGGGCTGGCCTGATCGTATTCCACAAGTCCGAGGGTAGCCATACCTTTCAAGATTACGGGGAATCGGCGCCCCACATCAGCGCGACGCGGTCGCGATCCGCAGTGTTGCAGTCGTCGCGATACACCGTGCCGCTCCCGGTCCAATGTTTCGATCCCTGCGCGGGCCAGTTCAGCACCAGAATATTGGTGATGGGATCGGGATCGTCCGGTTTCGCGTCGATCAGCCACACGTCGCCGAACGCATCGCGAAACGTGGCCAGCAGGTTGCGCGCGAAAGCGGAATCGAGCGTGCGATCCAGGCCGGCATTCACCAGCGTGTGATCCGAAACCGCGCGGACGTCGCGGAAAAATTCCGCCGTGACCAGCTCGTCGGGAATCCCTTTGCCGAAGTACGCATCGATCATGGTGAATCCATAGCGCCGACCTTCGCGGCCCAGCTTGCGGACCGCGAATCGCGCCGAAAGCGGCAGAAAGCGGATTTTTTCAGACAGGGGCTCTTTCAGGAAGTATTCTTCCGCGATCGGCTTCACGGAAGGATCGACGTCGACCGCATCGATCCGGCGGATGGCAGGCGCCCGCGCCGCGTCGCGAGGCAGATTGAATCCAGCGGACCCGATCACGAGAACTTCCGCCGCTCCGGTCTCGGCCAGCGCGCGCTCGGAAGCCAGCGTGTAGAGGAACGACGATTCGCCGCTATCGGCAAACACGCCCGAGGCGCGTCCGCCACCCATCATCAGGACTCGTTCAAGGCGTCCGTTCTTGGCCGAATCGGTGAAGATCCGCACGGACTGATAAGGACTGTCGAAATCGAACAGATCGCCCGAGGGCGCGGTCAGGCGATGCATCAGCGGTGCAATAAAGATGGCCGCGGCGCCGATCGCCATCAGGCGCCGGTGAATGATCGCCATCACGCATCCTGCCGCGACCAGCACTGCGCACACAAGATAAGTGGACCGGGTCACGCCGATCGACGGAAACAGCCACACCGGCGTCACCACACCTCCTGCAACGGATCCGATGGTCGAGAAGAACAGAACCTTGCCGGACGCGCGACCCGCTTTTCCGTCGCTGGTGAGCTCGGCCAGCATGGGCACGGTTTGCGATGCGAGATAAACGGGAATCGCGAACAGAGCGGTGGCGGTGAGGCCGATGGAGAGCGGGAGATTCAGATCGTCGAGCAGGCGGTCGAGCAGGCGTGCTTCCAGGGGAAACGCGATCGCGTACAGCGCGGCCGCCAGAAACAGATTTCGCGCGAGGATTTTTCGGGTCCGCGCTGCGTCCCATTTCGCCGAAATCGCGCCCCCGCGCCAGTAGCCCGCGCTCAGCGCGAACAGCACGATGCCGAGCATCACGCCGGTGAGGATCATGCTCGAACCAGCCACCGGAATCGCCAGGCGGATGGCGATCACTTCGACGGCGAGGGTGGAAAATCCTTCGGTGAACGCGACGGAGAAGAGAATGGACTGCGCGGGCCCGCGCTGCATCTTATTGGTTGCGAATCCCGTTGATCGCGCGCCGGACGGTACGCTCAAACTGATCCAGGCTCCGGCGGATCTGAGCCGCAGTGGCATCCTTCGGCCCGGCATCAGCCTGGGGTTTCGATACCCGCCGGCGATCGGAATAACGCTGTCCGACCTGGTTTACGATGCATGACGGAAGCGGATCGACTTCGTCCAAATTCATCTAGCGACAGTATACCAACCGGGGTTTTTAGCTGATAGAATTGTGGTTCCACGAAGCTGGAAAATCCAAGATCATAGGAACAAGATATGGCGGTTACCGGTGCGGGTCTCGAAGGCGTTGTTGCGGCGGAATCCAGAATTTGTTACATCGACGGCGATGCCGGAATCCTGAGCTACGAGGGATTCAACATTCACACGCTCGCCGAGAAGGCGACGTTTGAAGAAGTCATCTTCCTGCTGTGGAATGGCCGCTTGCCGAAACGGAGCGAACTGGACAGTTTGAAATCGGCGCTGGTGGCGAACCGCGCGATTCCTGCTCAGGTCACCGAATTTCTGAAGAGCTCGGTCAAGGCCGTTCCGATGGACGTTCTGCGCACGGCGGTTTCGATGCTGTCGCTGTACGATCCGCTGGCCAAGGACAACTCCATCGACGCGAGCCAGCAGAAGGCCGTCAAGCTGATGTCGCAGACGGCGACCATCGTCACCACGTTCGACCGGCTACGCAAAGGACAACCCGTGGTCGACGGCGATCCCAAGCTGAATTTCGCGGCGAATTTTCTGTACACGCTGACCGGCAAGAAGCCAGATGAGGTAATGGAGCGCGCTTTCGACATCGCGCTGACCCTGCACGCCGATCACGAATTCAACGCGTCGACGTTTGCGGCGCGCGTGGTGGCGGCGACCCTGTCCGATATTTATTCCGCGGTCACCGCGGGAATCGGAGCGTTGAAAGGTCCGCTGCACGGCGGCGCCAACGAGAACGCGATCAAGATGCTGCTCGATGCCGGGACCGAAGAGAAAGCGATTCAGCACGTGAAGGACATGCTGGCGAAGAAAGAAAAAGTGCCGGCCTTCGGTCATCGCGTGTATCACACCACCGATCCACGGGCGACTCATCTGGCGGAGTTGTCGGAAGAAATCGGCAAGCGCACCGGGCATCTGGATTTGTACTTGACCTCGAAGAAGATCGAGAAGTACATGAAGGAGACCAAGAATCTGAACGCGAACGTCGATTTCTATTCGGCGTCGATGTATTACTCGCTGGGGATTCCGATCGATCTGTACACGCCGATTTTCGCGGTAAGCCGCATGTCCGGTTGGACGGCGCACGTGCTGGAGCAGTATCGCAACAACCGGCTGATCCGTCCACGCGCGGATTATACCGGGCTACCAGTGGGTCAGCCGTGGGTGGATATCGACCAGCGTTGAGATCCGGCGTCTCACCAAATTCGCACGCAAACTGACCCCGCGACCGTTAAGGAGCGGTAGTGTAACCCATGTACGATCTTTCTTTCTTTCGAAACAACCTGGACGCGATCGCCAAACGGCTGGCGGATCGCGGCTTCGCGCTCGACGTAGAGGCGTTCCGCAAGGTGGATGCGGAGCGCCGCGCGGCGATGACGGAATCCGAAAAACTGAAGGCTCAGAAGAACGCCGAATCGCAGGAAATCGGCAAGTTGAAGAAAGCCAGCCAGGACGCGGCAGAACGGCAACAGAAAGTTCGCGAGCTTGGCGATCAGATCGCCAGTCTGGATCAGAAAGCTTCGGAGCTGGACGAGTCGTTCCGCAACTTGATGGCGGGCGTGCCGAACCTGCCGCATGAATCGGTGCCCACTGGGCGCAGCTCAGACGATAACGTCGAAATCCATCGCTGGGGCACTCCACCGACATTCGATTTCGAGCCGAAAGCGCACTGGGATCTCGGTCCCGAGCTGGGTATTCTGGATTTCGAGCGGGCCGCGAAAATCACCGGCGCCCGGTTCGCCGTGTATTGGGACCTGGGCGCGAAGCTGGAGCGCGCGCTGATCAACTTTTTCCTGGATGTCCACACGCGCGAGCACGGTTATCGCGAAGTGCTGCCGCCGTTCATGGTCAACTCCGCGAGCCTGTACGGAACCGGCCAGTTACCGAAGTTCGGGGCGGACCTGTTCAAGCTTGAGGGCACGGATTATTATCTGATCCCCACCGCGGAAGTTCCGGTGACCAATCTGTATCGCGATGAAACCTTGGACGTGGATGCGCTGCCGATTTCGCTATGCGCGTACACTCCGTGTTTCCGGAGCGAGGCGGGATCGTACGGGCGCGACGTGCGCGGGATCATCCGGCAGCATCAGTTCCAGAAAGTCGAGCTGGTGAAATTTTCCAAGCCCGAATCGTCCTACGAGGAGCTGGAAAAGCTCACGCGCGATGCGGAAAACATTCTGGAGCGCCTGGGGCTGCCGTATCGCCGCGTGGTGCTGTGCACTGGCGACATGGGTGCGTCGTCGGCGAAAACCTACGATCTGGAAGTATGGCTGCCGGGACAGAACGGGTACAAAGAGATTTCGTCGTGCTCGAATTTCGAGGCCTACCAGGCTCGGCGCGCGTCGATTCGCGGGCGGTCCGGCAAGAAGACCGACTACGTGCACACGCTGAACGGCAGCGGACTCGCGGTCGGGCGCACGTGGGTCGCGATCGTCGAGAATTTCCAGCAACGCGACGGAAGCGTCGTGGTTCCGGAAGCGCTGCGTCCGTATCTCGGGACAGACGTGATCCGTAAGTGCGGCTAAGTCAACGCGCGGGCTTACACACTCACCACAGGACAAGGCGAGTGGCGGATGATCCCGTAAGCGTGCGTTCTCAAGCGACCCAGAGTCTCGTGCAAGACGCCGCGGCCGATCACGATCAGGTCGGCGCCGTGACGGCGAGCCTCTTCGCGAACTCCGTCGGCGACATGTCCTACGGCGACGCACAGCGGAGCTTCCGCCTCCGCGGAACGCTGCAGATTTTCGATAGTCTTGCGCGCTTCCAGCCGCATGTCTTCCTCAAACTGGCGGTCCACCTGGCGAGCCGGCCAGCCCTCGATTCCCGGGATCACATGGACCAGCCGCAGCGTGGCGCCCAGATCCTTGCTGAGACGCGCCGCCCATTTCATGAGCGGAATGCTGTTCGGCGTTCCATCCAGCGCGCACAGAATCGCACGCACCGGCAGATGCTGCATCGATGGAGGCGCATCCATGTGCGCGCCGGTCCATACCGGAATTTCGGCATCGTGCAGTACCTTCGCGGTAACCGAGCCGAGCAGCAGACTGCGGAACGGCCCGTAGCCGTGCGTCGGCATCATGATGAGATCGACATTGTTGTTCTTGGCGAAATCCACGATGACCGCCGAGGGATCCCCCAGCTCGGCCACGCGGTCCACCTGAAGATGCGCGAGCTCCTTGACCAGCGCTCCGTCCAGCCGTTGCTTCAGTTCATTCATCATCTCTTCGGTGTCGATGATGATCGGCCCACCCGGATCGCCCATGCCCGCGGCATACACTGGCTGCGCAACACTGAGTAACGTTACCTTCGCACCGAAGCGCTTCGCAAATGCCTCCACATGCGGCACCGCGGCGCAGCAGCGCGACGAGAAATCCAGCGGAAACAGGATGTGTTTGATATTCAGCATTGCACCCTCCTCTGCAGCCCGAAAGTGCAATCCCGACGCCAGACGTTAGTTATTCAAATCACTGAACTTGCGTCTTTTGCCCCGCGTGGCTACGCGCAATGCGGTTGCGTCATATCACGTGGCGCCGGCCTACTTGCGTTTCTCGGCGGGAGCTTCGCAGACGAAGTTCGAGGCGTCGTCGGTGCTGCCCGATCCTTTGTATTTCGCGACCTGGGGATAGGGACATAACGGACGTGTGCGGTTTGCGCTCTTCGCTATGACATCCTTCGGTGCGACGCCGTCCTCGACCCAGTGCTCCAGCGCCCTGGCCATGCTGTGCTCCGGATCGAGAGTATTGGGGACCAGCGCGCCGAACTCGCTGGGACCCGGACCGCCGCCGCAGTGCTGCATCCCCGGAACCATGTAAAGCTCCACGAATCCGGCGGCCTGCTTCGGCCCCATCTTCGAAACGACGGTCTGGTAGTAGTTGACGGTGTTGACCGGAGCGATGGCGGGATCGTTCCATCCATGGAACAGGATCAGCTTGCCGCCGCGATCCTTAAAGGCTTTCAGATTAGGATCCGTCGCGTTGAAGGTCCGCGCGCCTTTGTCGTCGGTGACTTTGGTGTCGCGATCGAAATCGAACTTGCGGAAATCCCAGTTCGGATCGGAAAAAATCATGTCGGCGAAGAACCCCTTAGCGAAGGAGAACTGGAGACTTTTCGCCGTTCCCATGCCGGTGATCCAGCCACCCCATCCGCCGAATCCGGTCTCACCGCCGGGCAGATAGCCGGGAAATAGCTGCTCGCCCTTGGAGTTTTTCGGTCCCGCGTAGATCTTCTTCAGTGTGCCGATCTGAGCTTCGGTCAGGCACGCATCCGATTCGGTGCCGGAGCACAGCAGCTTGGAAGGATCGAAATGGCACTTAGTAGGATCGTCGATGACGCCGTCCTTGACTCCATCGAGCGCGTCGCAGGCTTCAAGCGCAGCGGCTTCAATGGCCTTGAACTTGGACGCAGGAAGCGGCGCTGTATCAAGAGCCTGAGCGTTCCACACGAATCCGGCCAGGTGATGCGTAAGGAAATTGGCCGGCGCTCCGGCGATGATGCCGTCGTAGTCGGTGGGATAGCGCTGGGCTTCCAGCAGCGCCTGGCGTCCGCCGTTCGAGCATCCCAGGAAATACGACCGCTTGGCCGCGTCTCCATAGAACGCCTGGACGATAGCCTTGGACGTCTCGGCTGTGTCGTGAATCGCGCGATATCCGAAATCGACAATTTTTTCATAGTGGCCGAGCGCCCATTCGCCGTCGATCGCCGTCCCTTTGTGGCCGGTGTCGGTCATAGAAGTCGCGTATCCGCTACGAACTCCGGCGGCGAGCAGGTTGTGCTGGATCGATCCCGCGAATCCGCCGTTGCCGATGCTTTCGTACTTGCCGTTCCATCCGGATGACGGCAGCCAGACTTCGAACTCGATGTTTGAATCGGCCGACGGCTTCAAAATTCCTTGAACGCGGCAGAATGCCGGCACATCTTTATAAGCCGCCGCGGAGCCGGTGGGAGGCGTAAACGCGCCAGGAGCAACTTCCTGGGCGTTCAGGGTCGCGTCCTTCAGCTTGAGCCCGCTCAATCCGCCGCAATCGCCCGCCATCAATGGGAGGGCGGCAAACACAAGCACGAATCGCATCATTCTCTCCTGTTCTTCTGTATGATAGCCCCATGCGGATCACGTTTTTCCTCACCCTGGCTGCTTCGCTGGTTTTCGCCGCCGATCTCCCGTCCACAGCGCCGAACCAAGCTGGATTTTCGCCCGAACGGCTCAACCGTATCAACATTGTCATGCGCGAGCACGTTGCCGGGGGCCGGCTCAATGGAGCTTCGGGCCTGATTGCAAGAAACGGAAAAGTTGTCTTCCGCGAGACCTGGGGCGACTATAAGCCCGACACCATCGTGCGGATGTATTCGATGACCAAGGCTCTCACCGGCGTCGCCGCGATGATGCTGTACGAAGAGGGCCGCTTCAATCTCAACGATCCCGTGTCGAAATATCTGCCCGAATTCAAAGACATGCGCGTCGGGCGCGAATCCGTCGATTCGGCGGGAAAGCACATCTACTACAGCGTCCCCGCCGAGCGCGGGATGACCGTTCGCGATCTGTTCCGGCACACTTCCGGCCTCGATTACATGGGACCGAAAGATGAAAAAGGCGATCCGGCGTATAAGAAGCTCGAAATCACGGGCGGCGCGCCGGATGTGAAGTTCGACCTGACCGAATTCACCAAACGTTTGGCCACGGCTCCACTCAACGACGAGCCGGGAACGAAATGGCGCTACGGCTATTCGATCGACGTGCTCGGCCGCCTGGTCGAGGTCATCTCCGGCAAGACGCTCGATCAGTTCTTTCAGGAGCGGATTTACGGTCCGCTGGGCATGAAGGATTCGGGCTTCTTCGTCCCGGAAGAGAAATGGAGCCGGCTCGCGGTGCTTCAGAGGCCGAAGCGCGATGGCATGGGAATCGAGCCGAGCACCGGTTTCGCGCAGGATCACTACAAGTACAAGCCGTCGCTGATGCTGGGCGGCGCCGGATCAGTAGGAACGCTGGACGACTACGCCCGCTTCGTCTCGATGCTGCTGAACGGCGGCCAGCTCGACGGCGCGCATCTGCTGGGCCGCAAGACCGTGGAGCTGATGCATGCCGATCACCTGGGCGCTCTCCCGCGCGCGGGGCTGCTTCCGGACGGCTACGGGTTCGGGCTGACGTTCGCGGTGAATCTGGGACCGGGCAAATCGGCCAACGTCGGATCGGAAGGCGAATACTACTGGGGCGGCGCCGCGGGCACTGCTTTCTGGATCGATCCGAAGGAGCACATGATCGGTGTGTTCCTGATCAATGTTCTGCCGCCGACCACTGCGCCAGCGGGCGACCAGTTCAAACGCATGGCGTATGAGGCGCTGGTCGACTGAACGAATCCTGTAACGCGGCTTCCCCGCCGGAGTCAAACGTCTAGAAGTCTGGTGGGGTGCAATGCGAACAATCGACGAATCGAAGCGCCAAAGGGATTTGGCGCTGGACGGCTGGCGGAAGGAGCTCCGCCGCCTGTTTGAGCTGGAGAAATCGCAGCGGGAGCGAGCCCAGCAGGCGGCCATGGATCTCCAAAAACAGAAATCGGTGGTCGCCGAAGCGCGAGCCCGGTACGATCGCGCCAACGACTACATGAACCGAATCCACCACGCAAAGGCGCCGGATAGCTCTTCACGCGTGGCCCACCCCCGTCCTCAAGGCGATTTGCGACAATAAGCTCGACGCTAACCTTGGCGCCGGGCCCTTAGCTCAGCCGGTTAGAGCAGCGGACTCATAATCCGTTGGTCGTTGGTTCGAATCCAACAGGGCCCACCATCGGCGCGGCGAACTACAGTGCACAACGGAGGCGATGAGGCGAAATGCAGGCGCTAGTCACGGCGCTTCCGCGATCATTTCGAACCTGGTTCTCGCGGACTCTGCGGCGAGCGGGCTACCAGCTAATCAACCTTCAGAAATTCCACGCGTTTGATGGCCTGCACACGGTCCACGCTCCGAGGTTTAAGGAAGACCCGCGGTTTCGCGCCGCTTACGATCGAGCCATGCAAGCCACCCACGGCGTGGACCAGCGGACCGAATGGCGCGTCCATATCGGCTTGTGGGCCGCATCGGTGGCGGCTCGCGCCGCGGGCGATTTCGTGGAGTGTGGAGTCAATAGCGGGGTCCTGAGCACCGCAATCTTGAGCTATCTTGATTGGCCGCGTCTGGAGAAGACCTTCTATCTGGTCGATACCTTCGGAGGTCCGGACCTGAGCCAGCTCTCCGAAGCGGAAATCGCGAGCGGCCATGCGATCATCTTGCAAGACGCCATCGAGAGAGGCGCGTACGTAACGGATCTCGAGCGGGTGCGCGGCAACTATGCGGAGTGGCCCCGGATCGAAATCGTGCAAGGCCGCGTTCCCGAAATCCTGCCGGCCGTCGGCACTCAATCGGTGGCTTTCCTGCACCTCGACATGAACTGTGCGTATCCGGAAGCCGCCGCGCTGCGGCACTTCTGGCCGTCGATTTCTCCGGGCGGAGTCGTGCTATGCGATGACTATTCGTACTCTGGGTTCGAGGCGCAAGGTCGCGCCATCGACGAGGTGGTGGCGGAGGTCGGGGCGCGAATCGTCACCCTTCCCACCGGCCAGGGCATGATCGTCAAGTAGCGCGTCTGTAACTTTTATACGTGTCGTCGTCGCCTCTATTTGACGTTTCCCGCGGAGTCAATCAGAGCAGTGAAAAATGAAATGACGGGATCCGTATCGCTTTCGGCCGCGGTCGCAACAGCGGCATCCGTAAGCCTCGGACCTGGAGCGCTGACATGGTGTGTTCCGCTGATGAATCGATGCGAAGCCTATTGGCGAATCGAAGGTGGTGCGATGGGCTCACGCGTCGGGACTGGAGCGAGTCTCGGCGCTCCCCTGGGACCAGACCGCGCGCACCGTCCTCGATTGCTATCGCGAATTGGCGGGCCGGCCGTCATCGCCACGGAGACGCGCTAGTCCCTCAAGAATTTGCCTGAAAGTCCCCATCGATCCCCGTCCTGACGGGTCGGAACTGGAAGAACGGCGACGCTGGCAGTCCCCCAAGCTCAGAAGATGATCTTCGCTCCCAGCCGGATGATGCGCGGCGCGGTTTCGGTGAACGTGGGATTCAGGAAGGTCGAGGGCACGTCCACGGCGATCACCGGGACGCCATAGTTCGGATGATTGAAAGCGTTGGTCGCTTCGCCGCGAATCTGCATGCGCAGGTTCTCTCGAATCGAGAAATCCTTGTAGATGGAGAGATCGATGCGCTGGAGCATCGGAGCCGTCAGACTGTTCCGGCTCACTCCGAAAGGTGTTCCGAAATATTTGTCCGCCGCCAGATTGTTGTACACCCAGTGGACATCGTTGATCGACACAGCCTGTTTGGTGTTGGCCAGGTTCACCAGCGCGCCATTCAGAAACTCACCGGTCATTTGAAGGGGCGCGTTGGGATTCGCCAGGAACGGCCGCAACGCGCTGGGGCTCGGCAGGAAGCTGTCAAGGGGAGCGTCTTCCAGGGGATTCACGTTCAAGTTGTTCTGCTCCACGGTCATGGGACGGCCCGCCTGCGCCACTTCGAACACGCCGACGGTCCATCCACCGGCGAATCGGTTGTACCAACGCGAAGTTCCTTTGAGCCACGGCATGGTCCAGGTGGCTTGGACAGTGAGCGCCAGGGGAATATTGTTGTTCGACAAACCGCGTTCGCCGGCGCCGAGGTTGAAGGGATCCTGACCGAGAACGACGGAACCGGCGCTGGCGAAGCTGTACACTTCGCTGATGTTGTCCATGGTCTTGCTCCAGGTGAATGCCGACGTCAGGGTGAGCTGATTCGCCAGGTTGCGCAGGGTGTAGGCGGTCTCGAGGCCGTTGAAGTTGGAGTGGCCGCTGTTGTCGCGCAGGCGGACGACGCCGTGCGTGGGATCGAGACGTCCGTTGCACACGGCACAGCTCGTGTTCACGCCGGGAACGACTCCGTTGGGAAGCGCGCTCGAAAATCCGTTGGTCACGTAAGGCGCGATCAGCGGATTGCCGTCGCGAGTGGCGAACTGATGCACCGCCTGCGTGCCGACGTAGCGAATCTCCAGGCCCATTTTCTGCCCGAACTGCCGCTGGATTCCCAGCGTGTAGCTTTCCGAGTAAGGATCGGTGAATCCGGGGGCGAACAAGGTCTGGTTCAGAGTGCGCGGGTCCACTCCCGGAGGAGGAGCGTAGAGTTTTTGCAAGTTCCCGCCGGTGATATCGGCTGGCATAGGCGTGGTCAAGCTCGACCCGGAAAGGCTGTAGGCGAATACCACGGGCGCCGCAGTGGCCGCGTTCAGGAACAGATTGTAGAACGCCGGATCGTAGGCGATAGCGAACCCGGCGCGAATCACAGTGGCATCCTGTCCCAGCAGCTTGCCCAGAAATCCGTCGCGTTTGGCGGGTGTCCAGGCCACTCCGATGCGCGGAGCGAAATTTTTGGAAGGAGCCGGCAGACTGGGATAGGTGCGGGCGGAAAGCGGCAGAGCCGTATTCCAGATGGCTCCCGAGCCGTTCTCGCGCGCGACCGTTTCGTTATTCAGCAGATTGATCGGCTGGCCGGAATATTCGTAGCGCACGCCGAGATTGAAGGTCAGGTTCGGGCGGAACCGGAAATCGTCCTGGAAGTAATACGCCTGATCGAGTTCATGCGGTTTCTCCACATGAATCCCGGCCGCGCCGCTGAAGGACGACGGCTGATTGTCCAGATACTGCTGGAAGTTGTTGTACGTGTACACGCCGTTCTGGTTCGGCAGGAATCCGATGGGGATGTTGTCGTTGATCAACTGAAGGCCCATCTTGAGCGAGTGCCGCCCAAGCTGCTTGCTCAAGTTGTCCTGATACTGGTAGCTGTTCACCAGCCGGTATTGCGGAAGATTGTACGCCAGCCCGTAGCCGAGATATCCGGTGATTCCGACGTTGGCGATGTTCGCCCCCAGATTGTCGAACCCATAGGTGTTGCCGCCAAAGCTGTCGAACTCGCTCCGGATGAAGCTGAAGCGGAACTCATTGACCAGCGTTGGATTCACGGCCCAGACCCAACTTCCGCCCGCTTGTTTGCTGTGGCTTGGGCCGCCGATGAAGTAGCCGGCCAGACCGTTACTTGCCGAATACGGAATGGCGCTGGTCTGATCGTAGTATTTGCCCATGAACTGATGTTTATCGTTGAGGTGATAGTCGACGTGTGCGCCCGCGTCCCAGCTATCGGTTGGCGTGGACACCACCCGCGAGTATTGCGCGAAGGGAACGCTGATGGTCGCTCCGCCCGGCGTGGTGATGCTCTGAGTCACCGTCGTGTTGGGCTGAAGGCTGAGACTGCCTACGTTGGTGGCGAACAACCCGTATTTGATGTAATTTTGCAGCGGCGCAGAGTTTGGATAATATGCCTGCAGTTGTTGCAGGCCGGCCTGGGTCGGTGCGAGATTGGTGGGCGTGCCGATAAAGGCGCTGCCCTGCCGAATCCATTCGCGCTGCGTCCAGATATTGAAAAACACTTTGTTCCTCACGATGGGCCCTTCGAACTGGCCCCCGAAAATCGAGTCCAGAAGCCGGGGTGGATTGGTCAGCCCCGTCGCGCGCTGGCGATTGTCGAGCGCGGTCCAGTTCTGATCGTCGCGCCGGAAATAAGTGCCGACGCCATGGAACGCATTGGTCCCCGACTTAACGCGAATGTTCAGGATCGCGCCGGCGTTGCGCCCGTACTCGGCGCTGTACTGATTGGTGATCACCTGAAACTCGCCGATCGCTTCCAGGTTGCTGAACCCGTATCCCGGACCGGCGATGGTCGGATCATTATTGTCCTGGCCGTCGAGCAGGAAATTGTTGGATCTCGCGCGCTGCCCGTTGGCAGAGAACAGCAGCCCGTTCGAGTTGATGTTTCCGAAGCCAACCACGACGCCGGGTGCGGTGAGCGCCAAGCGGTCGACTCCGCCCTGGAGGCCCGGCAGCGACAGAACGCTTTCCGGAGGCACGTCCGTGCTCAGCTGCGCGGTATCGGTGACCAGCAGCGGCGCCGTCCCTTCGACTGAGACGGTTTCGCCCACCGCCCCGACTTGAAGCTGAGCATTAACCACCGGCTCGCGCGCCAACTCGACCACCACGTTCTTTTCCTCGAACGTGCGGAAGCCGGGCGCCTGCACGCGCACGGTGTAAGTCCCGGGAATGAGAAACGCTGCCTTGTACAGCCCAGCGTCATTCGTTGTTAGCGGAGTCGTTACGCCGGTGTTCTGATTGATCACGTCGATTTTCGCGCCGACGATGACCGCGCCCGCCGGATCGGTGACCGTGCCGGACAATGCTCCGGTA
>Ga0070735_10003668_pt1 | contig 13346 bp, 10 predicted proteins | sample Coa_R1_FD_66443 | JGI IMG/M metagenome (GOLD analysis project Ga0070735, IMG submission 66443) | Surface soil microbial communities from Centralia Pennsylvania, which are recovering from an underground coalmine fire - Coalmine... | ecosystem: Environmental > Terrestrial > Soil > Unclassified ...
GAGAAGAGCGACGGCGCCGGACCGTCCGCCAGTGCGTCGACTTCCGCGCCGGCGACGACCCCTCCGCCCACGTCGTCGACCCCGTCGTCGTAGGGGGTCCGTCACGCGCGTCTCCCGCGCGGTCGTTCCCGGCGAGGGATGCCGAAGACGAGACGGCGGACTTCCTCATCGGTCGTGGCGAGCTCGCCCGCGACGCGGCGGAAGACCAGGTCCATGAGGCGCCCGCGGGGCGGTGAGGCCACGCTCGCCAGATCCGAGACCCACGGGCCCGCGTCCTCGGGGAAGGTCAGCGTCGGCACCGCGGCGGTGTATGCGCGCTGCGTGGCCGAGTCGACGTCCCGCCGCTTGCGGCCCGCGAGCCACCGCTTTGCGCATAGGGCGCCCCGTGCGCTCGCGTGAAAGAGCGCGACCGCTTGCATCCAGCGCTCGACCGCGACCTCGCCCCGCAAAGCCGCGTCGAGCCGGTCGATGCGCCATCGGATCTCGTCCATCTCGAGGTCGTCGATCTCCCGCAGCGCCCCAGGGAATCGCCGGGCCAGCGCGTTCATTCGTCGCTCGGCGTGGACCTCGTCGGCGTCTTGCGACTCGTGGGCGAGGCGCATGGCCAACATCTCGACGTACTTGAAGAGGAGTTCCTCGAGGGCCTCGCGCGTCACCCATCGAGCGTATGCCAGCCGCGGACGCGAGTCGTTCCCCCGGCAAGCCTGTTAGGCTAGGCGCCATGCCGCGCCGGCTCGCATCTCTTTTCGTCTTGTTCTCGATCTTCCTGGCTGCTTGCGGCGGAAAAGGCGCCGCGGTCGGCGGCGAGTCCAAACCCGACCTGGACGCGGATCCCCTCGCCCTCCTTCCCGCGTCGGCGGTGGCCATCGCCAACGTCGACGCGCACGCGCTCTTCGCCAGCGCGTCTCTCGGCCCGTCGCTCGCGCCCGTCGCGGATGCGCTGCTTCCGGTCGGCGCCGACGCGGGCGTGGTGGTCTCCCGAGACGTCGATCGGATCGTGGTCGCCAGCTACGCGACCGGCGGGATCGACCTCGTCGCGGTGCTCGTCGGGCGCTTCGATCCGGCCAAGATCTCCGGCGCGACGAAGGCAAAGACGGGCGCCGCCGTCGTGCCCGGCGCGTACGGCAAGTTCACGACCTACACGGTCGGCCCCGTGACGTACGTCCCGATGACGGCGAAGACGCTCGTCGCCGGCACCGGAGACGCGGTCCGCCGACTGCTCGACCGGGTCGCTCAAGGAAAACTCGAACGGTCGATGCCGCCCTGGCAAATCGAAACGCTGCAGACTGCCGGAGCGGAAGTCGCCATCGTGGCCGACCTTGCCTCACAAGGCGTCGCGTCGGCAACCATCGGATCGCTGTCGCTGCCATGGGTGAAGGCCATCAAGGTGGCCCGCATCATCGGGAACTTCGAAGCCCCCGGGATGAACTTCGCCGCGACGCTGACGTACGCCGACGCGCCCGCGGCGCAGTCCGCCGCGGACGGCGTTCGCACGATGGGCGGCTGGCTCAAGGTCCTAGGGCCGATCCTCGGCGGGGCGAGCATCCAGAACTTGGAGGCGACCACCGCCGGCGCGGACCTGCAGTGCAAGCTGAGCGTGGACGACCAGTCTTTGCGCACTCTCCTGGGCCTCGCGGTTCGCTTTCTCCCTTTCGCCCCTCAGTAACGGGGGGCGAACGCAGCCCGGGCGCAGGTACGGGTGCTATAGACTTCGCCGTGCCGCGTCGAGCCCGTCCCATCGTCGCCATCGACGGCCCCGCGGGGGCCGGAAAGAGCACGGTGGCCCGGCTCTTGTCGGAGGCCCTGGGCTTTCCCCTGGTCGATACGGGAGCCATGTACCGCGTGGTCGCTCACGCCGCGCGGCGCGTCGGGGTGGACTGGAGCGACGAGCCCGCGGTCGGCGAGCTCGCGCGCGCCCTCGTGGCGCGCCATGCGCTTGCGTTCGACCAAGATCCCCGCAACGGTGTCCGCGTGCGAGTCGACGGCGAGGACGTGACTCAGGCGATCCGCACCGCCGAGGCAGGCATGGGCGCGAGCACGGTGTCGGCCTACCGTCAGGTTCGCGATGCCCTCCTCGACCTGCAGCGCCAGGCGGGCGGCTCCGGGGGCGTCGTCCTCGAAGGGCGTGACATCGGGACCGTCGTTTTCCCGGACGCGGAGGTGAAGTTCTTCCTGACGGCACGACCCGAGGTCCGGGCCCGCCGAAGGTTCGACGAGCTCTCGGCCAAGGGCGCTCGCGTCACGTACGAAGAAACGCTCCGAGACGTGCGCCAGCGAGACGACCAAGACACGCGGCGCGCCCTGGCGCCGCTGAGGCAAGCACCCGACGCGACCGTCATCGACAATTCGGACGCGTCGATCGACGAAACCGTACGCACGATGATCGAGCACATCCGCGGGGTATCGCGCGCGTGAACGCGCGACGAGCGATCGTCGCTGCCTGCGCTCTGGCGGCCGCACCGTCGTGCGCGCCTCCTACGGCGAAGCCGCTCGCCCGACCCTTCGAACCGCAATGGGAGGACGTGCTCGACGCCCGTCCGGACCTGCTGGTCGTCGTCCGGCCGAGGGCCCTCGAGCTCGACGCCGTGTACGGCCCCCTCCTTCGTCGCGCCTTGGCGGTCGCGAAGCAACGCTACCGGATCGTGTCGGAGACCCGCGCGCTCGACGCCGTCGAGAGCTCGGACGAGGTCATCGTCGCACTTCGCTCGGGCCCCACCGGGCTGGAGCTCGTCTTCGTCGAGCGGGGAGTTCGGGCCGACGTCGATCCGGCGCGACTGGTGGACACCGAGGGACGGGCGCTCTGGCAGCCCGGGCCGAGCGGAAGCGTCCGCGAGCTCGAGCGCAGCGCGGCCCCGGCGAACTCCGAGTCCTCGGGCCTGCCGGACGAGGACGTGGATGCCTCCTTGTTCGAGCTGCCCGGCCGCACGTGGGTGATCGCGACGGGGCCCGCGCGCGCTCGGGCGCGGCAGGTGTTCCAGCACCCGACGCGCCGGCCGGCGCCGGACGTGGACGCCGAGGCGCTCGTCGTCGCCCGGGTCGACGGTCCGTCGCTGGTCGCGCGTGTGCCCCCTCTGCGGCCCGGCGAGGGCCTCGACGCGATCGGCAGGGGGCTCGTGTGGGCGGACTTCGAGCTGCCCCCCGGCGCGCCGGTTGCGCCGACCGAGCAGCCTCCGCGGCGAACCTGGAGGGCAATTCTTTCGTACGCCGACGGTCAGACGGCGAGCGCGGCCGAGTCCCAAGCGCGGGACGTGGTCGGGGCGTTCGCTCGCACGAAGCCCGAAGGCCTTGCCTGGCTCGGCGAGGCGACCGTCTCGCGAGCGCCCGGGGCCAGCTCGGACGTCGTTCTCACCGCTCCCCTGTCGGCGCCGCTGATTGAGCGGCTTCTGCGCCTGGGGGAGCGTTCTCCTCAAGAAAACGCGGGGGGTGAGGCGCCCCGCTGAGAACGAAGTGGGCGCCTCACACCACCCGTTCCCCTTTGACAGAAGAGATCAGGCAAGCTAGATGCCAATGCGCCGGGGAGCTCCCAGCGAGGGTCCGGTCCAACCTCTCGCAAGCGCGGACTCCCGGGCGAAACCTCAACGTATGCGTGCGAAGCGCGCACCGCGGACTGCCGAAGGATTCCTCGCAAGCCCATGTCGAACCAGCCCACCACAGCCCTGAGCTCCACAGGCAAAACCCCGGAGCAGACCGCGAGCAGCGCCGAGAACTTCGCGAGTCTCTTCGAAGCCAGCATCAGCGCCGGTGATTTCGGCAAAGAGGGCGAGATCGTACGGGGCACCGTCGTCGCGGTGCAACGCGACAACGTCGTCATCGACATCGGGGGCAAGAGCGAAGGCATCATCGCCCTGAACGAGTTCGCCGACGCCCAGGGGCAGACGGCGGTCAAGGCCGGCGATCAGGTCGACGTCTTCATCGAGAGCCGGGAGAACGACGACGGCCTCGTGACGCTTTCGAAAGAGAAAGCGGACAAGATGAAGGTCTGGGATGAGATCTCCGCCGCGTGCGAGCGCGACGAGCTCATCGAAGGCACGATCAGCCAGCGCGTGAAGGGCGGCCTCTCGGTCACGATTCGCGGCGGAGTCAAGGCGTTCCTTCCCGGATCTCAGGTGGATCTGCGCCCCATCCGCAACTTGGACAAGCTCATCGGCCAGACCTACCAATTCAAGGTCATCAAGTTCAACAAGAAGCGCGGCAACATCGTGCTCAGCCGGCGCGTCCTTCTCGAGAAGGAGCGCGACCAGCAGAAGACGAAGACGCTCGAGACGCTCGAGGAGGGCAAGGTCGTCCGCGGCGTCATCAAGAACATCACGGAGTACGGCGCCTTCGTCGACCTCGGCGGCATCGACGGCCTCCTGCACATCACGGACATGAGCTGGGGCCGCGTCAATCATCCCTCGGAGCTCTTCGAGGTCGGGCAGGACGTCACCGTCCGGGTCCTCAAGTACAACCCGGAGACGGAGCGCGTCTCGCTCGGCATGAAGCAGACGCAGGAAGACCCGTGGAGCCACGCCGAGGAGGCATTCCCGCCCGGCAAGAAGGTCCGCGGAAAGGTCCAGTCGATCACCGACTACGGCGCGTTCATCGAGCTCGAGCCGGGCGTCGAGGGCCTCATCCACGTCAGCGAGATGTCCTGGACCAAGAAGGTCAAGCACCCGAGCAAGCTGCTCGAGGTGGGCCAGGAGCTCGAGTGCCAGGTCCTCGAGGTCGACGCCAAGAGCAAGCGGATCAGCCTGGGTCTCAAGCAGCTGGAGCCCGATCCGTGGTCTCTCTTCACCGAGAAGTACAAGCCGGGCGACAAGATCGGCGGCAAGGTGCGGAGCATCACCGACTACGGCGTCTTCATCGGCATCGAAGAGGGCGTCGACGGCATGGTCCACAAGAGCGACATCTCGTGGACGGCGAAGGTCAACAACCCGAGCGACATGTACAAGAAGGGGGATGACGTCGAGGCGATCATCCTCAGCATCAATCACGACGAGAAGAAGGTCAGCCTGGGCGTCAAGCAGCTCTGGGACGATCCGTGGCCGACGATCTTCAACGAGCTGCCGCCGGGCAAGCAGGTCAGCGTCAGGGTCGTCAGCATCGTCGACTACGGCGTCTTCGTTCACGTGCGCGACGGCGTCGAGGGGTTCATCGCGCAGGGCGACGTGGTCGCCCCGAAGGACGACGCGGGCAACGACCGCGAGCTCGCGGTGGGCGACCATCTCGACGCCGAGATCGCGAACATCGACACCCAGGAGCGCCGGATCACGCTCTCGATGCGCAAGGGCGAGGCGCCCCCCGCGGCGGCCGGCGAGGCCAAGGCCACGACGCGCGCATCGCAACGCCCGCCGAAGAAGGCCGCGGCGGCCGAGGCCACGGGCGGGACGATCGGGGAGCTCATCAAGCAGAAGCTCGGCGACAAGCTCGCCTCGATCGGCGAGAGCAAGAAGGACGACGAGAAGAAGGACGACTGACCCTTCGGGCTCCACGATGGCGGATCGGCTCTGGGCCCCCTGGCGGATGGAGTACATCCTCGGCCAGCGGGGCCCCGGCTGCATCTTCTGCGACTTCGTCTCGGCGGACCGCGAGCAATACCGATCGAAGCTCGTGCTGGCGGTCACCGACCACGCCCTCGTCTGCCTTAACAAGTATCCGTTCGCGGCGGGCCACCTGCTCGTCGCCCCCCGCCGGCACGTTTCGAGCCTGGATGATCTGCCCGCGGACGAGTACCAGGAGACGATGCAGTTGCTGCGCGTCGCGGCGAGCCGTCTGCGCCAGGCTACACGCCCCGAGGGCCTCAACGTGGGATTCAACCTCGGCAAGTCCGCCGGCGCGGGGATCGAAGAGCACCTCCATGGACACGTCGTCCCGCGGTGGGCCGGCGACTCCAACTTCATGCCCGTGATCGCGGACGTGCGGGTGATGCCGGAGCACCTCGACGCGAGCTGGGTTCGCCTCGCGCCGTTCTTCACCGACGTCGCCGGCGCGCGCACGGCGGACTGATTCGGTCGCCTTCGATGCCCGATCCGCACCGGCCTCGATGGCGACGAACGCTCCTGCTGACCGTGACGGCGTCGGTGGCCGTCGCGGTGATGCTGGCCGCGCACGAGGTGATGCTCCCGTTCGTGCTCGCCGTGGTCATCGCGTACGTCCTGACCCCTCTCGTCGCGGCGGTCGAGAGGCGCAAAGTACCCCGAGGACTCGCGCTCATCGTCGTCTACGCGGCCGTCCTCGGATCGATCGCCACGTTTGCGCGAGTCGTCGCGCCGCGCATCGCCGTCGAGTTCCGCGGTCTCCGCCGGGAGCTGCCCGCGCTCGCCAACGAAGCGCGCGACAAGTGGGTCCCCGCGATGACCGACCGCCTGCGGTCGCTCGGAGTCGTCCCGCCCCAGCCTGACACGGAGCCCGTCGATACGGGCCCGCGCGGGGCGTTCGCGGTACGCCCGCAGCCGGACGGCTCGTTCGAGATCGAGGTGGGGAGCGGCGTGAACATCGTCGAGACCAAGAGCGGCTGGGTGGTGGAGCCCGTCCGCGACCACCGCGAAGTCGCGTTCGATCCGGGACGGGTCGTGGCCGACGCCGTGACCCGGACGTTCGCCTACGCGCAGGAGAACTCGCTGGAGATCGCCCGCGCCGTGCGCGATCTGTTCGTGACCGTGTCGCGAGCGATCTTCGTCTTCTTCATCACCCTCATGCTGGCGGCCTACCTGATCCTCACGCGCGAGCGCGTCCTCGGGTTCCTGCGGTCCCTCGTGCGCGCGGGCGCGCGACCGAGCTTCGACGCTCTCCTCGGTCGCATGGACGCCGGGCTCTCGGGGGTGGTCCGCGGCCAGCTCGTCATCTGCGGCATCAACGGCGTCCTCAGCGCCGTCGGGTTCGCGATCGTCAAGCTCAAGTACTGGCCAGTGATGGCCCTCGTCTCCGCAGTGTTCTCCCTGGTCCCCATCTTCGGCTCGATCGCGAGCGCGGTGCCGGCCGTCGCGATCGGGCTCACCCAAGGCCTCGGGACGGCCGCGTTCGTCCTGGCTTGGATCGTCGGGATCCATCAGCTCGAAGCGAACGTGCTCAATCCGAAGATCATGGGTGACGCCGCCAAGATCCACCCGGTCCTTGTCATTTTCGCCCTCCTCGTCGGCGAGCATTTCTTTCACGCGGTCGGGGCGCTCCTCTCCGTGCCGACCATGTCGATCGCCCAGAGCATTTTCTTGCATCTGCGCGACGAGACGGAGACTACCCGCGACGCTTGATCTTTTTCGGCCCCGTGGCGTGTTCTTCGGCGACCTGCATGAGGGCCGGCTTGTGGCTCTCGGTTCGACCGAATCCCAGGGCGCGCAACGACTTCTCGACGGCGCTCTCGTCCCCTCTTCGCACGGCGTCGACGAGCCGGTGCAGCGGCTCCTTCTTCGGGTCGACCGCGAGGAGCTCGAGCGCGTCGACGTGGAGGCGCCTCGCAAGCGCGTAGAGCGCAGGAAGGGACGGAACGCTCTTGCCGGCCTCGAGCTGTGAGAGATGCGCCTTCGCGAATTCTGTGTCCCACGCGAGCGTTTCTTGGGTGATCCCAACATGCTCGCGAACTGCGCGGATTCGCGCCCCGAGCTTGCGGGCAAAGGCAAGAGAAGCGAGTCGTCTCGGCATGGAGGCGAGACAGACGCTACTCATCCGGCGCGGGTTGACGTTCACACGGATTGAACCTAAGAAAGAGCGTGCGAAAGGGGGGTGGACCTCGATGAGGACCTTCAGACGAGCAGCGTGCTCTTGCGGGCGGGTCCACAGCAACGTCGCGCCCCTCCGAAAGCACGGCTGGCAAAGGCTCGGCAATGGGGACGCCGTGCTCCTCGTCGCGTGCGATGCATGCGGTGCGACCGTGACGGCCGCAACCGCTCCAGACGCCAGCCTCTGCGACTCGTGTCGCCGCCTCGTTGAGGGGACGAGCGAAGACCCCAAGGTATGCGTCGGCGACGACGCCAAGGGCCTTGTCCTCTGCACCGCGTGTGCGCGGCGGGACGCGCGCTGCAACCGATGGCTCGAGTGGCGCGTGGGCGGGCAAAGGCGCGCCGCACCCCGGCGTCGTGCTTCGGGACGTCGGTAGAGAAGCAAAATCAGCGAAAATCCCGGCTCATCGATGGGACATCGTACATCGTCAGCCGCTCGAGTCGTTCCGGTACGACGTACACCACGTCTCCCTGCCGCTCCACCTTGCCGTGGGCGACGAGCATCGAGCTCGTCGTCGCGACGTGACGCCACCGCTCGAACGTCCTCGTCCACAAGATGAGGTTGACGAAACCGACCTCGTCTTCGAGCGTGACGAAGACGACACCGCTGGCCGTCTGGGGACGCTGCCTGCAGATGACGAGGCCCGCCGTGCTCACGATGGCTCCGTGCGGCGTGCGGGATAGGTCACGGGACGTCTTGAAGTGCGACGGGAGGGACTTGCGCACGACGTTCATCGCGTGATCCCCCACCGCAACGCCGACCGACTCGTAGTCGAGCGCGAGCTGTTCGGCGTGCGACAGCGGTGGCAGATCGGGCATCGGGTCGCAGAGCTCCACGCCGGCCAAGAGATCCGTCTCGCGAGGAGCCCTCACCTTCCACATCGACTCGCGGCGTCCGAGGCCGAAGCTCGTGAGCGCCCCGGCTTGCGCGAGCGACTCGACCTCGCGCTTGTCGAGCCGACCTCGGGCGCGAAGGTCCTCCACGCTGGCGAAGGGGCGCTCGCGTCTCGCGATCTCGATCCGCCGGCCCGACTCCTCGCCCAATCCTCGAACGAGCCGAAGACCGAGCCGCAGCGCAGGCGGGTCGCCGTCGAACCTCCGGTCGCCCCCTTCGAGAGTGCAGTCCCAATCGCTCGCGTCGATCCGAACGGGGAGGACTTCCACGCCATGCCGTTCGGCGTCCTTCACGATCGTTCCCGGCGAGTAAAAGCCCATCGGTTGGCTGTTGATGAGCGCCGCTGCAAAGGCCGCCGGGTGATGTACCTTCAGCCACGCGCTCGCGTAAACGAGGTGGGCGAAGCTTGCCGCATGGCTCTCGGGGAAGCCGTACTCTCCGAACCCTTTGATCGACTCGAAGAGGCGCTCCCCGAACTCGCGTGCGATACCCCGCCTCTCGAAACCTTCGAGCAAGCGTTCGCGGTGGCGCTCGAGCTTGCCCGTACGTCGCCACGCAGCCATGTCTCGCCGCAGCTGATCGGCTTCCCCACCCGTGTAGCCGGCGCCCACGATCGCCAGCTGCATGACCTGCTCCTGAAAGAGTGGAACCCCGAGCGTTCGCTCGAGGATGGGGGCGAGGATGGGATGCGGCAGAGAGATCGGCTCCTCCCCCGTTCGGCGGCGCAGATACGGATGCACCATTCCCCCCTGGATGGGTCCTGGACGGACGATCGCCACCTCCACGACGAGATCGTAGAATTCGCGCGGCCGAAGGCGAGGCAGCATCGCCATCTGCGCTCGGCTTTCGATCTGGAAGACACCGACGGTGTCAGCCGCGCAAAGAGCGTCGTAGACGCGCGGATCCTCCGGCGGGATGGCCGCGAGCCGATCGATCGCGCTGGCTGGAGCCGCCGCCATCTCGCACGCCGCCATGTCGAGGCCTTTGCGGATGGCCGTGAGCATCCCCAAGCCCAGGACGTCGACCTTGAAAAAGCGCAGCGTATCCAGATCGTCCTTGTCCCAAGGAATGACGGTGCGCCGCGGCATCGTCGCAGGCTCGACGGGCGCCACCGCGTCGAGCGGCTCGGCGCTGAGCACGAAACCGCCGACGTGGATCGACAGATGCCGGGGAAACCCCTGGATGGCATGCGCCATCGCGAGCACCTGTCGAACCCGAACGTCTTCGACGTCGAACCCGCAGGCCCTAGTGCGTTCCGGCGGGATGTCGTCCAGCTTGTCCCACCACGAGACGAGGTCCCCGAGCCGATCCACTTGCTCGAGCGACAGGCCGAAGACCTTGCCGACCTCGCGGAGCGCGCTCTTGCCGCGGTACGAAATGATCTCGCTGACCATCGCGGCGCGGTTCCTTCCGTACGTCTCGTAGATCTCCTGGATTACTTCCTCGCGGCGCGAGTGCTCGAAATCGACGTCGATGTCCGGAGGCTCTCGCCTTTCGATCGACAAGAACCTCTCGAAGAGCATGCTGCTGCGTTCCGGGTCGACCGCCGTGATGCCCAGGCAGAAGCAGACCGCGCTGTTGGCAGCGCTGCCGCGTCCTTGGCACAAGATGTCGCGCCGGCGCGCCATCTGGACGATCGACTGCACGCTCAGAAAGTACGGGGCGACCTGGAGCTCGGCGACGAGGGCGAGCTCCTTCTCAATCTGAGCGCGCACGGCGTCGGAGAGCCCGAGTGGAAAGCGCTTTCGAGCCCCCTCGTACGTGAGGCGCCGGAGCGCCGCGTCCGGTGCTTCGCCGCCTTCGACGAACCCATCGCTCGGAAAACGGTACGCGATCTCGCGCATCGAGAACCGACACGCATCGGCCACGTCGCGCGTTCGCGCTAGCCACGCCGGGTGATCGGCGAAGAGCTCCGCCATCTGTCGGCCGGACTTGAGGTGCGCCTCGGCATTCGGCAATAGCGCCCTTCCCGCTTCGTCGAGCGTCACCGCCTCGCGAATGCAATGAAGAACGTCGTACACAGGTTTGTCCTCTCGGACGGCGTAAAGGACCCGGTTGGTCGCGCAGACCGGCACGTCGAGTTCGCGCGAAAGGGCTCCGACGCGACCCAGCCGTACGTCATCCTCACCGTCGAGATGCCGCCACGCCGCGATCGACAACCGTCCGCCGAAGGCCTCCTTCAACCGGGCGACGGACTCTGCCCCGCCGGCGACGACCTCGTGCCCAGGTCTCGAGCCGCGCGCCGCCGAAACGGGCGCGAGGCAGTAGAGACCGGCCGAGCACTCGCGAACGAGGTCGAGAGTCGCGCCCGCGAACTGGTTGCGTGCGACCGGGCGCGCCGTCTCGGCCGAGATGGTCGTTCGCGGTTTGCCCTTGGGGTGCCGCTCGTGACTCTTGGTCAGGACACGGCAGAGGTTTTTGTAGCCCTCACCCGTCGCGACGTGCAGCCAGACGAAGTCGAGCGGGCAATCGTCCAAGGCCACCTCGCATCCGACGACGAGGCGTATGCCGGCTTCCTCGGCGGCCTCCAGCGCTCGCACCATCCCGTAGAGGCCATCGCAATCGGCGATGCCGAGGGTGTCGTGTCCGAGGTCGACGGCGCGCTGGACGAGGGCCTTCGGGGACGACGCGCCACGCAAGAAGGAGAAGTGGGTACGCGCTCCGAGTTCGACGAACACTGCTCTAATGAGCAGGATATAGCGGGATCATCGACCGGACGAGCGCAAGGAGGCCATCTACGTCGAAAGGCTTGCTAATTCGTATATTTGAGACCGTGCTCAAGAACTCTCGAGTGCGGGCGGTGAAGGCTCCCCCCGTCACGAAGACCATCCGCTCGGCCTGATCCGGCGCCACCTTCTGCAGTTGCGCGTGCATCGCCGGTGCGTCCATTTCGGGCATCATCACGTCGCACAGGATGACGTCGAATCGGGCGCCCGCCTCGATCGCGGCGAGCGCGTGGCGGGCGCTTGTGATGGCGACGACCTCGCCCTCCCGGGTGAGCAGACGCTCGAGCGCGAAGCAGACGATGGGCTCGTCGTCGACGACAAGGATTCGCCCGCCTCGGACCGAACCATGGGTCGTGGCTGCGACACTCACGACGGGGAGACGCGACGATGTCGCTGGCTCCGAGGCGGGGAGCTCCACGCGGAAGAGCGTTCCCCGGCCCATTTCGGACTCGAACGACAGCGCTCCGCCGAGCGACGACACGATCCCGTGGCAGATGGCGAGGCCGAGCCCGGTCCCGATACCGACCGGTTTGGTGGTGAAGAAGGGCTCGAAGATTCGCCCGCGGACCTGCGCGGGGATGCCGGATCCGTTGTCCTGCACTTCGATCACGACCCGATGGGGGGTCGTCGCGCGGACGGCGACCCGGATCTCGTTCCGCTCGACGTGGTCCTCGGGAAGCGCTTGCACCGCGTTGAGCAAGAGATTCAAAAACACTTGCCCGAGCCGCGCTTCGTTGGCGACGACCTCCGGCACCGGGGAGTACTCCTTCACGAGACGAGCCCGGTGCCGAAGCTCGTTTTGGACGAGCGCGAGCGCAGCTTCCAGCACGGGCGTCACGTCGAGCGGCGCGCGGGTCTCGTGTTCGGGGCGCGAGAACGTCTTGAGGCTGCGAACGATGTCACGAATCCGCTCCGCACCGTCGCGCGCGTGCTCGAGGGCGATGATCACCTCGCTCGCCCGGCCGGAGACGTCGTCGGTCGCGGGCGGCAAGAACTTCGGAAGCTCTCCGATAGCGTACCCGAGGTTCAAAAGAACGTACGCGAGTGGATTGTTGATCTCGTGCGCCACGCCCGCCGCAAGGGTACCGAGCGACGTCAGCCGGTCGGTCTGCGCCAGCCGAGCTTGCAGCTCTTTGTGCTCGCTCTCGACGAGGAGCCTGTCGATCGTGTCGACGAGCAGGTCGTACTCGACGGGCTTGCGGAGGTAGGCATCCGCGTCGATCGCGGCGGCTTTGGCGGTCGCGTCCGCGCTCAGCGCGACCACCGGGATCGCCGCGAGCAACGGATCCTGCTTCTGCTCGACGCGAAATTGCCAGCCATCCATGATCGGCATCATCAGGTCGAGCAGGATGAGGTCCGGCTTGGGCGACGCGCGGAGCCAGTCGAGCGCCTCGCGCCCGTTGGCGCACCCGGCCACAAGAAAGCCCTCGGTGGACAGCAGGCCGTCGAGGGCTTCGCGTATGTCCGGATCGTCTTCGATCACGAGAAGACTGCGGCCCGACGCCCGCTTCTCGAAGCCTGGCGATCGCATTCAACCAATGATTGTGCCCAAAGTGTAGGGATGTGTCGAAGGAGACTCGAACTTAGTCCAACCACCCTCGAAGCCAGGCTTCGCCTTTGGCGAGCTCGACCCAAGCAAGTCCTTGACAGAGTCCCTGCCCGGAGAACTTCTTCGAGACCCAGACGACGAAGAGATCGCTCACGCGAGGACCGCGTCGCCACCACTCGACGGCCTCGATCCGAGCCGTCGGCCGAGCGCGCTCGATCCATTCGAGCGGGACCTTCCACGGATCGACGAGGCGCGAAGGCTCGACGGCCGACGTGACGAGCTCGCTGCGCTGAGTCCGCAGGCTCGAGCGAAGCGAGAGTTCGGACGACACACCCGACTGAGTCTTCGCGTGCGCGATGCCGAACGGGACGAGCCGCGTTCGTTCCACCGGAGCCCACGTATCGACGAGGCCGAGCGTCCCGACGCTCGTCTCCCCCAGCTCGGCCACGAGCTCCGTCACCAGGCGCGGCAACGCGCGATCG
>Ga0070735_10003669_pt1 | contig 13345 bp, 13 predicted proteins | sample Coa_R1_FD_66443 | JGI IMG/M metagenome (GOLD analysis project Ga0070735, IMG submission 66443) | Surface soil microbial communities from Centralia Pennsylvania, which are recovering from an underground coalmine fire - Coalmine... | ecosystem: Environmental > Terrestrial > Soil > Unclassified ...
TCGTCGATCCCGATGCGGGTGACGAGGTCCACGACGTCCGAGGGGGGGCTGCCCACGGGGGCCATCAGAGCGCGACGCCGACTCCAAGCGCAAGCGGACCGAGCATCCTCGCGGCCGGCGGCGCCGCCGGAGAGCGCCCGGCCAGCCGATGGCCGGCGTCCGGCTTGCCCACATGAGCTCCAAGCGCTGGCGGGCGGCCGAAGGAGCCGCGAACGGCGGGCAGCCTCCGTCGACCGCGGCATCGTTGATTGACGTAGGGGCTACGGGTGCTTAACGTGCTTGGCCCCCGGCGCGGCACGGGGTTTAGCCAGGTGGAGCAATCGGTGAACAAAGCCACCCTCAAGAAGTTCAGGACGCTTCTGACCGACAAGCGCGACGAGATCCTCAAGAAGGCCAAGCAGACTCTCGAGCAGGACATGACGCTCGACACGGACGACCTGCCCGACGAGATGGACCTCGCGTCGAGCGAGTACCTCCAGTCGTTCACGTTTCGCCTGCGGGGCCGCGAGAAGAGCTTCCTCGACAAGATCGAGAAGGCATTGAAGAAGATCGACGACGGCACCTTCGGCATCTGCGAAGAGTGCGGGGAGGAGATCTCCGTCAAGCGCCTCGAGGCTCGCCCCGAGACGACGCTCTGCATCCGCTGCAAGGAAGACCAAGAGCGGATGGAGAAGGACTACACCTAGGGCGGGGCATCGGTAGAGCCGCTGCACGGCGCGGCCCTATCGACAGCGCCCTTGCGACGTCACTCGTACAGGGGCCGGCGGCGGCCTCGGTCGATCTTGTGGAAGCCGAGCGCGAGCGCGGCGGCCACGAGGTCCGGGTGCAGCGAGCCGGTTGTCAGAACGGAGCGGACGAACTCCGCCCCGCGCCGGCGGTCCTTCATCGCGCCGAGCGCGGCGGCGGTGACGACCCGGACGGCGAGCGGCGCCATCGCGGGGGGAGGGTCCACCGCGGACGTCCTTCCCTTCGCCGCCTCGATCCCGCCCCCGGACGCGACGGCGTAGGCGCTCAGCCACGTCGCGACCGGACCGAGCACGAGCGGATAGCGTGCCAAGAGAGGACCGACCTCGGCCGACTTGTTCCGGGCGACGAGCGCGAAGGCGCGCTCCCAGAGGACGCGCGGGGTGACCGTGCCGTGATCGAGCGCGGACTGCGACAGCGCGTCCGCCTCGTCGAGGCGCCCCTCGTAGCGCGCCAATCGGGCGAGACGCACCGCGCGCAAGGGCTGGGCGTCGGCGCCCTTCCCCCAGAGCGCCGCTACCTTGTCGGCGGTCGGAAGGTCGCCCGAGTCGAGCGCGACGTCGATCGCGACCAGGTCGTCCCACGGATCGTCGTTGCTGGCCATCGCGACCAGGCGCGCGCCGTCCTGCTGCACGCGCCCCGCCAGTACGTCGGGTCCCATCGAGAGCGCGTCGAACTGCGGCAGCTTTCGCGCCGCGGGGGGAATCGCCTCGAGGGCGCGCGCAACGCCGTCGGCGTCCACGCGCTCGTACGCGGACGCGGCCCGCACCACAGCCACGTCGGTGGACGTGGGGTCGAGCTCGTCGGTCGCCTTCAGCGCTTCGTCCAGACGCCCGCCGAGCAACGCGACCCGCGCCGCGAGCGCACGCGCCGGCTCGTACACCGCCGACAGCTGGAGGGCCGCAAGGGCCGCCTTGCGAGCCAGCCCCTCGTCGCCCAGCGGCAGCGCGATCGCTCCGAGCCACACCGCGGCTCCGGGGGCTTCGGCCTGCGCCAACCCCGCCTGCAGCGCCGTTCGCGCCTCGTCGGGAGCGTGGCGGTCGACGGCGCGGAGGGCGGCGATCGCGCTCGGCACGAACTTGAGGCCGGAAGGGAGCTCCGCGGCGCGCTTCGAGACCTCGTCGGCCTCGGGCGGGGGGTGGTCCTCGTCGCGCGCCGGGTCTCGCCCCCACGCGAGGGCGACGAGGGCGATCGGCTCGGCCCGGTCGGGCATCTTGATGCGCAGCTCCTTTGCCAGGCGCATCGCCTCCTGCACGTCGCCGCGAATGGCGGTCGTCCGTACGAGGCCGACCTGCGCCACGAAGAGGCTGGGATCGTCCTTGGTGGCCGACGCGTAACGATCGCGATCGCGCCCGTCGCCCGCGCGCTCGAGCGTCGCCCCGGCGACTGCCTGATAGTACGCATCGCTCGCCGCCGGTCCGTCCCATCGCGGAAGCACGGCGGCGGCGCCCGCGTTGTCGCCCTGGAAGAGGAACGAGGCCACCCGAGCGAACGCGTATTTCTCCTCGGGAACGCCGACCTCCTTGGCGCGCGCCATGGCGTCCTCGAACGCGACGTCGGCGCCGCTCTTCACGAGCCCGACCATGGCTCGCTCCCTCGCCCAATCGAGGGCCGCGCGAGGACTGCGCGTCTCGAGCGCGAGCGCTCGGGCCAGCGCTCGCTCCGCGTCCGGCAGGGCATCCGGTTTGGCCTCGCGAAGGGTGGCCTCCACGCTGTCGAGGAGCGCCTCCGCCTGCGCGTGATCGAGGGCTCGCTTGTGCCGATAGAAGAAGTAGGTGCCTACGCTGCCGGCGAGAAAGAGCACCATTGCGGCGACGAGCGTCGGCGCGCCCTTTCGCCTCGGCCCCTTGCCGGGCCGATCCCACGTGGCCCCGGCTCCCTTTGCGTTCGGCTCGTAGACGCCGGCGAGGGCGAGGGCGTCGAGGACGTCGCGTGGGTGGGGGACGACCGCTCCACCGCCCGTCCGCGGCGGCGGAGATGCCGGGCGCGCGGCGAGGGGCATGGGCGCTGGATGCGCACCGTTCGTCCGCGGCTTCGGGACGACCGAATCGACGACGTTCTTCGGGACCTGCGGGCCCGTCGGCGCCGGGGCATGCTTCGCCGGCGACGGGCCGGTGACCTCCGATATCTCGGACACCTCGCTCCACTCGCTGTCGGAGTCGGGCGCGCGGGGGAGCGGCGGCGGCCCGAGGCCGCGCGCCGCGAGCGACGGGGGCGGAGAAAGGGGCGCCTCGGGCTCCGTCAGGCTTCCGAGGGCGAGCGGGGGTAGCGGCTTCACGTCGGTCGTGTTGTCGCTGATCGAATCGAAGAGATCCCGTCCGACGTGGGCGTGCGCCAGGGCCACCTCGGCCGCCACGGCGCGGACGCCCGCCTTGGCTTGCATCGGGCGGAGGGCCCTGGCGCGGGCGAGCCAATCGGGGGCGGCAGGATCGCGCGACCCGAGCTGGATCGCGCGCTCCATCACCTTCTCTGCGCGCTCGGCGTCCCCGCGGCGCAGGAGCACCTCACCGAGCCAGCGATAGACCTGCGCGTCGCGCGGCGCTTGCTTGCCCGCCGCGACGAGCACCGTTTGCGCGTCGGCAAAGCGGTGCGTCTCCATGTACATCCGCGCGACCGAGACGAGGACGGCGACGTCTCCACCGTGGCGCTGGGTCGCGAACTCGCCCACCTGCTGGACCAGCGGCCCGCGGGGATTGCCGCGAAGCGCGTCGCAGAGGGCGACGGTGGTGGCCGGGCTCGGATTGCGCTTCCAGCGTTGAACAAGCTCTTCGATCGGATCGGCCATTGCGAAGGTCCAGCGCGGCGCACGCGCGCGTCGGCGCCGCCGATGACGGCAGACCCTCATTGTCAGACGAAATGGTCCGCCGAGGCGAGCGAAACTCGCCCGAGGCGCGGATGTGGGAATGTGAGGGTCGTTCGGGTGCGTCGTCCGAACTCTCGCTTCGCTCGAGCGTGCGGAACGACGGCCAGTCGGGTGTCCCTGGTCCGTTCTCTCGCTTCGCTCGAGCGTGCGGACCAGTCGGGTGTCCCTAGTCCGAAGAACGGTGAGGCGGGAGCGGGAGTCCCAGTTCTTTCATGACGAGCTGCAGGTCTTGCCACGCTTGACGCTTGGCTTCGACCTGTTGCGGGCTCGGCCTTAGCAAGTACGACGGGTGATACGTCGGCATCACCAGGGTCTGCCCCCGATAGAGCTTCCACTGCCCCCGAAGCTTCGTTACCCCGAGCTTGGTATCGAGCAGGGCCGCGATCGCAGTGTTGCCCAGGGCGACGATCGCGCGCGGACGCACGAGGGCGAGCTGCTCGTGCAGATACGGGATGCACGCCGCGACCTCGTCGGGCTCCGGCCGACGGTTTCCCGGGGGCCTGCACTTGACGATGTTGCACACGTACACGTCCGTCGCGGGGGCGAGGCCCATCGCGCCGATCATGCGGTCGAGCAGCTGCCCCGCCCGGCCGACGAAGGGCAGCCCTTGCGCGTCCTCGTCCGCACCGGGCCCCTCACCGACGAAGCAGAGCTTGCTCGTCGGGTTTCCGCGGGCGAACACGGTCTGCGTCCGCGTCGACGCGAGAACACATCGCGTGCACGACGCCACTTCCGACGCGAGCTGCGGCAAGCGCGCGAGAGAAGGGTCGGGCGCGGTCGCGGGCGCCGGCGCGTGGGCAGGCGCGGGCACGGGCACGGGCGCCGCGACGGACGGGCGCGGCGCAGCCCTCGGGATGCCGGTCGCGCCCGAGTCCTGCTGCCACTCGAGATACGCACGGAGCGAGCCCACGAGACCCGCCAGCTCGGAACGCGGGTCGTTCGCCGGCGTCTTCATCGGGTGAAGTGTACGCGAGCCTTCGCCGTGCCGGGGATGGGGTGGCCGTCGAAGTCGAGCGCCGTCACGTACCGACGCGCCATCGCGCACCGGTACGCCTCTCGACCAAAGCCGTTGCCGGGATCGGACACGATACGGACCGCCTTGGGCGATCCGTCCGCGCTGACGTCGATCTCGAGCGTCACGTACGCGTCGTCGATCTGGGCGACGTCGGCCTCCTGCGGGAACGGACAGCTCCAGTCGTTGCCGCCGCCGAGCGACGCGCGCCGCGAGAGGTCGTCGCCCTTGCGAACCGGCGCGGCGGCGACGGGCGCCTGTCCGCCGGGAACGCCCGTCGGCGCCGCAAGCCCGCGCACGGCGGTCTTGCTCGTCCCGTTCGCCGTCGTCGTCCCCCCCGCGTAGGCTTCCGCGTTGCCGGTGATGATCGTGTTCCCGGTGAGGTCGACGGGCTCGTTCGGGTCCGGCTCCTGGGTCAACACCTTGCCCGCCTGCGCCGGCGCCGCGGGAGGGGGTGGGGCCTCGTGGGGCGTCGGTCGGGGCGGCGGCGCGGCCTCCTTGGGCTCGGGGGGCGCCTCGACGGGCGGCGGGGCCGGCGGCGGTGCCTCGTCGACCTCGATCTCCTGCGGTACGTAGGTGAGCTGGGGCACCTGGTTCGTCAGCGCGACGAGAATCCCCACGGCCCGGACGACCACCGAGAGGCCGAGCAGCAGCGCGACGGCGCCGAGCATGTACCCGAGCCACGCGACCGCGCTCGAGCTGTGGGGGTCGAGCCCGAGCACCTTGTAGAGCGGGTCGTCGTACGGCGCGCCCCCCGCGGTAGCCATGACGCCGATCCGCGCTCCCGTCGTCCCGTTGCTCGAGCCTCTGCTCCCGTCGGCCATCGTCGCCAGGTCCCGGTCAGTGGGTGGGTCCGGCGATCGGCGTCACGCCGAACGCGATTTTGCTGACGTGCGCTTGCTTGAGCAGATCGAGGACGTGAATCACCCGGCCGTGCGTGACCGAGGCGTCGGCCTTGATGACCGCGCGCAGCTCCGGGTGCTGCGTCTGCGCGTCGCGAGCGAGCTGCAGGATGCTGTCGTCGCCGGGAATCGGCTTGCCGTCGACGAGGGCGCGGCCGTCCGCGACCAGGATGATGCTGAAGATGACCTGGACCTCGCTCGTCCCCGTGGCCGCCTTCGGCAGGTCGAGGGGCACGGTTTGGTTGAGCACGATCTTCGTCGTCACCATGAATATGATCAGCAGGACGAGCGTGATGTCGACCAGCGGGGTGACGTTGATACCGGTGATCGCGTCGTCTGCTTCGCTAGCTCCGCCGGCCATCAGTTTCGCTCCGACCTCTCGGCCTTGGAGCGTCCGGCTCCACCCCCGCCCACCCGCTCGCTCGACGGCTCGGTCTCGGCGCCCTCGGGCAGCGGCGTCGCCTTGAGGTGCGCGAGGAGCATGTGTCCGAGCGCCTCCGTGTTCGCGACCGTCCCGCGCACGATCCGCTGGAACGCGTTGTACGCGGCGACCGCCGGGATCGCGATGAGGATCCCGATCGCGGTGGCGACGAGCGCCTCCGAGATGCGGCCCATCACCGCCTCGGGTGCGAGCTGCGTGGACGCCGCGGAGGTCGCCATCTTGACCTTGCTCAGTTCATCGAACGCCGCGACGATCCCGATGACCGTGCCGAGCAGCCCGATGAACGGGGCGTTATTGCCCAGGGTTCCGAGGAACGCGAGCCTGCGTTCGAGCTTGATCCGTTGCAGCGCGCTCGCGCCGTCCATGGCCTCCTGAGCCGCCTCGACGCCGCGGTCGGCCTCGACGATGCCCGCGACGACGACGGCCGCCTCGGCGCTGCCCGACGCCTCGAGCCTTCGCCGTGCGCCTTCGAGATCGCCGCTCCGGAGAAGCTTGCCGAGGTCGCGCATCAGAGCCTCGATGTCGTCGCGGAGCGACCAGTAGAGCCACGCACGCTCGAGCATCACCGCCAGCGACACGATGCTAAGGAGGAGCATCAGCGCGAGGATCCAGCCCGTCCCCAGGCCCACCATCGCGCTCTTGACTCGTTCGATCAGCGAATTCACTCGGGTTCCTCTTCCTCGTCGTCGTTGCCCCGTGGGCCTCCTGGGCCTCGCGGCGCATCCAACGCCCATATCGACGCGAGCACGGTCGTCGCGTACGCCCCTTTCGGTAGCACGAAGTAAACCCGGACGCAGGCAACCGCATTCTCTGCATCGGCTTCGTCGATCTCGAATCGGAGGTCTTGCACCCACAGGCGCAGCGCCCTCCGGCTGCCCTCGCCGAACGGGCGCGTCCGTTCGAGGTCGAACCCGGCGCCGAGCACCCGTTGGACCGTATCCCTCTCCATTTCTTGGGCCGCGCCGCCGGGCCAGCGCATCCGGGCCCCGATCATCGGTCCCGTGGGCGACACTTCGCCCCGCTCGGCCCTTTCGCGATCCGTGGCCACGTCGGCGCACTCGAAGAGGCCCCCCGAGGAACGGAGCTTCAAGAGGTCTCCCTCGATCGGGACGTTCCACGTGCCATCGCGCACACGCGCGTCGAGGACTTCGTTATACACCTTGGACTGGAGCGACGACCACAGGAGTCGCGCCAGGCGCTTGTCACGGGGCGCGGGAGCGGTCGGGTCGCGCAGCCAGGCCAGCGCCCGCTCGGCGTTGTCCCCTCGTGCACCGAAGCGCTGCGTGCCGAACGCGTTGGGCAGGCCGCGGCGCGCGACCCCATCGAGCCCGCTCGTAACGTCGCGCAGGCGGTCCCTCGGCACGCCGCGCACCGCGATGGCGAAGCGATTGCCCTGGAGGTGGCCCGGCTTCAACTTGTGCCCATGCGGTATTGCCTCGTGGACGGCGATTCCTTCAAGGGACAGGGACAGCGCGCGCTTCGCCAGGTCGGCGGCATCGACCCCCGTCGGCGCCTCGAGCGACACGGTCTGCGTCGTCACCGCGACCTTGTCCTTCATGCCCGCGAAGCCTGCGGCGCGCGGGTCGCAGGCGAGCGACCGCGCCAGCGACTGGACGGCAGCCAGCGTGGTCAGGTTCGTCTTCGTGAACCGAACGAAGACGTGCTGACCGGCGCCGGTCGGCGCGTAGGCGGAGAGCTCCTCGACGACGAAGTCCTCGGGGGCCGTCCGGATCCGGCCCGGCGGCTTGGGCGCCTGCGTCGCGTCCACCTGTCAGCGGTCCGCGTTGAGCTCGTGGGCCATCTCGTCGCGCGGACTTCGAAAGTACTGCTGCGGCGAGTACGCGAGGAAGTTGCTGACGCGTGAAGTGTAGAGGCACGCGTACTCCTCCACCTGGGCGCCGAAGCTCGACTCTTCGTTCTCTTCCTTGAGCAGCGACCCCCAGAAAGGGTGAAACCGCCCGTCGACCCGCCGCTCGATCGCCTGAAGCTCGGTATCGGCGTGCCGCAAGCGTCCGCGAACGCGGTCGATCGCGCGCTTGACCTCCCGCACCGCCTCGCTCGAAGCGCCCGACTTTCCGTTGGCGTGCTGCTCGGCTCGTCGCGAGAGCTCACGAAAGCGCGTCTGGTAGAAGCGAAGCTCGTCCTCGAGCCGGTCGCGCGCGTCCTCGAGGTACTCCGCCTGGGCGAAGTCTTCGTGGCACGAGTCGTGCGCGATGACTTCACCCTCGAGCTCCTGGATGATCATGGCGGTGCGCCAGGCGCTCTCCTTCTTGCTGCGCAGAATGTCGCCGTAGATGTGGTCGCCCACGTAGAGGATCTCGTCGCCGTCGGCGTCGAGGGCGCGCTCGAGGTCCACGAGGTTGCCCCCCTCGTAGATGGTGCCGCGCTCGAGCGGGAAGGACGCGAGCTCGAGGGTGTCGCCGTGACGCTGCATGAGCGGCCGCTGCTCCTGGAAGAACGCAGGCTTCGTCGCGGCGACGATGGCCACGTCGAAATACGTCCGCCAGTGGGGATATTCGCTCATCTCTCCGTCGAGCAAGTAGCTCATCATCCGGTCGGTGTACGGCCACCGCGAGTTCGTCAGGAGAAAGAGCTTCTTCCCTGCGCTCCGCAGCTTGTGCAGCGTGGGGGCGAGGTCGTGGTCCTTGACCACGAACCTCGGGAAGTCCGAGGCCACCCGCTCGAGGATCGTCCCGTCGCGGTGCGCCTCGTCGATGCAATCGCGGATGTCCGTGAAGGTCTTCGCGTAGTCGACCGCGAGCCCTCGTCGCTCCATCGCCTCGACGAGCGCGGCGTACAGCGCCGCCTCGCTGAGGGCGTAGAGCGTGTCGATCCAGTGGTAGCGCGGTGTGGCCGGGCGGATCTTCTTCGAGTGGTAGAGCTCACGCAGCTCGTCGCGCGGCAGCTGGCGCATCCCGTGGTAGCCCTTGGTGACGAACTTGTACCGGTTCATCTTGAGGATGTGTCCGAACCGCTTGTCGATGAGCAGCCCGCGGACCGGGAAGGACGTCGAGTACGGCATCGATCGGACGAAGTCCGGGTAGCCGCGGGCGACGAGCTTCTCGATGGTGGCCTGGATGGAGAGCTCGTCCATCTCCGGCTGGTCATAGATGGCCAGCGTGTAGTCCATGTCGAAGCCCACCCACGCGATGCTGCTCATGCGCAAGTTGCGGTTGCAGAAGACCCGGCGGTGGCGCGCGATGCCGGGCGTATGGGGCCGCGCCAGAAACTCCTCGATGGGGAGCGATAGCTGGTGCGTGTTCACGCGCGCGTCCTCGGGGGCGCGAGACCCGCCCGCACCCCACGACATTTAATGTCGCACGCTGAGGTCTCTCGCGCTAGTCGGGCTCATGGGCATCCTCATCGGGATCCTCGTGACCGGTCAGACGGTGCGGGAGATCGCGCGCGAGCGTGGCGATTTCGAGCGATTCATCCGCGACGCGGTGGGGCCATTGCCTCGTGTCCAGTGGAGGTCCTACGACGTGCACAGCGATGCGCCCTTGCCGGGGCGGCTCGACGTCGACGCCTTCGTCGTCACAGGCTCGAGCTCGAGCGTCACGGAGCGCGCACCGTGGATGCTGCGTCTCGAAGGCCTCGTCCGCGACATCGCTGCGTGCCCGACGCCGCTGCTCGGAATCTGCTTCGGACATCAGATCATCGCCCAGGCGCTCGGCGGAGAGGTGCGCAAGAACCCACGGGGCCGCGAGATCGGCACGGTGCGCGTGACGCGCGCCGCCGACGACCCGCTCTTCGCGGGATTGCCGCGCGCGTTCGACGTCAACGGTACGCACCTCGACGCGGTCACGCGCCTTCCCTCCGGCGCCGAAGTCCTCGCGACCACGGCGCTCGATCCCGTCGCGGCCTTCCGGGTGGGCGAGCGGGTGCGCGCGGTGCAATTTCACCCCGAGTTCGACCGGAGCGTCATGCGCGGGTATCTCTCCGCTCGCGCGCACCTGATCCGCTCCGAGGGCGGCGACCCGGACGCCCTTCGCGATCACGTCCACGCCGGCACGCGCGGACGCGACATCCTGCGAAACTTCGTCACCCGTCTCATTCGGGGGCACGAGTCCACGTGAACTTCGTCTTGGACGGACCGGGGGCCCCGACGGCCACGATGGCGTCCGGCGCGAAGTCGTGGGCTTCGACCGGCGGCGCCGCAACCGCGAGGTGCGACGGCGTCCACCTGGGGGCCTTGTCGACGTCGCGACAGCAGCGGAACCCGACGAAGTAGTACGAGAATCCGGGGTCGTGGCTGTAGGTCATCGGCCGGCACTGACTGCGGACGTGGCCCCAGGCCCCGCCCTTCAGGCCGGCCCACTTGGACTTCTCGCGCGGAGCCTCGTCGCTGACCACCCACTCGTCGAGGTTGCCCGGCATGTCGTACACCCCGAAGCCGCTCCGGCAGCTCTCCATCGAGCCGCTCGGGACGCTCTGGTCGAGCCGCGCAAGCTCCTTGTCCGCGATGGCCGGGTCCCGCGCGTAGAACAAGAACTGCCCCTTCGGCGCAAAGCGCGCGGGCTCGATGTAGAAATTGTCGAAGTTGCACTTGGTGTGATCGCGCTCCCAGCCGTACGCGAAGGGCGTGTGCTCGGGGCCTTCGCAGGCGGCCGTCCACTCGCTCGCCCAACAGAGACGCTTGCCCTTCGATTCGCACGTGGCCTGCGCCTGGAACCAATCGAGCATCCACACGGGGTGAGCGCCGGCCTGGTTCGGGTACTCGTAGCGGTCGATGCAGAAGGCCATGCGGCGCTCGCGTCCCGGGCAATGCTGCTTTTGCGAGAAGGCGTGGCAGATGTCGAGGTTGTTGATCTTGTCGTGCTCGAGCTCGAGGCAGCGCCGCTCGATGTCGGGGCAGTAGACCGTGTCGACGTAGAGCATGTCGGGCGGGCACGGCCCCGTCGGCGCGGCAGGCTCCAGCGCGACCACGGCCGGCTCGGGCGCCGGCGGGCCCTTCTTGTCCCCTTGCACGCTCGGCTGCAGGTCGATGGTCGTCTTGCGCAGGACCCCGGCGCGCGGGGGAGACTCTGCCAGGACGAGCGCAAGCGCAGCGACGAGCACGGCGCCGGCGATGGCCCTCGACGTCCGCATCGCGGCGGGCAACGTCTCATGCCCGAAGGAGCACCGGCAAGCGCCGTTCGAGGCTCGAGGTCGGCGATTTGGGATAACCTTCTCGCCCCGATGGACCTTTCGAACAAAGTCGTCGTCGTGACGGGCGGCGCCCACGGGATCGGCCGCGCGCTCGCGCGCAGGTTCGCCCGCGAGGGGCTGCGAGGGATCGTGGTGGGTGACCTCGACGGGGCGGCCGCCGAGGAGACGGCCCGCGAGATCGGGGGCCTGGGCCTGCGCGTCGACGTGGGCGTCGAGGGCGACGTCCAGCGCCTCGCGGCGACCGCGGTCGAGCGCTACGGCGCGATCGACGTCTTCTGCTCGAACGCGGGCATCTTCTTCGGCGGCGGCGAGGAGGTCGCGGACGCCGAGTGGCGCCGCATCTTCGACGTGAACGTCATGGCGCACGTGTACGCGGCCCGCGCCGTGGTGCCGGGGATGCTGGCGCGCGGAGGCGGGGCCTTCGTGTCGACGGTTTCCGCGGCGGGCCTCCTCAGCCAGATCGGGTCGGCCCCGTATGCGGTCACCAAGCACGCCGCGCTGGCGTTCTCCGAGTGGCTCTCCATCACGTACGGAGACCGCGGACTACGCGTCTCGTGCATCTGTCCGCAAGGGGTTCGCACCGCCATGCTGGCGTCGGGAGACACGCCCTCCTTCCTCCTCGAGGGCGCGCTCGAGCCGGAGGTCGTCGCCGACGCCGCGGTCCAGGGCGTCCGCGACGAGCGGTTCCTCATCCTGCCGCACCCCGAGGTGGCGACCTATTTCGTGCGCAAGGCCTCCGACTACGAGCGCTGGCTCCGCGGGATGCGCCGCATGCAGGGCAAGATACACGGTTGACGCGGCTGTCGTGTGTCAGCCGAACGCGAAGACGGCGCGGACGAGGTCTTCGCCGCACTCGTCGACGATCGCGTCCGCCCCGGCGTCGCGCAGCTCGGCCCGCGAGGCGTCGTCGGCGGCGACGCCCACGACCCGCGCGCCGATCGCGCGGCCGGCGAGCACGTCGCGCTCGGTGTCGCCCACCACGACGACGACCCGCCCGTCGCGGTCGGCGGCGCATCGGTCCGCGGCGAGACGTACGATTTCGTGGCGGGGCTCCGCGTCGCACCCGAAGGCGCCGCGCGAGAAATCGAAGACGCCCTCGAGGCCCGCCGACGCGAGCTTGAGGCGGGCGGCGTCGCGCACGTTGCCCGTGGCCAGCCCGACCACCGTGCCGCGCGCGCGCAGCGCCTCGACCGTCCGGACGACGTCGCCGATGGGCCTGTATCGGCGCGTTCGAAGCACGACCGCGAGGTGCCCGAGATAGAGGGCCAGGATCTCGTCGACTTGCGCGTCGTCGCCGCTCGCGCCGGCGCGCGCAAGCATCGCGCGCGTCAGCGCGCGGTCGGTCCCGCCCGCCACCCGCATCCCCGCGGAAGCACCCTCGAAGCCGTACCGCTCGTGCATCGCCCGATCGAGCGCGGCGCGGCCCGGACCGGGTGGCCCTCCGACGAACGTGAGGACCGTCCCGTCGAGATCGAAGAGGACTACATGTTGTCGCAAGGCAGGGTGGATGGCTTTTTTGAAGTTGGGGGGGTCGGGGGGAGAGGATCTCGCCCCAAAACCTGAGTCATGAAAGGTCTGGCCGGCACTTCCGGCCAGGCCTTGAAAGCGTACCTTTCCTCCGTTTCCGGCGACACACTCGGCGCGGTATGAGTGTGGGATGGGCGACAAAGTGCTCGTCGAGACCATCAAGGGGATCGTCGCCGCGGCTCGGTCGGGGGAGATGGACGCCGCCTTTGCGGGCTACCGTGCGCTCTTCTCGGGACCGGCGTTCACCGGCTACGACGAACAGGACCGCCGTCAGGCGCTGCGGATCATGGTTCACGCCAAGGGCGTGCCGGATCCCCCGAGCCCCGCGATGATCGAGGCCCACCGCGCCGCCCTCGGCCCCCTCACCGCGCTCGCCTCCGCCTCGGGCGATCCCGCCGATCAGGAGATGCTCGGCATGTGCCTCGTCGTCGTCGGGGAGCCGGAGCGCGCCGGAGAGGTGTTCCGCGCAGCGCTCGCGGTCGAACGCGAGCGAAACCTGCAGTCCGACCTCTGCGGCGCGCTCATGAAGCGCGTGTCGATGCTGTAGTCCGCAGGCTCGAGCGAAGCGAGAGTTCGGACGACTCGCCACAAGCAGACTAGGGGCCGTCCCTAGTTTTTGTCGACGGGAAGCTGGATCATCTCGATCACTTAGCGGCGTGGGCTGAGACAACCATTGCCTCGGCACAGCTGGCCATGATCAAAGATCG
>Ga0070735_10003670_pt1 | contig 13345 bp, 8 predicted proteins | sample Coa_R1_FD_66443 | JGI IMG/M metagenome (GOLD analysis project Ga0070735, IMG submission 66443) | Surface soil microbial communities from Centralia Pennsylvania, which are recovering from an underground coalmine fire - Coalmine... | ecosystem: Environmental > Terrestrial > Soil > Unclassified ...
AGAACGCCACGGCCTCCTGTAACCAGTGCCACCAGGGGAGCGGCGCCGCCGACTTCGTGTTCAGCCAGTACTACCCCGTGCTGCGCGCGTCGACGCCGCATTCGAAGTGAGATGCCAGATTGTTCATTGGCCCTGCCACAGACCCCGAACAGGAAGCGAGACGTCCCATGAATGCCAAACGCTTGCACCTGCTGACGACATGCGGCCTCGTCGCTGCTGCGCCCCTCGCAGTAATGGCTCTGCCGCTCGCGTCGCATTCGGCGCCCACGGGCGACGCTCCCGCCGTCAATGCCGGTGAGTTCTCACCCTACGTCACGAAAGACGGCGCCATCTCGCGGCCAACCGATTACCGCGAAACCTTTCTGCATCTGGGCACCTTCGCCGTGGCCTCGAAGCCAAATCAGCCCGTTGACGAAATGCATAATGTCTACGCGCGATTGCAAGACATCCAGGCGTACCGGCGAGACGGCAAATTTCCCGATGGCGCCGCGCTGGTGAAAGAGGTTACGAAGGTCGGCTCGGGGGATCTCACAACGGGCCACGACTACTGGTCTATGGATACGAAGCTGTGGTTCGTGATGATTAAGGACGCGAAAGGGCGCTTCCCCGGCAACGATCTCTGGGGCGACGGCTGGGGCTGGGCCCTGTTCATGCAGAACGAGCCGGCGCGAAACGTGGCCACCGATTATGCGGCCGACTGCAAGACTTGCCATCTGCCGGCAAAGAAAGACGACTGGCTCTACGTCCGCGGGTACCCAATCCTCAGGGACAGTAAAAAGACCGATTGAAATCTTTTCAAGAAAGGCCGTCCTGAGGGAGCGAAGCATGAACCAGACTCAAACGATTCCGGAGACGTTTCTCGGCGTCGGTTACACAAGAGACCGAGCTGGACTGCCGCTGGAGGCGGTGCGTGTTCCCGTCCCGCAGCCGGCGGCCGACCAGGTTCTTATCCGCGTTGCCGCCTCATCGCTTAACCCGCTGGAATATAAGCTGGCCGACCTGAATTTCATGGGACGGACGCCCCCCGTCGTTCTCGGTCTTGACCTCTCTGGCGTCGTCGTCGCCGCGGGCCATAGTGTGAGCGGTATAGCCGTCGGCGACGCGGTGGCCGGCATGGCCGATTTGAACGGCGATGGCGGCTGGATCGCCAGGGGCAGGAGCGAAGGCGGTTATGCCGTCGCACACCGATTCCTCACGGTCCGCAAGCCGCCGTCCCTGAGTTTCCGCGATGCGGCGGCGCTTCCGATGTGCTTCCTGTCCGCTTTCGCGGGTCTTTACCCGGCCGTCCAGGCCGGTGACACGGTCTATATCCCGGGCGGCGGGGGCGGAGTCGGGCATCTCGCCGTGCAGGTGGCGGCGCGTGCCCTGGGGGCCGGACTGGTCATCAGCAGCGGCAGCACGCCGCAGTCAATCGCACTGGCCCGGCAATCCGGCGCCAATCACGTTTTCGACTACAAGCAAGACGATATTGCCGCCGAAATCGCGAACCTGACCAGTGGCCGTGGCGTTGACCTCGTCTTCGACGCCACCTACAGCGAGCAGGGCTTTGTCGAGACCGCAAAGACAGTCCGGCAGGGCGGCACTTGGACCGTGCTCGGCGTCGGCCCCGGCAAGACGACACGCTTGGTCGAAACGCACAGCCCGGTGGATGCCATCCTGGCCGAGCGCGGCGCCAAGCATGTGAACGTCAATCTGCTGCGCTACTTCTACGAACCTGCCACGCTCGACAGCGAGGCCCGTGCCTTTCGCCAGCGCGGGATGGCTCTGGCGATGGAGTGGGCGACGCATGGACTTGTGGTTCCGCACGTCAGCCAAACCATCGACAGCACCGTTGAGGCGATCAACGCGGGACTGGAGTCGCTGAAGGCGGGCCGTGGCATGCTGGGCAAGGTGGCGGTGACCGTGGATCGCGACCTCGCCGCGGGGAAGTGATGGGTCGTCGGGGACTGTTTAGTGGTTCTCTACATCGCCGGGCTGCTCGCGCTGATGCTGGGAGGCGCTGGCCGTTTTTCGATCGACAGACTGCTTACACGAAAATAAGGGAAGGAGCATTGGCATGGTCCACTGGAAACCCACTGTGCCGAGATCGGCGCGGCAATACGAGACTTTCTCGGCCGAGTCGTCGCTCGCTGATTTGCAATGGCCAGAAAGAGCGCGAATTTTGCCAGACGGCGGCGTTTGTTCTTTGCCAACCGTCAAATCCTGCCGATCAATCATTCCTCATCCGCATCGTCGTCGTCGTCATCGTCCTCGGCCAGAACGGCCCAATCCGGGTAGGTGTCGTCGCGGCCGCGGGCGGCGAACCAGAGAATGCGGTTGAGCGTATCCTCGTCGGCCTCGTCGATCTCTTCCAGCGGCTGCGCCAGCGACATTTTCGCCCAATGGAGCTGCCGCGGGTTTTTGATATCGGCCAGCTTCGGGTTGACCCGATCGAGCGGGATGCGATTCGGAACGGCCTTGTAGGGCGTGAAATCGGGCGTTTCGGTAAAGCAGGCGGTCATGGGAGTCGCCGAGGCATCGAACTGGTTCATGGGCGGGAGACCCAACATGAGCTCGATCGTTCGCACCATGCTCGTCTGGTTGTAGTTGGCGCTCTCGACGGCGCCGCGCCGGGTGTAGGGGCTGATCGCCATCGCCACGGTTCGATGGCCGTCGATGTGATCGAATCCATTTTGCGGATCGTCCTGAACCACGAAGATGCAGGTGTCTTTCCAGAATCGGCTGCGGCTGACCGCCTCGACAATTCGTCCCAACGCGAGATCATTGTCGGCAACGGCGGCTTCGGGAGTCGGAAGGCCGGGCGTCGTGCCGGCCGTGTGATCGTTGGGAAGGAGCATAATCATGAAATTAGGGAGCGTCCCCTCTTTTTCAAAGTTGTGCAGCTCCTTGATGAACTCGCCGGCGCGATAAACGTCGGAGACGATGCTGGGAAACCCGATAAACGTCGGACAGAGATAGGGTTCGATCGTCTTGATCGTCGCCTTCGCTCGAATGTCGATCTTGTCTGTGCCGTCGAGAAAGTCGCGATAGCAGTCGATGAAAGTCGGCTTCGTGGCGATCGCCGGGTCTCTCCAATGGACCGACGCCGTGACGAATTCGCCATACACGCGGAGAGTCTTTTTGTGCGCGAGAACGTTGTCCCAAAGGAACCCGCTGGAAGCGTACGCCAAGGCGTCGCCGCCGTCGAACGGGTAGCTGCGCGGGAAACCGGCGAAGGCCTTCTCGATGTAGCCGACGGCGTAGGCTTCGTCGGTCCACTGATGGCCATCGGCCGATAACGTGCCGCTGCAATAGAAATTATCGAGCAGCAGGAAGTCGCTCACCAACTTGTGATGGTTGGGAGTAATTTCTTCGCCGTAAATGCAAAGGCCGGGGTCTCCCTCGCCTCGGGCCACGTCTCCGAAGACCTGATCGTAGGTGCGGTTTTCCTTGATGATATAGAGCACGTGCTTCACGACCGACGGCTCGCCATGCCGCTCGGGGACCGGCCGCAGCCTCACCGCAGACCGCGGCGGGGCCAGCGCGCTGATGACTTCGGTTTGCCGATTGTTGGCGATCACGGTGGCGGTGTGGCGTTTCAGCTCGCCTTTTACCGGCAGCGGAATGAGCGAAAGAGTCCCCATGTGATCGTGCGAGTTGTAGCCGAAGACCTTCTTTCCCTTGACAACCCGTTTACCCTTCCAGCCCGCGTCGCGTGAGCCGATTCCTTTGACATTGGCGACATAGAGCGCATTGCGCCTGGCGTCGAGGGCCAGTCCAGCAGGATACCAGCCGGTGGGAACGAGGCCCGTGAGTCGCGAAGCCGGCGGCGCGAACTCGAACACGGCGATCGCATTGTTCGTGCTGTTGGCGACATAGAGCCATTTTCCGTCGGCGCTGAAGGCCAGTGCGCTCGGGCCGCTGCCGAACAAGAGATCGCGATCGGGGCGCGTGGAAATGGTTTCGACCACTTTGTCGTCGGCGGCCGAGATCACACTCACGGTGTCGCTGTTGGCGTTGACGACGGCAACGTATTTTCGATTTGGAGTTGCCGCGATGTTCGAGGGATGCAGTCCCACCAGGATCTCGCTGGCGACTTTGCCGCTGTCGAGATCGACGACCGACACGGTTCCTTCCGAGGCGATGTTCCGGACGGAATCGACTTTGACGGGAAGACCGCGGCCCGCTGGACCCGTGCGGTCTCCGGGGACGGGAATGCGTCCGCCCAAGTTGCTGACGTAGGCTTTGCGTCCGATGACTGCCACGTCATAAGGCGCATTGCCGACCGCGATTTCGCGCACGCGCTCGTTGGCGGCCAGATCGATTTCCGCCAGCCGATTCGTCAAATTGACTGCCACAAAAAGCGATTTCCCGTCAGCCGAAAGCGCCATTCCGGCGGGAAGCTGGTTCGCTCCATAAAGCGTGGCTCCGTCGGCGCTCAGTACCGGCGCACCGGCGGCTTTGTCGGCCGGCGGGCCAAGAAAAATCGACTCGCCGCGCTTCAACGTGCCGTCCGGCTGGACGAGCAAACGCACGATCGCTCCGACCTTTTTATCGTTCCTCGATGTGGGACCGGTCGAGACGAAGACCTGCTTGCCGTCAGGAGTAAAGAGAATTCCTTTGAAACTTGCGGCGCCGACGGGCACTTTGCCGATGACCTTGCCCGAATCGACATCGATCGAAAGCACTTCATTGCGATTGAGAACGGCAATCACCGTGCCGTCGGGGCTGAGTGCCAGGTCGTTCGGACGGCCGGGAAAGGCGACCTGTCGGCCGGCGGGTGAGAGCACTTGATTCGTGGGGACGATGATTCGCCCATCGGCCGTCGGACCGACTCGCTCGGCCTCAGCTCGTGCAGCCGATTCAATCGGCGACACGAGAATGATCGCCGCGAAAAAGATCGAAGTGAAAAGCGCGGCCGGGATGGGCACTATTTTTTCCCGATGCAATACAGAAATCGATCGGTCCTCAGCAAAAGCTGGCCTTGGTTGACGGCGGGGGAGGCGTTGACGCGGCTGTCGTCTTGTTCGAATTTATTGTGGGCCAACTGTTCGAACGCCGGTTTGGCCGCCACGACGTACGTGCCGTTTCGCTGCGACACAATGTACAGCTTGCCGTCGGCCAGCACGGGAGACGACCAGATGCGATCGGGGCTTGGCTCCAGCCGCTGCTGGAAGACCGTCTCTCCGGTTTCCGCATTCTGGCAGCAGACCGTGCCGTTGCTGTCGTGCGCCCAATACAAGTGGCCGTCGAGATAGATCGGCGAGCCGACGTTCGAGCCTTTCGACTGCCGCCACAGCTCGTGCGAAGCGGTGACGTCGCCCGAGCCGCCGGCGCGCACGGCGAGCGACGTGTGCCCGCCGCCGATGGCGTAGATCACGCCGGCGTGCGCCACGACGCTGGGGCAGACGTAACGGTGAATGCCGTCGGCACTCCAGAGCGGCTTGCCGTCGCGAGGATCGAAGCTCAGAATCCGCGCGTTGATGCTGACCACCAGCTCGCTGCGACCATCGGCAGCGACGACGAGCGGAGTGTTCCATGAAGCATTGATTCCGCCGGCGCGCCATTTCTCGCTGCCATCCGCCTTATTGAGGGCCACGAGCGAATTGCTCTCGATGCTGGCGTTGACGATGACGAAGTCGCCATAAAGAATCGGCGACGTCCCCGAACCCCAGCGGTCGATGTTTTCGCCGACGCTTTTGTGCCACAACTCCTTGCCGTCCAGATCGAAGCAATAGACCCCCGACTTGCCGAAGAACACATACAGCCGCTGGCCGTCGATGAGCGGCGTGCTGGCCGCATACCCGTGATACGATCCTTCCCCCTGGTATGGATGCTCGGGGAGCTTGGGCTCAAATTCCTTTTTCCAAATCAAATCGCCGGTGCGGCGCCGGAAACACAAGAGATGCCGGCGCAAATCTTTTTGATCGCCCTGATTCGGCTCCAGGCCGTAGCCGCTGTAGCAGGTGAGAAACACGCGTTCGCCGTCCGTGACGGGGCAAGACGCGCCGGGGCCCGGCAGCTCGGCCTTCCAGACGATGTTGTCGGTTGACGACCACTTGGCCGGCAGGCCGGTTTCGTCGCTGACGCCCATCCCGGTCGGCCCGCGAAACTGCGGCCAGTCGCCGGCCAGGGCGGACGTCGACAGGATTAACAGCGCCAGCAACCCTTCGCTCAACCGAAATCGCATGAAGAGGCTCCTCAAATGGTGCAAATGCCCAAGATCGACTGAGTGTAGCCGATGCCGCGTGCGCGAACCACGGTTCCGACAGCGTTGAACCGGCGATGGTCTGCGAGTATGTTTAATCTGCCAGCCGCGAACGCGCGGCTGCTGAATCAGCATCGTCTCGTTTCAACTTTACACAAAGGCTTGCCATGCGACGATTCTCAGCGTTGACGTGCGTCGCCATCCTCTGTGGAATGCCGCAATCGGGCCGCGCGGACGACGCGGCGCTGCGTGCCCGCCGTGTGCGATTCACGTATTGGCATCAGTCAAGAACGTGCCGGATGGGGCCAAACAGGTCGCGCTCTGGCTGCCGTTTCCGCCGAGCAACGAAAGCCAGGAGATTTCCAAAATTGAAGTGCGCTCGGATGTGCCGACTTCGGTAAACCAGGACGAATACGGCAACCGAAGCCTTTCGCTGGAAGTTCGCGATCCGGGGGCGAAGCCCATCAGAGTCGAGTTGCAGTTTGACGTTCTCCGCCGCGAGCGCCGAAATGCCGCCGTGGCCGAGCGCCGAGCCGCCGACGCGCCGCCGGCCCGCGAGAAAATCGACGCTCGCTGGCTGCAGCGCGACAGGCTCGTGCCGCTCGATGGCAAGGTGCTGGACCTTGCGCGGCGAGTGACGCTCGGGAGCAGCGGCGATCTGGAACGGGCCCGGGCCATTTATGACTATACGGTCTCGACGCTCAAGTACGATAAATCGGGCACGGGTTGGGGACGCGGCGACATCGAGTATGCCTGCGATGCCAAGACGGGAAACTGCACCGATTTTCATGCTGTCTTCATCGGCCTGTCGCGGGCCCGCGGCATTCCCGCCCGCTTCGAGATCGGGTTCTCGCTCCCCACCGACAAGCCTTCGGGCGAAATCAGTGGCTACCACTGTTGGGCCGACTGCTACGCCGCCGGCTACGGGTGGATTCCGGTCGACTGTTCAGAAGCGCAGAAACATCCCGAGAAGCGGGAATACTTCTTTGGGACGCAGGACGAGCATCGAGTCGCCTTTTCGACGGGACGCGACATTCGCTTGAACCCCGCGCAGGAGGGTGAACGCCTCAATTTCTTTGTCTATCCCTATGCCGAAATCGACGGGCGCCCGCACGAAAAAATCGACCGCAAGATCACTTACGAAAACCTGGCGGTCGAGCGCTGAAAACGAGTCCTACACCGGAATTCCCAGCGCGGCCGAAGGCTGCAAACAAAACAATTCAAAAGGACAATAGACCGCGGATTTCGCGGATACGCGCGGATTTACAGATTGACCCACGTCGTAATTATCCGCGCTTGTCCGCGAAATCCGCGGTTTCCATTCGCCGGCTTAATAACTTGCGCGGCGCGAAAAGAAAGACAAGGATTGTAGTGCGGCGAGATGGACATTGAAGAACCACGGATTGCATGGACGACACGGCATGACCAACCTTTCCGACCGACTGGCGACGCTGACGGCTCATGACATCATGACCGAAAAGCTGGTGTTGCTGGAGGAGACCGATACGGTCCAGCACGCCGCCAATCTCTTTCGAGACCTGCACATCTCGGGCGCGCCGGTTGTCAACGCGGGCGGACAGCCGGTGGGATTATTGTCGGTGAGCGACATCATCACGGCGGTGGCCGCGCAACTCGATGCGCCGCCATCCGGTTCTCGTCCGCAGACGCGCGAAGCCGAATGGGCGGAAATCTGCGAGATTCTCAACTTCGCCGGCAGCGGCGCGCGGGCGGTCGGCGGCGAGCCGGTGACGCGCTGGATGTCGCGGCGGCTGGTTTCGGTGCGCGAGAATACGCCCCTGGTCGAAGTGGCCCGCATCATGTGCGGCGGCCATTGGCACCGCGTGACGGTGATCGACGAAACGGGTCGGCTGGCCGGCATCGTCTCGACGATGGATGTTCTCGCCTCGCTCGTCCACGCGGCGGATGAAGCCAAAGCGTAGGCGCTCGGCTAAATCAATTGCTCGATCGGTTCGGCGCCTTCGACGCCGACGAGTTTCTGGTTGAGGCCGTTGTAGAAATAGCTGAGGGCGTTGGGGTCCAAACCCATCTGGTAGAGGACGGTCGCGTGCAGGTGCTTGACGTGAAAGCGATCGCTGACGGCGGTGCTCCCCAGTTCGTCGGTCTCGCCCACGCTCACGCCCCCTTTGATGCCGCCGCCGGCCATCCACATCGTGAAACCGTAGGCGTTGTGGTCGCGCCCGGTTCCTTCGGCGTATTCGGCGGTGGGCTGGCGGCCGAATTCGCCTCCCCAGACGACGATCGTCTCGTTCAAGAGGCCGCGCGTTTTGAGGTCCTCCAGCAGTCCGGCGATCGGCAGGTCGGTATTCCCGGCGTGCCGTGTGTGGTTGACCACGATATCGGAATGGGCGTCCCAGTTGTCGTCGTTGTGCGCTCCGCCCGAGTAAACCTGGATGAAACGCACTCCCCGTTCGACCAGCCGCCGCGCCAGCAGGCACTTTCTGCCGAAGTCGGCGGTCTTGGGTTGATCGAGGCCATACAGCTTTTGAGTCGCATGGGTCTCTTGCGAGAAATCGACCGCCTCGGGCGCGTGCTGCTGCATCTTGAATGCCAGCTCGTAGCTGGCCACGCGCGCGGCCAGCTCGCTGTTGTCGGAGCGTAAGGCCAGGTGCGCGTGGTTCTTCTCGCGCAGATGATCGAGCAGCAGGCGCTGCTGCGCGCGCGTCGCGCCGGAAGGAAGTTCCAGATTGTGAATGGGTACTCCGTCGGCGCGAATCACGGTCGCCTGATACGCGGCGGGCATGTAGCCGCTCGACCAGTTTTTCGGCCCGCTGATCGGTCCGCCGGTCTTATCGAGCATGACGACAAACCCGGGAAGATTTTCATTTTCGCTTCCCAGGCCGTAGGTGATCCACGAGCCCAGGCAGGGATGGCCCGAGAGAATTCTTCCGGAGTTCATCATCAGCATGGCCGAACCGTGGATGGGCGACTCGGCATACATCGAATGAATGAACGCCATGTCGTCGACGCGCCGCGCCAGATTGGTAAACAAATCGGAAACCCATTTGCCGCACTGGCCGTAAGGCTGGAACTGCCACTTCGGCCCCACGATGCGCCCCTGGTTGCGGTGCCCGCCGCGCCCGAACGTCTTAACTTCGATCGTCTTACCGTCCAGCGCGTACATCTTGGGTTTGTAATCGAACGTTTCGATGTGGCTCGGGCCGCCGTACATGAACAGAAAAATCACGCTCTTGGCCTTGGCCGTGAAATGCGGCTTTTTCGGCGCCATGGGGTTGTTGAAGGGCCTCTGGCCGTCGGCGGCGACCGCCTGGCGGGCGAGAAACCCCTCTTGCGAGAGCATGGCCGAAAGCGCCAGCGATCCGAATCCGCCCCCGGCTTCCCACAGAAACTCTCGTCGTGTCCGGCCGCAGAATTGCCCGCGAGGCGATTGAAAATGTTTGCGCGTTGTCATGCTATTTCAACTGCCTAATCGAGATACATGAATTCATTCGCATTGAGCAGCAACAGACAGTATTGCCCGAGGGCCTTTTCTGCGCTGAGTCCCGCGTCGATTTGAAGTCGCTCGACGAACGCCGCGTCGCGCTCGATCTCGTCGGCCGGCGGCGTGCGAGACGTCGTCAGTCGGATCGCCCGCTTGATCTGTCGCGCGAGGTCGCCGGGCGATTCACGCCCGAGTCGCTCGGCGAGCTTGGTCGCCTGATCGTTCGTGAACTCGCCGTTGAGCATGCCCAGGGCTTGAGTGGGCACCGTCGTCGTGAACCGCACTGCGCAGCTTGAGTCGGTGTCGGCCATGTCGTGCTGCGAGAGAATGGGTACCAGCAGAGATCGCTTGACGTGCACATAGACGCTGCGGCGCGCGGCTTCGTCCGGGGGCGAGTTGCCCCAGCCCTGACCGGGTACCGATTGCCCAGCCAGCACTTCTTTCGGAATCGGCGGAAAAACCGGCGGCCCACCCGATTTGAGGTTCAGTTGGCCGCTCACCGCCAGGATCGAATCGCGCACTTCTTCAGCCGCCAGGCGGCGCCCGTTGAATCGCCAAAACAGGCGATTGCCGGGGTCGCGGTCGGGACCCGCTTTCGTTGCGCCAGACGACATGCGGTACGCGCTCGACATCATGATCAACTTGTGCATGGGCTTGAGCCGCCACCCCGCCCGCACCAGCTCGACCGCCAGCCAATCGAGCAGTTCCGGATGCGTCGGCGGTTCGCCGAGCTTGCCGAAGTCGTTCGGCGTGGGGACGATCCCGCGGCCGAAATGAAACTGCCACAGGCGATTGGCCATGACGCGCGGCGTGAGCGGGTTGTCGGCGGCCGTCAGCCATTCGGCGAGCGCCCGCCGCTTGCCCGAGCTGGCCTCGGAACCGGAACGCTGGTGGATGTTCGCAACGGCGCCCGGAAGCACTTCCGGAAAGCCCGGCTCGACGATCTCTCCCTGTGCCGCGGGATTGCCGCGAATCAGCACTTGCGTTTTTTCGCGGCCGCGCTCGGCGACGCACATGACTTCGATGCCCGGTTCGGGAATCTGTTCCTTGCGGCTGGCTTCCAGTTTTTGATTGAGCGCGGTGTACTTCTCGATCGTTCCGGTGTCCAGCAGGGCGTCTCCCTGTGCGAGCACGAGCTCGTGCAATACATCTCGTTCGGGGGCGGCGACCAGGCCCACGTCGATGTACTGGCCGCCCACCGTCTGGTGGCAATGCACGGCGACGACATTCTCGCCGGCAACCAGTGCCTGCGCGGCTGCGGGAGGGAGCAAAATTCTTTTGTAAGCCGTCAAATAGCCGCGCGTCTCGAAAATGAGTCGGCCGTTCAGATAAACCTCAGCTTCGTCATCGTGATGCAGATCAAGCGATATCCGTTCGGGCAGATCAGTTAAAGAGACGACCTTGCGCAACCAGATGTCCTTAGTGTTCCAGACAGTGCGGACGACAGCGCCCGGCGTTCCGGCCGTTCCGAAGCCTGCGGCGCCTCGCTGCCAGGCGGAATCGTCGAACCCGCTGTCGTTCCAGCCGTTGGCCGGGGCCGACAAAGTGTATGCCCACTCTTGAGGTGTCTCGCGCGAAGTCGCCAGAATCGGCAGCCCGTCGGACGCGGATTCGTCAGTCAGCGAGCGGCGGACAACGCCCGGTCCCTCCCAGGCGATTTTGAGCTCGGGTTTTTTGTCGGTGTTGAAATATTCCAGCCGGATCGGCACCAAACCCGCCGCCAAAGTCGCGCGCCCCGATCCCTGATGGCGCCCGCGTTCTGGCGTGTCGCAGACGATATGCCCGTCGACGATGATGCGAACGCCTTCGGTTGCCTCATAATAAAACGTGTACTCGCCGGATTGAGGCGCTTTGAGCCGTCCCTCGAACACGAGGCCCATCGCTTCGCCGCGCGAGGCGGCAGAAAGCGTAAAAAGATTTCGCGGCAATGAACCGGCGGTTTCGTATTTCAACGCGTCGAAGTCGGGGAGACGCTCCCATGTGTCGCGATAGAATCGGTACTTGAGGTCGACGAGGTCTGGCGCCGGGTGCGATGAATGCTTTTTGCCCTGTTTCTCGTCGATCGCCCGCGCCAATTGCCGCTGGATGCGCTCAAGCTGATCGGCCATCTCGGCTTCGCGGACCAGCTTTTCCTGGATCAGCTTATGCTGCGTTCGGCGGTCTTCGTCGGTCGCCGCGCGCCGCGTGTTCTTCACGTTCATGTCGGTGATGTCGCGGAAGAATGCGAGCAGCCGATAGTAGTCTCGCTGGAGAATCGGGTCCTTTTTGTGATCGTGGCAGCGGGCGCAGCCGACCGTCATTCCCAGCACGACCTGCCCGGTGGTCGACACGATGCCATCCAGCACGTCGAATTTCGCCAGCAGCCGATCGGCCGGCTCGTCGTCCCAAATTCCGAGCCGGTAAAACCCGGTGGCGATCAGCGTCTCGGATGTAACGAGGTCGAGCTCATCGCCCGCAAGCTGTTCCTTCAGGAATTGATCGTAGGGCTTATCGCGGTTGAACGAGTCAATGACGTAATCGCGGTAGCGCCAGGCGAATGGTTTGGCCGAATCGCGCTCGTAGCCGTGCGTCTCCGCAAACCGCACCAGATCGAGCCAGTGGCGGCCCCACTTCTCTCCGTATTGCCGGCTCGCCAACAGCCGGTCGATAAGCTGCTCATAAGCATCGCCGGAATCGTCGGATACGAACGCATCGACGTCATCGGGCGACGGCGGCAGGCCCGTCAGGTCATAAAAGACTCTGCGAATGAGGGCAATCCGGTCGGCCGGCGGCGCCGGGGAAAGTCCCTGAGCTTCCAATCCGGATAAAATGAACGCATCGATCGGGTTTTGCACCCAGCCGGCTGACTTCACCGTGGGAACAACCGGCGAGCTGAGCGCCCGGTAGGCCCAGTAGTTTCTGGCCTCCTCGTCGACGCGCGGAGGCGCGTCGGCCGCTTTCGCGCCGGGTGCGTCACGTTCGATCGCCGCCGCCCAAGGCAAACCTTGCTCGACCCATTTCGTCAAGACGTCGATCTCAGCCTGCGGCAATTTGCCGCTGGGAGGCATTTTCAGCTCGTCATAATTGATCGCCTGCAAAAGGAGACTTTCGGCGGGCTTCTCGAGCTCGACGGCAGGCCCCTGGTCGCCCCCTTTCAGGACTGCGGCGCGACTGGAAAGCCGCAAGCCGCCGCGGATTTTCTCCTCCCCGCCGTGGCATTTCAGGCACCGCGCCTTGAGGATGGGCTGCACCATTTTCTCAAAAAATTCGACCTGATCCTTTGAGAACGAGCCGCTGGACCCCGGCGATTTCGGCGTTGTCTCATCAGCAGGCGCGCCTGTCCGTGTCCAGATTGCGGATGCCAGGACCGACAAGAACACAATGCTGAAATTGACCGCTCGATCGGTCCGCCCCATTCCGATAATCTCGAAAGGCAAAGTAGCAAAGGGCTCGCATGGGATGTACCCCGCGGCAGAACAAGCAACCATGATATCAACCGCGTGTGCCCTCCGGCAGCATCGGTAGAACAATTCGAGAGCGATCGATCGGGGACATTTGGCTCGCCTTCCACGGGCTTGACCGATCGCAGATTCTGATAATATTATACGACAATTAGTCGGTTTTTTTTCGCCCAGTCGAGAATGCTCGGCGAAATCGTGTCACTACCAATGAATTCCTCATATATTGGGTGAGATGGTGTCGAGGGCCAAGAACGACGA